>Ga0207771_100049_pt1 | contig 98659 bp, 98 predicted proteins | sample A23M2SouthBayCA_2_FD_187731 | JGI IMG/M metagenome (GOLD analysis project Ga0207771, IMG submission 187731) | Aerobic enrichment media microbial communities from Eden Landing Ponds, California, USA - A23 M2 (2) (SPAdes) | ecosystem: Environmental > Aquatic > Marine > Unclassified | place... | reverse complement strand
CATCGTGGTGCCGTCGCCCGCGGTGAAGGGGATGTGTCCCCACTCGCGCTCGTTGGCCTCGGGCGGCGGGGAGACGGACGCGCTCCGGTAGTAGTCGCCGAAGCGGCCCTTCAGGTACTCGCGGGTGCGGCGGTTCATCTGACGACGCTTGGATAGTGGCGACGCCGGTATGAGTGTTGCCGTCTGGTCCCGCCGAGCCCCTTCCCTCGGGAGACCCGATGCCACGTCGCGAGGGTCGGGGCGGACGGGACGAACCCGGACGAGACTGGACGGAGTCCCGGAACACCTAACCCCGAAACCCGCGACCGCTCAGGCATGATAGACGAGACGGTCGCCGAGATCCGGGAGATGCAGACGCACTCCTCGTCGGTCGTCGCGGTGAAGGCCGCCCGCGCGCTGGGCGACCTGCTCGACCGCGAGTACGCCACGCTCGACGAGTTCGAACGCGACCTCGACCACAACACCGGCGCGCTCCGACGGGCGAACCCGTCTCACGCCAGCCTCCACCGCGCGATGCGCTCGATCGCCGACACGGTGCTCGGCAACGCTGAGACGGTCGAGGGGGGAAAACAACTGCTGGAGGCGGCGATCGAACAGGAGGTCGAACGGGTGGAGACCGGAAAGCGCGAGGCCGCGGCTACCGCCGCACGGACGTTCGAGGACGGGGAGACGTTCCTCACGCACGACTACTCGTCGACGGTGCTCGAGGCGGTGGAGGCGGCGGCTATCGGCGGCGCACACATGACCGCGTACGTCACCGAGGCACGTCCGCGCTATCTCGGACGCAAGACTGCGCGCACGCTCGCGGAGATGGACCGCGTCGACTCCCATCTCGCGGTCGACGCCGCCGCCGGCTACCTCCTCCGGGAGGTGGACCCGGATCGTGTCGTCGTCGGCATGGACTGCATCGTCGGCGACACCCTCTACAACCGGATCGGAACGTTCCCGATCGCGGCCGCCGCCGCCGAGGTCGGCGTTCCCGTCGTCGTCGTCGGTTCGGGCACGAAGATCATCGACGACGAGTTCCGCTTCGAGAACGAGTCGCGTCCGCCGAGCGAGGTGATGCTCGAACCCGTCGACGGCATCACGCTGGAGAACCCGGCCTACGACGCGACGCCGATCTCGCTCGTCGACGAAGTGATCACCGACGAGGGCGTCCGGGAGTTCTAACCGAACGCCCGGAGCGATGCCAAACGATTAGCGACGCGCGCTCGAACACCCCTCTCGATGTACGACGATATCCTCCTCCCGTTCGACGGGAGCGACGGCGCGAGCGACGCCCTCGAACACGTCGCCGACGTCGCGTCGTGGTGCGACGCGACCGTCCACGTGCTGTACGTCGCGGACACCAACCGCGACTCGGTGACCGTTGTCGGGGGTCGTGCAGTCGACTCCCTCCTCACGCACGGCGAGGAGGCGGTCGACGAGGCGCGCGCCACGCTCACCTCCCGCGGCGTCGCCCACGAGGGCGAGGTCGTTCAGGGAGGTCCCGCACGGACCATCGTCGACTACGCCGAACGGTACGGGCTCGACCTGATCGCGATGCCGACGAACGGACGAAAGGGGCTCTCGCGGCGGATCCTCGGCAGCGTGACCGAGAAGGTCGTCCGGCTCTCCTCGGTTCCGGTGTTGGCCGTTCGGATGGCCGAGGACGAACGGCTGTCGTTCCCCTACGAGGACGTGCTCGTCCCGACCGACGGGAGCACGCGCGCGGCGGCGGCCGCCGACCACGGCGTCGCGCTCGCGGCGACGGTAGGCGCGCGTGTGCACGCGCTGTCGGTCGTCGACGACTCCCTGCTCGGCGGACTCGGTCTGGAGGACGATCCGGAGGCGGACGGCGACGCCGAGGTGGAGGCCGCAGCGACGAACGCGGTGGAGGACGTTGTCGCCGACGCCGAGGCGGCCGGCGTTCGCGACGCGACCGCGAGCGTCGTGCGCGGGGACCCGGCCGAGGAGATCCGCGCGCACGTGGAGGCCACCGACGTGGACGCGGTCGTGATGGGAACGACCGGCCGTCGGGGGACCGAGCGGATCCTGCTCGGCAGCGTCGCCGAGCGGACCGTCCGGACCGCACCGGTCCCAGTCCTCACCGTCGGGGAAGACGCCGACGGAGCGGAGTGAGCGCCGCCGGGTACCGAAGCGCCGATCTCAGTCGTCGCCCGGGGCCGTCGCTCCGCGCTCCTCGCCATCGCCGTCCGCACCGAGCCGCTCGATCCGAACGCTCGACACCTTGTACTCGGGGATGCCGCTCGTCGGATCGACGTGGTCGCCGGTGAGTCGATTCACCGCGCCGTCGGCGAAGTGCATCGGGACGAACACGACCCCGTCGCCCGGGCGGTCGCTGATCTCCGCGCGCACCTCGATGGCGCCCCGCGGCGACTCGACGCGGACGCGCTCGCCGTCCGCGATCCCGAGTCGATCGGCGGTCGCGAGGTTCACCTCGACGAACGCCTCGCCGACGTGGTCGAGCAGCCCCTCGACGTTCCGCGTCAGCGTGCCGGTGTGCCAGTGGTACAGCACTCGGCCGGTCGTCATGGTGAGGGGGAACGCCTCGCTCGGGAGGTCACCCGGTTCGCCCGTGTCCGCGGGGACGAACCGCGCCTTCCCGTCGGGGAAGTTGAAGCTCTCCTCGTAGAGGTACGGCGTCCCGGGATCGGAGGCGTCCTCGCAGGGCCACTGGAGGCCGCCCTCCTCGTCGAGACGGTCGTGGCTGATGCCGCCGTAGATCGGCGTCACCTCGCTGATCTCGTCCATCACCTCGGCCGGATCGTCGTACGCCCACGCGTCGCCCGCGTGGTCGACCCGGTTCGCCAGGTCCTGAATGATCGCCCAGTCCTGTCGCGCGTCGCCCGGGGGATCGGTCGCCTTCCCGACCAACTGCACGCGCCGCTCGGTGTTCGTGAAGGTGCCCTCCTTCTCGGAGAACGTCGCCGCCGGGAGCACCACGTCGGCGTACGCGGCGGTCTCGGTCGGGAAGACGTCCTGCACGACTAGGAACTCCAGCCCGCCGAGCGCCTCCTCCGCGTGGGCGAGATCCGGCTCGGACAGCGCGGGGTTCTCGCCCATCACGTACAGCCCCTCCACGTTGCCCGCGAGCGCCTCGTCGAACACCTCCGGCACGGTGAGTCCTTCCTCCCCGGGCGGGCGGACACCCCACGCCTCCTCGAACTCGTCGAGCACCTCGGGGTCGCCGGGGTCGCGGTAGCCGGGCAGGAGGTTCGGGAGCGTCCCCATGTCGCCGCCGCCGCCCTGAACGTTGTTGTGGCCGCGGAACGGGGAGACGCCGGCGCCGGGCTTGCCGAGGTTGCCGGTGACGAGCGCGAGGTCCGCCAGCGCGAGGACGTTCTGCGTGCCGTGACTGTGCTGGGTCATCCCCATCGCCCAGCCGAAGACGACCGAGTCGGCGGCGGCGACGGTCTCGGCCGCCCGTTTCAGATCCTCGGGCGCGACGCCAGCCAAGCGCTCGACTTCCTCCGGGGTGAACGGCTCCACCTTCTCGCGCAGCGCCTCGAAGTTCCGCGTTCGCTCCTCGACGAACTCGGCGTCGTGGTGGTCGTTGGCGACGATGTATCGGATCAGGCCGTTGATCCACGCCACGTCGTACCCCGGGTCGGTGCGCACGTACTGGCTCGCGTGCTCGGCGATCTCGACCTTCCGCGGGTCGAAGACGACGAGGTCCGCGCCGGCGTCGACGTTGCGTTTGATCCGGGTGGCGAGGACGGGGTGGCTCTCGGTCGTGTTCGACCCGGTGATGAGGTAGGCGTCGGCCTCGCCGACGTCCTCGTTGATGCGGTTCGACATCGCGCCGTAGCCGAGGGTCTGATTCAGCGCCGCGACCGTCGAGGAGTGACACAGCCGCGCGCAGTTGTCGACGTTCTTGGTCCCGAGGACGCCCCGGGCGAACTTCTGCATCAGGTAGTCCTCCTCGTTGGTGCACTTCGAGGAGGCGAACGTCGCCAGCGCGTCCGCCCCGGCGCGCTCGCGGATCGACTCGAACCCCTCGGCGACCCGGTCGAGCGCCTCGTCCCACGATGCGGGGTGCAGCTCCCCGTCGTCGCCCCGGACCAGCGGCGTCGTCAGCCGCTCGTCGGAGTTCGCGAACTCGTAGCCGAACTTCCCCTTCACGCACGTCGAGAAGTCGTTCACCGGCGCGTCCGCGGGGTCCTCGGTCGGCACCGCCCCGAGCACCTCGTCGCCCTTCGAGACCAACTGGAAGCGGCAGCCGACCGCACAGAAGCCGCAGGTCGTCTCGGTGAACTCCACGTTCTTCAGCCGACGGTCGGCGACACGGCTCGCGGCGTCGAACAGCCACCCCTCCTTCATCGTCCGCGCCGCGAGTGACTCGGCGGCGTGCTCGCCCGCCAACAGCGCCGACCGGCCGGCGTCGCCGGCCCTCGACTTCGCCCACCGGAACGCCGAGGCGATCCCCTTGGACTCGGCGCGCTCGCGGGTCGGCGACGGACCGTCGTCGCGGCCGCGTCCCTCGACCGCGGCATCGTTGCCGCCGCGGTCGACGGCCCCGCGCCGCCCGCCCGTCTCGCTTGTTGCGCGGGCTGCCTTCTCTCTGTCCGCCGTCAGCGACTTCCCGACGCTGTTGGCGTGTGTGAAGCCCGGGATCGGCAGCGTCGCGAGTCCGGCGAGTCCCTGTTCGGTCAGCGATCCGGTCGGGCACACCGTCGCGCAGTGGCCACAGGAGACGCACGCGGAGTCGGCCATCGTCCCGGCGTCCGACTGGAAGCCGATCTCGGTGTCCTCGCCGGTCCCCTCGATCCGGAGGACCCCCGACACCTGTACGTCGTTGCAGGCGTCGACGCAGCGCGCGCAGGTGATGCACTTGTTGCGGTCGATCTGGATGAACGGCGAGGTGTCGTCCAGCGCTTCGTACTCGCTCCGCTCGTCGAAGACGCCGAACCGGGGCTCCTCCACGCCCGTCTCGATCGCGGCGTCCTGCAGTTCACAGCGCCCGTTCTGGTTGCAGGTCGTACACCGCAGGTTGTGGTCAGAGAGGACGAGGTCGAGGTTCACCTCCCGGGCCTCGCGGGCGTCGGTCTCGTCGGTGCGGACGGTCGCCCCGTCCTCGGCGGGCTGAGAGCACGCCGCAACCAACTCCCCGTCGGCCTCGACGGTGCAGGTACGGCACGTCGAGCGCGGCCCGATGTCGTCCGAGCAGGCGCCGCCGTCGCGGTCGTACGCGCACAGCGCGGGGACGGTCCCCTCGTACTCCGCGCGCTCCATCGCGTCCAACAGCGTCGCGCCGGCGGGCACCGACACCTCAGTTCCGTCGACGGTGACCGTTACCGCCACGTCGTCGCCGCCGGGCGCCCCCGAATCGCCGTTGCTCGCGATCGCGCCACTCCCGTCGGCGCTCCCGCAGTCACACGACCCGCGGCCACACCCGTCGCTGTCGCTCGTTCCGACGGGTGGATCCGACGCGGTCCCGGGTGCGAACGTCTCGGTGAGCGGCGTCGACGTGCGCGGGTCAGACACCTGCGTCGCGTCCGGGACGCGTGGAAGCGGGTCGGGTCCGTCACCCCCGGCGGCCTCGTCGGCTCCGTCGGCGCTCACAGGTCACACACCCCGGCGGGACAACGCCCATCCGCGTGTGCGCGTAGGTCGGCCGCGAACTCGTCGAGCGCGGTCGCGAGCGGCCGAGCAGCGTCGGCCCCGAACCCACACAGCGAGGTCCGGCCCATCGTCCGCGCCAACTCCCGCAGTCGCGACTCGGCGAACGCGCCCGCGTACACCTCGCGGAGCAGTTGGTGGGCGCGGACGCTCCCCGTGCGACACGGGACGCACCGACCGCAGTTGCCCTCGCGGGCGAGGCGCATCCGTCGTCCGGCGACGACGACCGGACAGCCGCCCCCGGACCCCTCGTCGAACGGTTCGATCGAGCCGTTCGTTCCCAGTCCGGCCCCCCGCAGCGCCGGGGCCGACGCGGGAGTGTCGAGATCGCGGGTCAGCCCGCCGAACTGACCGCCGACGCAGGCGAACGTCCCCGACCCCCCGCTCGAGCCGGTCCCCGTGGTCGCTTCCTCGTCGAGTTCGCCCGCGACGAGCGCCCGCGAGAGGCTCGACTCCGTCGTGAGTTCCACCGTGCGCCGCTCGGGGCCGACGACCGTCACGAGCCTGGTTCCGGGGTCGGCGGCGTCGGCGTCGAGGCGCTCCGGGTCGGCAACGGCTCGCTCGACGGCCGCGAGCGTTCTGGGCGTGTGCACGAGCGTCGGCCGCTCGAACAGCCCCCACGTCTCCGGTCCCGGCGGTCGTCGTCGGGCCTCGATCCGGTCGTTCCCCTCCAGCGACTCCAGCACGGCGGTGTGTTCGGCCGTCATGTAGTCGCCGTCGGCGCCGACGACCTCCACCGTCAACTCCGTCTCCGCGGCGACGCGGTCGCCGACGGCGCGCACCCGTTCGGCGACGACCGGGTCGTCCTCGGGGAGGACGGCGACGACGTCTTCGGCGTCGACCGCGCTGGCGCCGACGACCGCGCCGGCGACGACCCGGCCGGGCAGGCTCCCGAGAAGCAGGCGGTCGCCGTCGGCCTTCGGATCCGCGTCGAGGCCGTTGATCACGACCACCGGGTCGCCGTCGGCGTCGCGAGCGTCGCGCCATCCCTCGGCCAACGGTTCGTCCTGGCGGGCGTCGCCCCAGCCGCGGCCGCGGACGCCGAGATCCGACACGGTTTCGAGCGCCTCGGCGCCGAGGGTCCCCGGCGACTCGAACGTGGTCGGGTCGTCCCATCCCGCCCCGCGGAGCGTCCGTCGGGTCCCCGCCGAGAGCGGCCCGTCGCCGACCGGGAAGTCGTCGGACGCGGGGTCGTGGTCGACCACGGCGGTCGCGCCGTCGACCGGGAGCGTGCCGTCGCCGAGCATGCTCACCAGCCCCGCCGCGTCGTTCGGATCGACCGACCGGTGAACGACGCTCCGGTCGCCGCGGGTCACGGCGATAAGCGGCACGTGGACCGTCCCGGGGGAGCCGACCGCGAGCGTTTCGATCGGCGGTTCGTCGGGGTCGCTCGCGGCGTCGGCGGCTCGCCGGGCCGCCTCCAGCACCGCCCGCCCGTCGGGACCGTCGAACGCGACCCGGACGGTCGTTCCGGCCGCGTCGGCTGTAGTCATGGCTCACGGTTTCGCGGATTCGGGCAAAAACGTTCGCACGGTCGGGGAGGACTGACGTGCCGCGCTTCGCGTCCCGTGTCAGTCGAGGTCGACGCGGGCGCCCTCGGCGTCCGAGCGCTCGACGGCGTCGAGCACGCGCTGGACCTCGTAGGCGTCCTCGAAGCTCGGGGTGAAGTCGTCCCCCTCCGCGACGGCCGTGAGGAACTCGTAGTTCTCGTGGACGAACGTGTGCTCCCAGCCGATGACGTGGCCCGGCGGCCACCAGTGCTCGATGTAGGGGTCGTCCTCGTCGGTGACGAGCACGGTCTCGTAGCCCCGGGCGTCCCCGGTCATGACCTCCAACTCGTTCAGCCGCTCCAGCGAGAACTGCAGGCTCCCCTCGCTCCCGTGGACGGCGATCGTGTGGTCGTTCTTGTGACCCTCGGTCACGCGCGAGGCCTCGAAGGTGGCCATCGCGCCGGAGTCGTACTCGACCTGCGCGGAGTAGGCGTCGTCGACGGTGACGGCTCGCGTCTCGTCGTTCTCGCCTTCGAGCGGGCGCTCCTCGGTGAACGTCTTGAGGTGGCCCGAGACGTTCGCGGCCTCGCCGACGCGGTCGCCGACGAGGAAGCGCGCGAGGTCGATCGTGTGCGCGCCGAGGTCGCCGAGCGCGCCCGACCCGGCCAGCTCCTCGTCGTTGCGCCAGCTCCACGGCGCCTCGGGGTCCGACAGCCAGTCTTGCAAGTACCGACCGCGGACCTGTCGGATGTCGCCGAGTTCGCCGGCGTCGATCAACCGCTTCGCGTAGCGGATAGCGGGGACGAAGCGGTAGTTGAACGCGCAGGCGGCCGGCACGTCGGCAGCGGCGGCGGCCTCGCGCATCTCCTCGGCTCCCGCGAGCGTCGGGGCCAGCGGCTTCTCACAGAGGACGGGCGTGCCGGCCTCCAGCGCGGCGACCGACGGCTCGACGTGGAGGTGGTTCGGCCCGAGGTTGTAGAAGGCGTCCACCTCCTCGACCGCGTCGCGCCAGTCCGTCGCGGTATGCTCGAAGCCGAGCGTCTCGGCGGCCTCGGCCAGCGCCTCCTCGTCGCGCCCGATCACGGTGTGGCGGTTCGTCTCGGGCGCGTCCTCGAAGAACATGGGCAGGCGGTCGAGGGCGTTCGCGTGCGCCTTGCCCATGAAGCGGTACCCCAGTACGCCGATGTCGATGGGTTCGTCGGTCATTCTCTCGTCCCTCACTCCGCCCAGTACGCGTCGCCGGGGGTCGTCTCGAAGCGTGCGCGCCTCAGCAGGTCGACGGCCTTCTCCATGCCCTCCCGGGAGGACGTGAGCGCGTCCTCGTGCTCGATGGAGAGCGCGCCGTCGTAGCCGACCATCCGGAGCGTGCTGACCACGTCCTTCCAGTGCTCCTCGCCGTGACCGTAGCCGACCGACCGGAACAGCCACGAGCGGTTCTCGCTGTCGGCGTAGTCGGTCGTGTCGAGCACGCCCTTCTCGCGCGACTGCGACTCGTACACCTTCGTGTCCTTCGCGTGGACGTGGTGGATCGCGTCGTGCTCGCCGAGCACGCGGATCGCCTCGGTCACGTCGATCCCCTGCCAGTAGAGGTGCGACGGATCGAAGTTGGCGCCGACGCGCTCGTTCGTCAGCTCGCGCAGCCTCAGCATGCCGTGGGGCTCGTACACGAGCATGTTCGGGTGCATCTCGATCGCCAGGTCGACGCCGTGGTAGTCGGCGTGAGCGGCCAGATCCGACCAGTACTCCTCGGCGACCTCCCACTGGTACGCCTCCGCCTCGGCGTGCTCGGTCGGCCACGGCGCCGTGATCCAGTTGGGGACCTCGTCGTTCGGGCCGCCCGCCGGCAGCCCCGAGAAGCAGGTGACGGCGTCGACACCGAACTCGTCGGCGAGCTCGACCGCCTCCCGGAGCTCCCGGTCGGCCTCGGCCGCGGTCTCGTCGTCGGGGTGCAGCGGGTTGTTGTGCGTCGCGAACGCGCTCACGTGCAGGCCGTGCTCGTCCAAATCCGCCCGTAGCGCCTCGCGCGCGTCCTCGTCCGTCAACAGCGCCTCGCGGTCGGTGTGATCCTGCCCCGGGTGGCCGCCGACGCCGAGCTCGACCGCGTCGACGTCGATACCGGAGAGGTACTCGAACGCGTCCGAGCGCGATTCACCGCCAAGTGGTACGGTCAGTACGCCGATATCCATACTCGCGGTTTGTACAACGATCCGAATAAATCTATATGTCGGATGGGGGGATCGGAGTCGCTCACGGGACCGACGACGGACCGCTGTCCGGACGGCTCGCGTCGGTACGCGCTCGGATCAGGCCGCGGCGTCGCGCTCGGCGGCGCGCCGATCCATGGGGTCCTCGAGTTCACCCATGATCTCCTCGAAGGCGTCCGTGGCCGTGAGCAGCCCGTGGATCTCTCCGTCCGAGACGACGAGCGCGAGCTCCTGCCCTTCCACCTGGAAGCGGTCGATCGCGTCGGAGACGGTCGCGTCCGGCGAGAGCGTCATCGGCGGCGCCGCAACCGCTCGGAGGTCGTGATCCGGGTCCGCGAGCCGGTCGACCTCGCGGATGAACGCGGGAACGTACACGATGCCGAGAAACTCCTCGCCGTCGTCGCCCAGGAGCGGGAACCGGGTGTGGGGACGCTCGCGCATCCGCGAGAGGTTCTCCTCCCAGTCGTCCCCCGTCGAGAGGGACACGATCTCCTCGGGCGGAACCATGATCTCCGAGACGGTCCGCTCGCCGACGCGGAGGGCATTGACGACTTCCTCGCGACGCTCCTCGGTGAGATCACCCTCTTCCAGCGTCGAAGACAGCTTCTGCCGGAGATCCGCTCGCGACTCGATGACGTCCTCCTCGGTCTCCAGCCACGCGCCGGTCATCTCCACGCCGAACAGCTTCAGGGTCGCCTTCGCGATCCAATCGCCGAAGGTGATAACCGGCGAGATCAGCGCGTGGAAGTAGTACAGCGGCGTCGCGCCGTATCGTGACACCATCCGCGATCGCTCCACGCCGAGATACGTCGGCGTCTGTTCGCCGTGCGTGAGGTGTAGGAGGTTGATGATGACGAACCCGAGGATCGCGCCGGCCCCAACCGACGCCAGCGCGGTGTTCGCGAACACCGGCTCGAACAGCGCCGCGAGCGCCGGCTCGGCGACGATCCCGACGGCGATGCTCGAGGCGGTGATCCCGACCTGGCAGGTCGTCAGGTAGATCTCGAGGTTCTGGGTCATCTCCCAGGCGCGCTCCAGCGCCGGGTTGTCGCCGACGAACTCCGCCTCGGTGAACTGTCGCGCCCGCGTCAGCGCGAACTCGATCGCGACGAAAAAGCCGTTGGCGAGGATCAGGCCGATACCCGCGACGAGTCTGATCAAGACCTCCGGCGTCCCCATCGCTGTCGTAACCATCGCTCTCGGGTTGCTCTCGACGGGACAAAAACCGGACGGCCGATCGAAGCCTAGTCGTCGAGTCTGACCGCTCGCCCGGTCTCCGTCGAGCGGTAGATCCCGTCGATGACGCGTTGGACCGTCATCGCCTGTTCGACGGTATTGCGGGTAGGCGCCTCGCCGGTTGCGACCGCCTCGAGGAACGCCGCCTGTTCGGCGCGGTGGGTGTCGACCTCGCGGGTGTCCACGTCGGTGTCCGTAAGGTGGTGGCCGCCGCCGATGCCGTTCTCGAACAGCGTCAGATCGCCGTTACCGCGGTCGAAATGCGCACCCGCGTCCGTGCCGCGGACGAAGAAGTCGTTGTTCTCGGGGCGGTTCGTCGCCCACGCGGCCTCCAGCGAGACGGTCGCGCCGTCGGCGGTGCGGATGAACGCCGAGACGGAGTCGTCGACGTCGAAGTCCTCGGGGCCGGAGTCGTCGCCCCACATGTCGATGTAGGTGTAGTCGTCGCGGCCGCCGAACTCGGAGCGCGCGACGCCGGAGACCTCGACGATCTCCGGGAAGTCGAGGAAGTACAGCGCGAGGTCGATCGCGTGGACGCCGATGTCGATAAGGCTCCCTCCGCCGGAGACGTCCTTCGTCGTGAACCACGAGCCCCGACCGGGGACGCCCCGGCGTCGAACGTAGTTCGCCTCGACGTGGTTCACGTCGCCGAAGCGCCCCTCGGCCTGATAGTGCTTCAGCACCTCGACGGGCGCCGCGAAGCGGTTGTTGAACCCGACCATGCAGATCCCGTCGGCCGTGCGAGCGGCCTCGGCGATGCGTTCGGCCGACTCCAGCGTGTGTGCCAGCGGCTTCTCCAGCAGGACGTCCAGCCCCCACTCCAGCGCGGAGACGGCGTACTCCTCGTGGAACCGGTTCGGCGTCGTGATGAGCACGGCGTCGACCATGTCGTACAGTTCGCCGGCGTCCTCGAACGCGTGCGCGTCGAACTCGTGGACGAAGCGCTCGCGCGCGCCGGCGTCGACGTCCATGCCGCCGATCAGCTCCGCCCCGAGCGACTCCAAGCGATCGGCGTGGTGGTGACCGATGCCCCCGAGCCCGACGATGCCGACGCGGACCCCGGACGGGTCGAACCCGTCGACGAGGGTCATCGTCGCACCTCGGGGGTACTACTCGAGATCGAGTAACACATCATGTTCGGAAGAAGGAGGAGGGGGTCAGTATAGTTGTCGTTCCTGTTCCTCGCGTTCTGCCTCCGCCTCGGCCTGCTCGGAGCGGTTGCGGCGACCGCGGAGGTACTGACGGGCCAGCGGGAGGAACCGGTTCCTCCCGTCGCGCGCCAGCGCGTACAGCCCGTACACCCACGGGACGAACAGCAGCGTCACCGCCGCGAGGTACAGGGCGTCGACCATCCTACTCGGCCTCCTCTCCGCGGGCGTCGGACATCGGCTCCGTCGTCCGCGAGACGCCGTGGACGAGCGCCTCGCCGGTCGTGTCGTCGAACAGGTGGACCTTCGTGCGGTCCAGCGTCACGTCGATGCGGTCGCCCTCCTCGAGCGTGCTGTCGGGAGACACGCTCATCAGGAGCGTGTCGTCGCCGCTCACGTCCCCGCCCATTCCGGAGTCGGAGTCGTCCGCGAGCATGAGGTAGACGAAGATCTCGTCGCCCATCGGCTCCATGACGTCCACCTCGGCGTCGATCAGTTCGGTCGGGTCGGTCGCGTCATCGAGGAACTCCTCCGGGTAGACGTCCTCCGGGCGGACGCCGAGCGTCACCGGGGTTCCGGGAGCGATCCCGACGCCCTCGGTCCCGAACGTGACGTCGTAGTGAGCGGACGAGAAGCCGGAGGCGGTCAGCTCCCCGCGGGTGAAGTTCATCGCCGGCGAGCCGATGAAGCCGGCGACGAACTCGTTCGTGGGCTCGTTGTAGCAGGTCAGCGGCGCCGCGAACTGCTGGAGTTCGCCCTCGTTGAGGACGGCGATGCGGTCGGACATCGTCATCGCCTCCGCCTGATCGTGGGTGACGTAGATGATGGTCGTCTCCAGTTCCCTGTGGAGTCGCTGGAGTTCGGTGCGCATGTGGACGCGCAGCTTCGCGTCCAGGTTCGCCAGCGGCTCGTCCATGAGGAACACCTCGGGCTCGCGGACGATCGCGCGGGCGATCGCGATGCGCTGGCGCTGCCCGCCCGACATCTCGTCGGGCATCCGGTCGAGCATCCCCTCCATCTGAACGATGCGGGCGGCGTCGTCGACGCGACGGTCGATCTCCTCCTTCTCGTAGTTGCGCAGCCGCAACCCGAAGGAGATGTTGTCGTACACGTCCATGTGCGGGAACAGCGCGATGTTCTGGAACACCATCGAGATGCCGCGGTCCTTCGGCGGCAGCGTCGTCACGTCGCGTTCGCCGATGTTGATCGTGCCCTCGCTGGGCATCGTCAGCCCCGCGATCATCTCCATGGTCGTGGACTTTCCACATCCGGAGGGACCGACGAGCGTGATGAACTCGCCGTCCTCGATGTCGAGGTTCATCCCCTCGACCGCGGTCACGTCGTCGTATCGCTTCGTCACGTCCTTGAGTTGAACTCGTGCCATTGTCTTACTCCTTGAGTGCGCCCGCAGTCAGTCCGCTCACGATCTTCTCCTGGGCGACGACCACGAGGATCGCCACCGGCACCACGGCGATGATGCTGCCCGCGGCCATGATGCCGTACGTCACCTCGAACTGCCCCGCACGCTGGAGGCTCAGCAGGCCGCCCACGATGGGCGCCCAGTTGTCGGGCTGTCCGTTGTTCATGAGCTGGCTGAAGAAGAACTCGTTGTAGACGGAGATGAACGTCAACACGCCCGCCGTCGCCACGCCCGGCGCCGACAGCGGGATGATGACCCGGAACAGCGCCCCCAGACGGGTGGTCCCCTCGACGCGGGCGGCGTCCTCCAGCCCGTCGGGGATCTGTCCGTAGAACGTCGTGAGAATGAAGATCGACAGCGGCATGAACAGCGAACTGAACGGCAGGATCATCGATCCCGGCGTGTTGTAGAGCCTGAACCCCGGGACCACGTTCCCGGTGAACAGCTGGAACAGCGGGACGAAGAACGCCGCCGGCGGGAAGTAGCTGATCGCGAGTACGAGCAGCATCAGCGGCGCCCGACCGGGGAACTGCAGGCGGCCGAACACGTAGCCGGCGAGGCTCGACAGCAACAGCACGATGGCGGTCGTCGTCAGCGCCAACACGAGGCTGTTCACCATGTATCGCAGGAAGTTGACCTGCCGGAACACCTCGACGAACACGGAGAAGTCGACCGCCGACGGGATCACCGCGAGCGGCGCGTTCTCCGGGGTGACGCCGAGCACCAGCAGGAAGTAGAACGGGAACAACGTGGTGGCCAGGAAGAAGATCGTCGCGACGTAGAACATCGCGCGGTACGCCCGCGCGGGATCGTCGATCGACCGTGCGACCCACCGCTGGAGCGGGCCCCGCTTCAGTTCCGGTTCGGCCTTGACGCCGCCGTCGGCGCGGGTGTCGTCGCTCATAGGTTACCCCGCGCGTAGCCGACGATGTACACCGAGACGACGATCCCGATGATCGCGGCCGTGACGAACGCGATGGTCGCCGAGGAGCCCAGCATCCGGTTGCTGAACGTCGTCACCACCAGACACGACAGCGACGGTACCGTCGTACACCCCGCGACCGTCTCGATGAGCCCGTAGATCCGCATCGCCTGGATGGTGCGGAACAGCATCGCCACCAGCACCGTCGGCAGGATGATGGGCAGGGTGATGTACTTGAAGCGCTGCCACGGCGACGCGCCGGCGACCTTCGCCACGTCGAAGAGGCTCCGGTCGATGGACTGCATCCCCGCGAGGATGAGCAGCGCCATGAACGCCGTCGTCTTCCAGATGTCGGCGACGATGACGATCATCGTCGCGTCCTGTGCGTTCGCCAGCGGCGTCGTCGTCAACAGTCCGAGTTGGTTCAACAACGCCGGGTTCTCGGCGGTTCCGACGAGGAAGCCGATGTTCGGCTGGAACATCAGGAAGAAGATCATCCCTTGGACGACGATCGGGATCGCCCACGGGAGGATGATCGCGACTCGGACCCACCGGCGCCCGCTGAACTCCTGGTCCAGTACGAGCGCCTGTACGAAGCCGATGACCGTCTCGAAGGAGACGCTGATGATCGTGAACACCAGCGTCACCGCGAGCGCGCTGTTGAACATCGCGTTGACCGTCAGCCCCTGTGGCAGGAACGGCGACGGCAACAGCGCCGATCGTTCGCCCGTAATGATCGCGACGTAGTTCTCGATCCCGACGAATCCGCCGACGCTGGCGGCCCCGATACTGTCCGCGAACAACGAGAGCCTGAACGTCGACAGGAGCGGCCAGAACGCGATAACCCCCAACAGCAGCAGTGCCGGCGATAGCAGGAGGTAAGCGTACTGTGTCTCCGAGAGGTTCTCCATCCACCTCACGGTGTTGACGTACGCTCCCGAGCGTTCCCGTGGCGGCACGTCGCTCGTCTGTTGCTCGGTGCTCATGGCACTTGGTAACGGTTGTACATCATGACAATAAGTGTATGGTGCGGTCGTGTTACGCCTGGTTCTCGATCGACTCGATCGACTCCGCGAGATCGCTCATCGCCTGGGTCGGCGTCTTCTGCTGGCGGAGGCTCGCGTTCACTTCCTTGGCGATCTGCGTCGATTCCTGGGGCCAGACGGACGTGACCGGCCGTGGCAGCGCGTTCTCGCCGGCGACCTGCAGGCTGTCGACGTAGCGGCCGATGAGATCGAGTTCCCGGGTGCGTTCGGTGTTGATCAGGTCCGCGATGGGCGGCGTCCATCCGCCGATCTCGAACAGGCGGAGACGCACCTCGTCGACTTGGAGCGCCTGGAACAACTGGAGCGCCGCGCGCTTGCGCGACTCGTTCGCGTTCGGGTTGAGCGTGAGATGCCAGCCGCCCAGCGCGGAGGTGCTGCCGCCGATCGACTCGTACGGCGAGTCCTCCTCGGAGACCGCGTACGGGATCGGCATGACGCCGAGGTCCTCGCCGAAGGCGTCCTCGGCGCCGTTGATGTTGATCGAGTACGGCCAGTTGCGCAGCGCCACCGCGTTGCCGTTCGTGAACGGCTCGCGGGAGGGCTCCTCCGTGTACTGAACGACCGCGTCCGGGGAGATGTTCTCGTAGCCGTCGAGCGCGACCTCGTCGTCGCTGCCGTTGATGAACGTCCGCATCATCCGGATCGCGTTGATGACGTTCTCCTCTTCGACCGTGACCGGGCGGTCGCCGATCGGACCGAAGTAGTTCTCGAACTCCCCGAAGTACGACCCGCCGTGCGAGCCCATGAACTCGATGAAGTCACAGCAGGCAAGCCCCTCGTAGGAGGAACCCTGCCAGAGGAAGCCGTTTTCCGTATCGGTGGCCTCCTGCGTCTCGGCCACGACCGTGGAGAACTCCTGCCACGTCATCGGCTCGGTGGCCCACGTGTCGAAGTCCTCGTCCGTGTAGCCGGCCTCCCGCATCAGGTCCTTGCGGTACTGAATCGTCGGGAAGTCCGCGAACAGGGGGATGCCGAACAGGTCGCCGTCGGTGTTCTGAGCCGTCGCGACCATGTTCGAGAGGTAGTCGTTCTGGACCTGGTCGGTGATCGACGCGGGCAGTTCGTCGCTCAGGTTCGCGATCTGCTCGCGGGCGATGAAGGGGATCGTCCAGCCGTTGTCCATCATCAGGACGGTCGGTCGCTGCTCGCCCCCCGAGAGGAGCTGCTGGTACTGCGAGCGTCGGTCGCCGGTCGTGAACGACCCGGCGAGGAACTCGATGGAGATATTCTCCGGGAGTCCCCCGTCCTCGCGGAGCGTCTGGACGATGTCCTCTGACGCGTTTGCGAAGTTGGAATCGGCCGCGATCTGTATGGTCACGTCCTCCTCCGGCGGTTCCGTGTTGATCGGCCCGCCGTCCCCGCCACCGTCGCCGCCGTCACCGCCGCCTAGACAGCCCGCCAGCCCGATCGTCGCACCGGCGCCGCCAGCCGCAGCGAGATAGTCTCGCCGCGATACCCCGTTCCGTGTCTTGTCGTTGGACATCAGGCTGATATAGGGAACAATCATTAATATAGGCTATGGCTTTTACAACAGTAGTTGTTAACAACGTGTACCCGGCCGACTCAGCGGGTGCTCGTCGGATCTATCGTTGACACACCCACTCACGAAGGATACGGTCGAATTGTCGTTCCCGTCGTTCTCACGCTGTCGGTCGATACCCGGTGAGAACGTAGCTACTCGATCGGCGGCGCATCGACGACCGTGAGCCTCGTCCCCTCGATGTCCTCGATGATCGCGCCCCACCCGCCGACGCTGACGTGCTCGCCGTCGACATCGAGGTCGATCGTGACCTGTCCGGCCAGTTCGAAGCCGGTGTCGGCCTCGGAGGCGAACGGGACGCGGACGTCGACGACGGTTCCCTCGACGGTGCACTCCTCGCCGGTTTCGGTTTCGTATCCGTCGACCCGAAGACGAACGGGGACGTCCTGCCAGCGCCGCTCTCGGAGGTCACGGACGAGGTGGCGAACGTCGAGGTACTCGAGTGGAAGCCCCGGCTCGGCAGCGTCGTATACCGTTTTCCACGGCTCCCACAGCGTCGTGAGGAAGTACCAGTAGAACACGTACGTGTGCGTCCGGTCGTTCACGAGCACGCCGTAGCGGTCGTACGAGTCGGGATGATGGGCGAACGACGCCTGTCTGCGGTCCGCGAGCGCTACGAACGGCGCGGGGAGCGGTCGATGGCGCGCCTCGACGCAGACGTCCTCGAACAGCCCGGGGTCCGGACGTTCGTTCGCGTCGTCGGTGTGGACGGAGACGCGCACCGAGACGCCCCGGTCGGTCGCGTCGCGAAGTGCGGGAGCGAGGCGTCGGAGGTTTGCCGCCGTCGTCGACAGAAGGATCTGATGGTTCGCGTCCTCGATGAACGTCTCCGCCCGCTCGATGACGGTCCGAAACCGCGTGACGATACTGGCGCCGCCGGCCTCCAACTCCGGCTGTTCCCACCGCTGTTCGACTTCTTCTGCGGCCGCTTCCAGCCGGTCGGCCCGGCGCCGCAGGTCGTCCAACACGACCGAGGGACTGTGTGCCCGAGCCTGCAGCGAGCCGTCCTCGTACGTCTCGATGTACTCCTGCTCCTCGAGCGTTCGCAACACGTCGTAGATACGGGGCGCGGGGACGCCGCTCGCCTCCGCAACGTCGGTCGCCGACGCCGTCCCCAACTCCAGCAGCGCGACGTACGCATCCGCCTGATACGGCGACAGGCCCGCCGCCTCCAGCGTCTCGACGAGCGACTCGGTCTCCATGCCGGGTGCCCGTCGTGCTCGGGGAAAACCGTACCGCCTGCGAGCGCTCGCCCCGCCCGCACAGGGTTTCGCGGGCTCAGTCCTTCCCGGGCGCGGGCCATCGCGGGGTCTTCGGCGCCTCGATGCGTGTGGCCTCCTCGTCGGTCAGATCGATCGACACCGCCGCGACGTTCTCCCGGAGGTGCTCGCTCGTTCGCGGCCCGATGATCGGCGCATCGACCACGTCTTGGTGGAGCAGCCACGCGAGTGCCACCTGCGCCGGCGTCGCGTTCTTCGCTTCGGCGAGCGTACGGACCTCCTCCAGCACGGCCCAGTTCTCCTCCGTGAACCTGTTTCTCGTGTACTCGTCCGTGCCCGCGCGCAACCCCGAGTCCGGATCCTCGTCGCGTTCGTACTTACCGGTGAGGAAGCCGCCGGCGAGCGGTGACCACGGGATGACGCCGACGCCCTCGCCGGCACAGACCTCCAGCAGGTTCGCCTCCTCGTGACGGTCCACGGCGTTGTACTCGGGCTGCATACAGGCGAAGCGGCTGTAGTCCTCGATGTCGCTGGTGTACAGCGCCTTCGTGAACCGGTATGCGGTCATCGTCGAGGCGCCGATGTAGCGCACCCGCCCGGTCTCGACGAGGTGATCCAGCGCCGCGAGCGTCTCCTCGATCGGCGTCTCCTCGTCCCAGCGGTGGATCTGGTACAGATCGATGTAGTCGGTGCCGAGTCGGTCGAGACTGGCCTCGACCTGATCGAGGATATGCTTGCGCGACAGTCCCGACCCGTTCGGCCCGTCGAACATGTCCCCGTACACCTTGGTGGCGAGGACGAGCTCCTCGCGATTCGCGGAGGCGACGGCGTCGCCGACGATACTCTCACTCTCGCCGGTGGAGTAGACGTTCGCGGTGTCGAGGAAGTTGATCCCCAGATCCAGCGCCTCGTGGACGAGGTCGACGCTCGCGTCGCGGTCGTTCATCATCCACGGCTCCCCGGATCCGAAGTTCATGCAGCCGAGGCACAGTCGGGACACGTCCAGCCCCGTGTCGCCCAACTTCGTGTACGCCATCCCGTCGAACTCGCGCGCGTCGCTCATGCGAAACACTGACACGGCGTGGATAGATAACCGTCCCGGCGAGGGGTGGATTCGCGGGTCGGACGCTGGACGCCGGCACGTTCGTTCGGGCTACGGGCCGGGGTATCGCGGGGTCTTCGGTTGGGCGATCTGCTCCACCTGATCCGGGGTCAGCTCGACCGAGAGCGCCGCGACGTTCTCCCGGAGGTGCTCGCTCGACCGCGGGCCGATGATCGGCGCGGTGACGACGTCCTGCTGGAGCAGCCACGCGAGCGCCACCTGCGCCGGCGTGGCGTCGATCTCCGCGGCGACGCTTCGGACGGCGTCGAGCACGGCCCAGTTCTCCTCGGTGAAGTAGCCGCGGACCGACTCGGAGGCGGCGCCGCGGGTGCCGTCCGTCGGCTCGGCGTCGCGTTCGTACTTGCCGGTGAGGAAGCCGCCGGCGAGCGGCGACCACGGAATGACACCGATCCCTTCCCCTTCGCACACCTCGAGGAGGTTCGGCTCCTCGTAGCGCGCGACCGCGGAGTATTCGGGCTGCATACAGGCGAAGCGGCTGTAGTCCTCGATGTCGCTGGTGTACAGCGCCTTCGTGAACTGATACGCGGTCATCGTCGAGGCGCCGATGTAGTGCACCCGCCCGGTTTCGACGAGGTGGTCCAGCGCCGCGAGCGTCTCCTCGATGGGGGTGTCGTCGTCCCAGCGGTGGATCTGGTACAGATCGATGTAGTCGGTGCCGAGCCGGTCGAGGCTCGCCTCCACCTGATCGAGGACGTGCTTCCGGGACAGTCCCGAGCCGTTGGGGCCGTCGCGCATCTCGCCGAACACCTTGGTGGCGAGGACGAGTTCGTCCCGGTTCGCGGAGGCGACGGCGTCGCCGACGACCTCCTCACTTTCGCCGGTGGAGTAGACGTTCGCGGTGTCGAGGAAGTTGATCCCCAGATCCAGCGCCTCGTGGACGAGATCGACGCTCGCGTCGCGGTCGTTCATCATCCACGACCGTTCGCTCCCGAAGTTCATGCAGCCGAGACACAGCCGGGACACGTCCAGTCCCGTGTCACCCAACTTCGTGTACGCCATGGAGTCCGACTCGGGCATGGCTCCCTCGGCGTCGCCGTCGAGCATAAGCGCCAGTGGTCTCGCCGCGGATTGCGTGCGGTTCACACCCACGCAACCGCCGGAGGCGGTCGCAAAGACAATCCTTAAACGACGCGACGGGGAACCCGAACGTATGGCTGGAACCATCGAAGTGCTCGTTCCCGGCGGCCAGGCCAATCCCGGCCCGCCGCTCGGTCCCGAGCTCGGTCCGACGCCGGTCGACGTGCAGGCGGTCGTTTCTGAGATCAACGACCTGACCTCCGCGTTCGACGGCATGGAAGTCCCCGTCACCGTCGAGTACGACGACGACGGCTCCTTCAGCATCGAGGTCGGCGTCCCGCCGACGGCGGAACTGATCAAGGACGAGGTCGGCTTCGAGACGGGCTCGGGCGAGCCCCAGAAGGACTTCGTCGCGGACATGTCCGTCGAACAGGTGCGGAAGGTCGCCGAGCAGAAGCTGTCCGACCTGCTCGCGTACGACGTGAAGGCCGCGGCCAAGGAGGTCGGCGGCACCTGCGCGTCGCTCGGCGTCACCATCGACGGCGAGGACGCCCGCACGTTCGACGACCGCGTCGACGCCGGCGAGTACGACGACGTGCTCGCCGAGGAAGCGGCGGCGTAACCCACGGGTTCCACTTCTCGCTCGCCGGCCGACGGTGCTCGTCGGCCGCGACGCCTCGACCGCGTAGCCGCAGCGCTCTCCCGGCGAGCCCGCCGCTCCGTGAGTCGCTCCCACGCCGCGTTGTGCCCACAGCGCGGCGCAGGCGACCGACACCGCCGTGTGACAGCGAACCGTGGGGGGCTGCCCTTCGACGGTCTTAAGTGTCGCGTCGGCGGATTCGACGGTGAGACAGGTTTACGCCTGTTTCACTGACCCGTAGGAGCATTCCTGCGTACTACGGAGGTGAAAAATGGCAGATTCAATCGAGGACGCAGTATCCCAAGCACTGGAGGACGCCCCCCCTCGCAACTTCCGCGAGACCGTGGATTTGGCGATCAATCTCCGGGACTTGGACCTCAACGACCCGTCGAATCGAGTTGACGACGAAGTCGTGCTTCCGGCCGGAACCGGCCAGGAGACACGGATCGTCGTCATTGCGGAGGGCGAGACCGCCCTCCGCGCGGAAGACGTCGCAGACGACGTCCTGTCGGGCGACGACCTCTCGGACCTCGCGTCCGAGGAGAACGACGCCAAGGACCTCGCCGATGAGACCGACTTCTTCATCGCCGAGGCCGACATGATGCAGGACGTCGCGTCCAACCTCGGGCGCATTCTGGGGCCGCGCGGCAAGATGCCGACGCCGCTCCAGCCCGACGACGACGTCGTCGAAACCGTCAACCGCATGAAAAACACCGTCCAGATCCGGTCCCGCGACCGCCGCACGTTCCACACACGCGTCGGCGCGCAGGACATGACGGCCGATGAGATCAGCGATAACATCGACGTGATCATCCGCCGGCTGGAGGCGGACCTCGAGAAGGGGCCGCTCAACATCGACGCGATCTACGTCAAGACGACGATGGGTCCGTCCGTGGAGGTGCCCGTATGAGCAGTTCCGCACAGGAGCGCAAGACCGAGACGATCCCGGAGTGGAAGCGCGAGGAGGTCGCCGAGCTGACCGAGTTCGTCGGCTCGTACGACGCCGTCGGCGTCGTCGACCTCACGGGCATCCCGAGCCGGCAGCTCCAGGACATGCGCCGCGACCTGCACGGGCAGGCCGAGCTGCGGATGTCCCGGAACACCCTCATCGAGCGCGCGCTCGACGAGGTGGACGAGGGCGTCGAGGGGCTGGGCGAGTTCGTCTCCGGCCACGTCGGCCTCATCGGGACGGACGACAACCCCTTCGGGCTGTACAAGCAGCTCGAGGAGTCGAAGACCTCAGCGCCCATCGGCGCGGGCGAGGTCGCCCCCAACGACGTCGTCATCCCGGAGGGTGACACGGGGGTCGACCCCGGACCGTTCGTCGGCGAGCTCCAGCAGGTCGGCGCGGACGCCCGGATCGACGGCGGGTCGATCAAGGTCATGTCCGACTCCCACGTGCTGGACGCGGGCGAGGCGGTTTCGGACGAACTCGCCAACGTGCTGGGCGAGCTCGGCATCGAGCCGAAGGAGGTCGGGCTGGACCTGCGCGCCGTCTTCGCCGACGGCGTCCTGTTCGAGCCCGAGGAGCTCGCCATCGACGTGGACGAGTACCGCGCGGACGTCCAGTCCGCCGCGGCGGCGGCGCGCAACCTCTCGGTCAACGCCGCCTACCCGACCGCCCGCACCGCGGGCACCCTGCTCGGCAAGGCCGCCGGCGACGCGAAGGCAGTCGGCCTGTTCGCCGCCATCGAGGACGAGGAGCTCATGCCGGACCTCGTCTCGCGTGCGGACGCGCAGCTGCGCTCGCTTGCGGCCGCCATCGACGACGACGAGGCGCTCCCCGAGGAGCTCCGCGGCGTCGAGGCGCCCGCACCAGAGCCGGCCGCCGAGGCCGAGGAGGAAACTGACGAATCGAGCGACGACGAGGACACGGAAGCCGAGCCTGACGACGCCGACGACGATGACGACGACGGCGACGGAGCGGAAGGCCTCGGCGCGATGTTCGGATAAGACACACTACACAGGACCATGGAATACGTTTACGCTGCACTCATCCTGAACGAGACGGGCGAAGAGATCAACGAGGACAACGTCACGGCGGTGCTCGAAGCCGCCGGCGTCGACGTCGAGGAATCCCGCGTGAAGGCCCTCGTGGCCGCGCTGGAGGACGTCGACATCGAGGAGGCCATCGAGACGGCCGCCGCCGCGCCCGCCGCGGGCGCCGCTGGTGGCGCCGCCGCCGGCTCCGCCGACGAGGCGGAGGCCGACGACGGCGACGACGAGGCCGAGGAGGAGGCCGCCGACGAGGCGGCCGCCGACGACGATGACGACGACGAGGGCGACTCGGGCGAGGGCCTGGGCGAGCTCTTCGGCTGACGCCGGCGACGCTCACCTCGTCTCGACCGACGCGATCACGATCGAATTTCTTTCGACGCTGCGACCGGTCCGTGAGCGACCGCGCAGCCGATCTGAACGGGGACCGACGGACAGGTTCGATCGCCGAGGATCGAGCGCCTCCGGGGTCCACCGGATCCGAGCGTTGAAACACGATGACGGGGGCACTCCTCTCCGGTGTTCTCGCTTCCCGCCGTCGTCCCGCCCGCCGGAACGGTCCTGCTCGCGTACACGCTCGCGGGGTGCGCGCTCGGCTGTTGCAGCGGACTCGTCCCAGGGCTGCATGCGAACAACTTCGCGTTCCTGCTCGCGGCCGCGGCGCCGGGACTCGACGCGCCGCCGCTTCCGCTCGGCTGTGCGATGGTGGCCGCCGGCGTCGTCCACACGTTTCTCGACGTGGTTCCGTCGCTGACGCTCGGGGTCCCCGACGCCGCGATGGCGGCCGCGGCGCTCCCGGGGCACACGCTCGTCGCGGAGGGACGCGGCCGCGAGGCGATGCGGCTCTCGGCGGTCGGGTCGGGACTGGCGCTCGCGATCGCGGTCCCCGCGGCGGCCGCCGTCACCGCGGGAATGCGTGTCGCGTACCCGCACCTGCGTGAGTGGCTCCCGGTCGTGCTCGCCGGGGTGGCGCTGTCGCTCGTGCTCACGGAGTCGACCCATCGGCGCCGGCTCGCCGGCGCGGTCTCGTTCGCGCTCGCGACGGCGCTGGGGCTGGTCGCGCTCGACGCGCCGACGGACCCGCTGGTGTCGGCCGGCGGGATGCTCGCCCCGCTGTTCGCCGGCCTGTTCGGCGTCCCCGTGCTCGTCGACGCGCTCGGCGGCGCCGGCGTCCCGCCGCAGGGAGACGCCCGACTGGGACTGTCCGGTCGCGACCTGACGGGCGCGGCCGCCGCCGGCGCGGGCGGCGGCGCCGCCGTCGGCTACCTCCCGGGGGTCTCGGCGGGCGTGGCGGCCGTGCTGGCGCTCCCCGCGACCGCCGGCCGCGACCCGACCCGGGAGTACGTCGTCGCGACCAGCGGCGCGAACACGGCGACGGCGGTGTTCGCGCTGTTCGCGTACTGGTCGTTCGACGCGGCGCGCTCGGGCGTGCTCGTCGCCGTTGACGACGCCGGCGTCCCGGCCGCGCTCCCGCCGCTGCTTTCGGCGGTAGTGATCGCGGGTGCGGTCGGGGCCGTCGCGGTGGTGCTGCTCGGCGACGTCGCGCTCCGCGTCGTCGGGGGGCTCCCGCACGCCCCGCTGGTCGCGACGGTGTTGACGGGACTGGCGCTGCTGTCGGTCGGGTTCGCCGGCGTGCTCGGACTGGCCGTGCTGCTCGCGGCGGCCGCGGTCGGGTTCGTCCCCGTCCGACTCGGATGCCGGCGGGTTCACCTGATGGGCGTGTTGCTCGGACCACTCGTCATCGCATGATCTCTCGGTACATGACACCGATCCACACGACCGTGTGACGGGGCGTTCGCGCCGGCTGAAAGACAACCGTTAAAACCCGCGCGCCGGTCTGTAGCCGTATGAGCCAGTCAGAGTCCGAGCAGCGTTCCGAGCGGCGCTGCGTCTCCTGTGGCATCAACGTCGCGGGGACCGCGGCGGCGACGTTCAAGTGCCCCGACTGTGGCACGCAGATCAGCCGCTGTGCGAAGTGCCGCAAGCAGAGCAACCTCTTCGAGTGTCCCGACTGCGGGTTCCGGGGGCCCTGACATGGGGAAGGTCGCCGCGAAGATGAAGGTCATGCCGAAGAGCCCCGATATCGACCTCGACGAGCTCCAGCAGAAGCTGGAGGAGTCGCTCCCGCAGGGCGCGGAGATCCGTAACGTCGAGCGCGACGACGTCGCGTTCGGGCTCGTCGCCCTCCTGCCGATGGTCGTCGTCCCCGACGACGCCGGCGGCACCGAGGCCGTCGAGGAGGCGTTCTCCGGCGTCGATGGCGTCGAGAGCGTGAGCGTCGAGGAAGTCGGCCGCCTGTAACCGGCCGCATTCGCGCCGGATCGGCGTCCGATCCGGCATCCACTTTTCAACGACTTCTGCGCTTCCTGTGAGCCATCGGCTCGTCGTCCCGCCGTGTCCGGTCGACTCACCGTCCCGGCGTGTTCCGGCAATTCGTTACGAATCGAAACACGAATCCGAGAGACGGCGTGTCGATCGTGGGAAGATTAATGACGCCCCGCCGTCAGGGTTCGACAGACGTTCACATGGGGATGTACGACCGGATCCTCGTTCCGACCGACGGCTCCGACGGCGTCGAGCGCGCGGTGCGCCACGCCGTCGATCTGGCGGTCCAGCACGGGGCGACCGTCCACGCGCTGTACGTCGTCAACTCGGCGTCGTACGCCGGGATGCCGATGGAGTCGAGCTGGGAGGGGATCGACGAGATGCTCCGCGGCGACGCGGAGGACGCCGTCTCGCTGGTGGAGGCGCTCGGCGACGACTACGACGTGCCGGTCGAGACGGCGGTGATCGACGGCTCGCCGAGTCGGGAGATCGTCCGCTACGCCGAGGAGAACGACTGCGATCTGATCGTGATGGGGACGCACGGCCGGGGCGGCATCGACCGGCTCCTGCTCGGGAGCGTCGCCGAATCGGTCGTCCGTTCGTCGTCCGTTCCGGTGCTCACGGTGCGGGTCGCGGACGCGACGTAGCGGACCCGGTGCGGCGATCTCGGGTCGCGTTCTGAGGGTCGAGGGCGACCGAGTCCCCGCTCAGCGGTCGGCCGGCCGCAGGTGTTCGCAGTCGCCTGCCGTCACCCGGACGGTCTCGTCGCCGGTATCGACGACGAGCGCCCCGGGGAACTCGATCCCGACGGCGTCACCCTCCACGACGCCGCCGGGGGTCTCGACGCGGACGCGCTGCCCGACGGTGTCCGCGTACTCCTCCCACGCGTCGACGGCCCCGCTGAGGTCGTCGCGGAGGTCGTCGAACTCCTCGAGGAGCCGCTGGACGAGCACGCGCCGGTCGACCGGCTCGCCGCGCGCGGCGAGCAGGCTCGTCGCGTCGGCGGACGCGGGCAGGTCGTCCGGATCGATGTTCGCGTTGAGGCCGACGCCGACGACGAGCCACGAGACGCGGTCGGCCTCCCCCTCCATCTCGGTGAGGATGCCGCACAGCTTCCGACCGCCGCGCTCGGTCGGCTCCGTCCCCCGGTCGTCGCCGACGAGCACGTCGTTGGGCCACTTGATCCGCGCGTCGACCCCCGTCTCGCGACACGCGCGCGTCACCGCGACGGCCATCGCGAGCGTGTACGCCGGGGCGTGGGCGGGCGGCGCCTCGGGGCGGAGGACGACCGACAGCCAGACGCCGCCCGGCGGCGAGACCCACTCGCGGTCGAGGCGTCCGCGGGAGGTGGTCTGCTCGTCGGCGACGACCGCCACGTCGCGCGCGCCGGCCGCGGCGAGTTCGCGCGCCCGGTCGTTCGTCGAGCCGACGGTGTCGTGGTAGTCCACGTCGAACGGGGCGTCGAGGCCGTAGGCGATCGCCTCGCCGGAGTACCCCGACACGTCGGTCACGACGTAGCCGTCGTCAGTGCTCTCGACGGCGACCCCGGCCTCGCGCAGCGCTTCGACGTGGTTCCACACCGCCGCACGCGACACGCCGAGGCGATCGGCCAGCGTCGGCCCGGCCACCGGTCCCTCGGCGAGCGCGTCCAGAAGGGCCCGTCGAGTCGCCGGAACACCGGGCTCGTGAGCGCCGCCGTCTCGGCCTCCGTCGCTCCGGTCGGCGTCGCCCGTCACGAGTCGTCGCGTCCGCCGTCGGCGGACGCGAACTCCGTCGCCTCCCCGTTCGCGCGGACGGTGATCACCGTCGCGTCGAGTTTCCCCTTCAGGAACGTCTCGATGTCGGGGTCGGAGAACAGCTTCTGGATGGTCCGCCGCCAGCGACTCGCCTGCTTGGCGCCGATGACGACCACGTCGGCCTCCTCGGCCGCGACCTCGTCGAGGATCGTCTCCTCGACGAGGAATCCCCGGCGGACGACGTACCGGACGTTCGGCAGCCGGCCGAACTCGCGTTCGACCGCGCGCTTGAGCTGTGTCCGGGTCACCTCCCGGCCGTCCTGATACAAGTCGACGTGGAGGATCGTCAACTCGGCGTCGCGCTCCTCGGCGATCCGGATCGCCTCCGCGAGCGTCGCCTTGGAGTGTTTCGAGAGCGGATATCGAACCGGCACGACGACCAACGTCATTGTCGGTCGGACGCACCGGCGCGTGTAAACACTTCCTCTTGGGCTACCGCTGACACGGATCGCTCCGAGTCCACCGCCGTCGGCGGCGGTCGCCCGTTACTCGTCGTCGACTCGGCTGGACGCGGACACGTTGCCCGACACGCGTTCGATCCGCCCCTCGATCTCGGGAGCGATCCCGTGTTCGCGGACGTACTCGGCCAGCACCTCGTGTTGGATACCGTGCTCGCCGGCGCGGTGGCGCTGCTCGATCGTCGGGAACTCGTGGTCCGAGTGCAGGAGGTACTCGGGCGTCGCGACGCGGTACAACCGCTCGGGGTCGATCGGCTCGCCGCCGACGCGGGCGTCGATCAGCGCCTCGCGGTCGTCGTCCCAGACGACCCGCGCGCCGCTGAGGTGGCCGTGCCACCAGCCGTCCTCGCCGAAGTCGACCACCGAGGCCGACATCTCCGACAGCGCCGCGCGCAGTTCCGTGCCCGTGAGCTCGACGACGACGATCGGCTCCTCGAACGGCAGCACGGACAGGAGGTCCGCGAGCGTCACCTCGCCCGCGAGGTCGTCGCCCAAGCGGAGGCCGCCGGCGTTCTGGAGCCCCACGTCGGCGTCGGCGGCCCACCGGTAGGCGTCGGCGACGAGGTTGCCGAGGCGGCACTCGCCGCCGTGGACCGTCCCGTCGCTGCGGACGATCGGTTCCTCGACGTGACCGACGACCTCGTCGAGGCCCGCGGCGGCGATCCGCTCGCGCAGCGCGTCCGCGAGGTGCTCGTCGACCGGCGCGTCGGCGGGGCTGTGGCGGGTCACGCGCGCCCCGTCGTCGTCGAGCGTCACCTCCAGCACCGTCTCGCCGTTGACGCCCGGCCGGGTGCACAGCACGCCGCCGACCTCCTCGGCGCGTTCGCTGTGGACGTGTCCGCCGAGGACCAGGTCGATCCCGTCGACGCGGGCGAGGTCGTCGTCGCCGCCGCCGAGGTGCGAGACCGCGACGACGTAGTCGACGCCTCCGCCCTCGCCTTCAGCTTCGGCGTCGGCGTCGGCTTCAGCGTCCATCGCCGCGACCGCCTCGCGGGCGGCCTCGTACGGGTCCGTGAACGTCATGTCCGCGGCGGAGGGGTTCAGCGAGTCCGTGCTCGGGTCGGTGACGCCGAGGAACCCGACGCGCGCGCCGTCGACGCGTTCGATCGTCCACGGAACGACGCCCTCGGCCTCGCCGAACGGCTCGCCGGCCTCGTCGCGGACGTTGGCGGACACCCACGTCTGGGGGGAGTCGGCGACGATCTCGCGTGCGGCGTCGGTCCCGAAGTCGAAGTCGTGGTTGCCGAACGTCTCCACGTCGGTGCCGACGGCGCGGAAGAAGTCGATCGCCTGTCGCCCCCTCGAGACCGTCGCGGCGACGCCCGGCGAGGTGTCGTCGCCGGAGCCGACGACCGCGGCGTCCGGGCCGTCGAGTTCCGTGATCAGGCCGGCGAGGCGCCCCGCGCGCTCGGGGTCGTCGTAGACGTTCTCGATGTCGGAGTAGTGGAGGAACCGGGGCATTCGAGTGGGTGAACGGTGTGGGGTGGCGGCCAAGAACGCTCCGGGTTCGATCGATCGGCGCGACCGCGCCAGCCTTGCTACGGGAACGGGTGGTACGCCTTCCCCGGCTCCGGCTCGAACCCCATCGACGCCGAGACGGTCTCCAAGCGGTCGCCGAAGAACGGGTCGCCGGTGAACAGCGGCTGCGCCTCGGGCACGAGCACGCGCACGCCCTCGAAGCCGAGTTCGGCCACGTCGCGCGTGGTGAGGCGCGCGGCGTACGCGTCGAGGTCGGCGTCGGCGAGGCGGTCGACGACGGCCTCGACCTCGGCGACGCCGTCGAGTGCCGCCGCGCCGCCGTCGGTCACGTCGGCCGCGGGGAGCGTCACGTCGGGCGAGACGAACTCCCGAACGCGCTCGGGGAAGTCGGCGTACGAGCCGATGGCGCCCTCCTCGTGGCTCGCCTGCTCGGGGCCCATCGCGCGCAGTTCCATCCAGTTCTGCAGCGCCTCCGCGAGCGCCCCCCGGGCAGCGGCCGACGCGTCGAGATCCGCCGCCGAGCCCATCGCGAACCGCGGCCACTCGCCGGTCTCGGCGTCGCGGTGGACCGCCACGCCGACGACGGGCACGTCCACGTCCTGCGTGAGCAGCAGCGCCGTCACGGAGAGGTCCTCGGCGCGCGCCCGCTTGCGCAGCGTCTCGAACCCCTCGTCGTCGACGGCGAGGCCCATCGGATCGAACGTCGAGTACCACGACAGCATCGACGCGTCGCGCTCGACGGTCTCGTACAGCCCCGACAACACCGCCTCGGCCGTCGAGTTCCCGAGTCCGAGCCCCGTCGTGATCGCCGGGGCGAACTGCTCCTCGGGCGGCGGGAACACGACGAACTCCGCCGGCAGCGACGCCGACTCGCGGGTCGCCAGATCGATCCCCGGGATCCACGGGACGTGGTCGTCGGGGTCGGGCGTCTCGGCGTCGGCGGGGCGAACGAACCGGTCGACCGGGACCGCGTCGACGACGCCCGCCGTCGGCGCCGACCGGAACGACGACGCGCGGTAGGTCCCGGCGCAGTACCGCTCCAGCGCTTCGCCGATCGCCTTCGCGTACGCGGCGTCCCAGTCGGCGGCGACGCCGGCGGCGAACTCCGCACACCGCGCGTCCGCGAACGCGGCGGTGTCGGTCGTCCGCGCGATGTAGTACGGCGCCGGCACCGACTCGCGCTCGCCGACATCCGTGACGATCCCGAGCCGGTCGTCGACCGAGCGGTCCATCCGGTCGACGGCGTCGTCGAGGTCGACCGGCCGTTCGGGGGCGCGAAGCTCGAACCCTGTCGGGGCGGCGCCGCAGTCGCACCCCGGCGAGGGGAGGAAACTCCGTTCGGGCCCGTCGACCTCGGCGACGGTGCCGGCCACGTCGCCTCCGGAGAGGTGCTGGATGGCGCGCCGGCCCGCCAGCGCCCCCGCGAACCGGACGGCGCTGCGGGTGCCCTGCGGCGTCGCGTCCGTCGCCGGGACGTTCGCGCGAACGCGATCGCGGAGGCAGTCGTAACAGCCGGTGTCCGCCGAGAAGACGGTGACTGCGGCGTCGAGTCCCTCGACCGCGCGGCCGCCGATGCCGCCGATCTCGACGGCGACCCAGTCGTCGACGAGTCGGGTCGCGGTGCGGAACGCGTCGTCGCCGGTGGGACCGATGACGACGGCGAAGTCGAACCCGTCCAGGAGGCCCGCCTCGACCTCCATCACGTTCGCCTCGATGTCGGCGAAGGCGCCCCGGAGCGCCTCGGCGGCGGGGCCGGGGCCGACGATGGCGATGTCCATGCCCCGCTCGTGGGGTGAGTCGCACAAAAAGGTGGCCGGTCGACGGGGTCCGGCGCCGGAGCCCGGAAACGGGACCCGGGCTCAGTTCAGCATCCGGTGGGCGACGCTCGCCAGCTCGTCGCTCGACGCGTCGCGCAGTCGGTCGTCGCCGAGCTTCAGACGCAGGCGGGGACGGCCGACGTCGATGGGCACCTTCTCGGTGTCGATGAGTCCCAGATCCTCGAGGCGGGTCTTCGTGCGCGAGAACGTCGCCTTCGAGGCGATGCCGACGTCCTCGCCCCACTTGCTGATGTCGTACAGCAGCACGTCGTTCTTCGCGGCGACGAGCAGCGAGATGGTCACCTCGTCGAGGCCATCGCCGTCGCCGCGGGCGGTCTCGAGGGATTCGAGCACCGCGTCGAAGTCGGCGCGGACCGGCTCGCCGATGTCACCCTCCAGCGTCTCGCGGACGCGAGACAGCCCCGGCGTGCGGAGGTTGAACGCCGTCGCGTCCGCCCACTGGTCGCGGTACGCCTCGTAGGCGGCGGCGGCGAACGACTCGTCGTCGGCCGCGAGCGCGGCGACGTGCTCGCCCGCGGAGACGATGGCGTACAGCTCGTCCTCGCCGGCGACGAGCGTGTTGTCCGCGTCGCCGTCGAGTTCGCGCAGCGTCATCGACCCGGCGTCGACCAGGTCGGCCGCGTCGCCGGCGACGAGGAAGTCGTCCATCACGTCCTTGAGCATGCGGCTGTCCGCGAGCACGTTCAGCGTCGGGAGGTCGTCGCCGTAGGCGGCCCCGGCGTCGACGAGCGACTCGATCACCGCCGCGTTCGGGTCGACCACCACCACCTCCCCCGCCGACCGATCGAAGAGCGTCTCCAGCGTGGCGTCCATCGACCGCTCGAATACATTCGTGGCCATAACTACGTAGACCATCGCCAGTTGAATATTTAATACTAACGGGAATCTGGGGGAATCAAGCCCTCTACTGGTCGAATACGAGTGCTGGACGATCGGATCAAAGTGGCAGCGAACTCCGTGAGTGTTAAGAACACGCACGTGTAGTCGTGCATTCATGCCTCGTTCGTTCCGCGCGCGAACGGCGGAATCGACGCTGACAACCCGCGGCCGTCGCCACCAGCGACTCGCGATGGCGGTCGCGACGGGTCCGACGGTCGTGCCGACGTCGTCCCTCCCCGGAGACGTGACCGCGGAGATCGGACTCGCCTCGACGGGAGTCGGCGACGTCTCCTCGGGGCCCTGACGGACGCGCTCGATCGCGGTTGCGGCGCTGTAGACTGCGGTCGGGATCGCTGAGACCGAGGTTACGATCGCCCGATCTCCTCGGCGAGCGCGTCCGCCCACCGGAGCGCGCCGTCGAACACGACGGGGGCGTCCGCGTACGAGAGGAACTCGATCAGCGCCGAACGGTCGACCGTGAACTCCCTGCGCTCGCCGAGGAGGTGCGTCTCGTCGCTCTCCTGGAGGTACGGTCGGAAGAACCCGCCCGCCATCCACGGTGCGCCCATCGACACGGTCACGTCGAAGCTGTCCGCCCCTCGACGGGTCACGCGAACGTCGGTTCCGACGACGTTCTGCGACTGTGTCAGGACGTGCGTTCCGTCGCCGACGACGGCGTAGTCCTTGCCGGTCATGATCTGGCGCCGCGACTTATCGAGCGCCCGCTCCATGCAGTAGCCCGCGACGAGCAGTCGGGCGAACATCGTGCCGACCGTCGCCGCCTGACTGTCGAGCACCCCGCTGAACGTGACAGCGCCCGCGACGCTCCCCTTCCGGATCAGTTCGACCCCCTCGTGGAAGGAGCCGCAGGCGTTCAGAAAGAACGTCTGGGCGTTCGACTGCGACAGGCTCGACGCCGAGAGGTAGCCGTCGGCACATTTGAGCCCGTCCCGCTCGCAGTGGCCGATGTAGTGGACGAGATCGTTCCGTGACTCGAACACCGACGCGAGTTCGTCGACGGTCAGGCGCTCGTCCACCCTGAGTTCGAGGCCGAGCGCCTCGACGCGTTCGCGGTAGTGGGCGGCGACGCCGTCGAGTTCCTCGCGCATGTCCCCGTCGTTCAAGACCGCGACGACCGATATCGGCTCGCCCGCGGCGTCGAGGTATCGGGCGCGGTTCTCGTACGCCTCCGGGACGGTTTTGAACACGTCTATCGGCACGCCCTCGGCGAGCCAGCCGTGGGTCCGTCCCGGTCCCAGCGCGGGTCGGACCGGCTCGACGGACGCCGCCTCGCTCGCGTCGCGCCGGTAGAAGTCGGACAGCGACGTGTCGAGCCACTCCGACTCCGGCAGCGGGGTCGACTCGGCGACCCGGACGTGCGGGACGTTCGCGAGGAGGTGCGACAGCGTCGGCACGTGGTCGTACCGGGGGTCGATCGACATCGACAGGTGCCACTCGGGGAACCGATCGCGGACCGACTCGAACGGCGTCTCGAGGTAGGCGTCGAGCCGCTCGCCCGGCGACGCGGCGTACAGCGACCCCGCGTCGAGGCCGAGATCCGATGCCACCTCCGCGACGGACAGCTCGGAGCCGTACGGGCCGGTCTCCCTGACGGCGCAGTCGAGATAGAACGTCCGCTCGAGGAGCGAGGCGACGGCGTCCTGGAACTCGGGAAGTCGGGGGAGCCGATGGGTCCGTCCGGGGGTCTCGATCCGGGGGCGCCCGTCGGGATCGACGGCGACCTCGGCCCCGACGTAGTGGGCAAACGGCGAGACGACGAACAGGTGTTCGAGGTCCGGGGGAACGACGACGCGCACGTCCGCGTCCTCTCGTGTCTCGCGCAGTGTGTCAGGGATCGAGACGGACTCCCCGAACGCGATCTGCGGCGGCAGTCCCCGCATGCTGTCGAACGACCGGTCGGCGGTCGCGGTGCGGTGCCCGGCCGGGAACGTCGACAGCGCCGCCGCGACGCCGGCGGGTGTCCGCGGCACCGTCACCGTCTCGGGCTCGTCGTGGACGCCGCCGCCGAACCCGATCTCGACGGGGGTTGCCGCCGGGAACCGAACGTGTAGCTGCTCGTACCGCGGCTTCTCGATGGTCGCCGCGCCGTCGAAGCGGACGTACACGTCGACCCGGCTCTCGACGTAGAGGGCGTACGACCCCTCGGGGATCGATAGCGGACCGGTGCCGCTGCCGAGATCGAACACGTCCCCGGTGTCGATGTCGCGAACCGGCGCGTACACCGGCGGAAACCCGAGGGACTCGACCGACCCCGACATCGTCGCGTCCGGCGTCCAGGTGTTCCCGAGGTCGAGCGCGTCGATAGCGGCGTCGAGCGACGGAGCCGACGCGTCGGTGTGGTCACTCCAGCCGCTGGTCCGAACGTCGATCGCGTTCTTCGCGGCGTCGACCGCGCGGAACCCGTCCTCGGTCCGTTCGACCTGCATCGAACTGCACGAACGTGTGGAGTGCCCGTATTTATCCGTGTCGCCAGCCGCGCGCGAGTACGGATGGCTTTTTGTCGCCGCTCGCCGGACCTCCGGTATGGAGTATCCCGAGGTACGCGAGACCGATCCGGCCGTCGCCGACGCCCTCGAGGGCGAAGTCCGCCGACAGCAGGACACGCTTGCGATGATCGCGTCCGAGAACCACGTCTCGGAGGCCGTCCTGGAGGCGCAGGGGAGCGCCCTCACGAACAAGTACGCGGAGGGCTACCCCGGCAAGCGCTACTACGCCGGCTGTGAGTTCGCCGACGACGTCGAGGAGCTCGCCATCGAGCGCGCGAGGGAGCTGTGGGGCGCCGAGCACGTCAACGTCCAGCCTCACTCGGGCACGCAGGCCAACATGGCCGTCTACCTCGCGACGCTGGAGCCGGGCGACAGGATCCTCTCGCTGGAGCTCGAACACGGCGGCCACCTCAGCCACGGCCACCCCGCGAACTTCACGGGTCAACTGTTCGAGGTCGAGCAGTACGGCGTCGACACCGAGACGGGCTACATCGACTACGAGGCGCTCGCCGAGCAGGCCGACGAGTTCGATCCCGACATCATCGTCTCGGGCTACTCGGCGTACCCGCGGGAGGTCGAGTGGGAGCGCATTCAGGCGGTCGCCGACGCGGTCGACGCCTACCACCTCGCGGACATCGCGCACATCACCGGGCTCGTCGCCGCGGGCGTTCACGAGTCGCCCGTCGGCGTCGCGGACTTCGTTACCGGCTCGACCCACAAGACGATCCGGGCGGGCCGCGGCGGCATCGTCATGTGCGACGAGGAGCACGCCGACGACATCGACGCGGCGGTGTTCCCGGGCGGGCAGGGCGGCCCCCTGATGCACAACATCGCGGGCAAGGCCGTCGGCTTCGGCGAGGCCCTGGAGCCGGAGTTCGGCGACTACGCGCAGCAGGTCGTCGACAACGCGGAGGCGCTCGCCGACTCGTTCGCCGACAACGGCCTCGAGATCGTCTCCGGCGGCACCGACACCCACCTCGTGCTCGTCGACCTTCGCGAGTCGCACCCCGACACCTCCGGCGGCGACGCCGAGGAGGCGCTCGCCGACGCCGGGATCGTCCTCAACGCGAACACGGTCCCCGGCGAGACGCGCTCGCCGTTCGACCCCTCGGGCATCCGCGCGGGGACGCCCGCGCTCACCACCCGCGGCTTCGACGAGGCCGACTGCCGCGAGGTCGGCGACCTCATCCACCGCGTCGTCGACAACGTCGAGGACGAGTCGGTGATCGCCGAGGTCCGCGAGCGCGTCGACGAACTGACCGACGCGCACCCGCTGTACGAGTAAGCGCTCGATCGAGGACGAGTGTCTGGGAGAGAAACACGTACGTGTATATTCTCGTCTGAAAGTCACGGTCGTTGTGCACGAACCCGAGGATTCTTACCCGTCGCCGCCGCCCCTTCGACCATGACCGACATCGACGGCAACGCCGTCGCCGCCGAGATCCGATCGGGCGTCGCCGACTGCGTGGAGACGCTGCGAGCCGAGGGCGTCCACCCCGCGCTCGCGACCGTGCTGATGAGCGACGACCCCGCCAGCGAGACGTACGTCTCGATGAAGCAGAACGACTGCGAGGAGGTCGGAATGCGGGGCATCCACGTCGACGTGGACAACGACGCGCCCGCCGAGGAGCTGTACGACACCATCGAGGAACTGAACGCGGACGACGAGGTCCACGGCATCCTCGTGCAGATGCCCGTCGTCGATCACGTCGACACCCGACGCGTCCTGCGCTCGGTCGACCCCGCGAAGGACGTGGACGGCTTCCACCCCGAGAACGTGGGTCGCCTCGTCGCCGGCAACCCGCGATTCAAGCCCTGCACGCCCCACGGCATCCAGCGCCTGCTCGCGTCGGCCGACGTGGACCCCGAAGGGAAGGAGGCGGTCGTCGTCGGGCGCTCCGACATCGTCGGCAAGCCGATGGCGAACCTCCTGTTCGGCCGCGGCGAGGGCGGTAACGCGACCACCACCGTGTGTCACTCACGGACCGAGGACCTCGCCAGCCACACCCGCCGGGCGGACATCGTCGTCGCCGCCGCCGGCATCCCGGAGTTCATCACCGCCGACATGGTGAGCGACGGCGCGACCGTCATCGACGTGGGGATCAACCGCGTCGAGCGCGACGGCGAGTCGACGCTCGTCGGCGACGTGGCCTACGACGAGGTGCGCGAGAAGGCGGGCGCCGTTACCCCCGTCCCCGGGGGCGTCGGCCCGATGACGCGCGCGATGCTGCTGTACAACACGGTGAAGGCCGCGAGCGAGCAGCACGGCGTCGAGATAGAACTGCCCTGAGCGGGGCCGTCCCCCTGTCGAACCCGAGCTGAGGGGGGCGGGCTACGACAGTCGTTCTCGGGCGCTCGCCAGCGCCTCCGCGTCGCCGGCGATGAGGTACCGCCCCAACTCGACGGCCGCGTCGACGAGCGCGTCGGCCTCCGCGGGCGTCACGTCGCCATCCAGCGCGTCGATTCGCTTCGCACGGTCGCGGATGGCGCCGAGGGTCCGGCTCGCCTCCGGATCCGGGTGACCGTCGAGGTGCGTCGCCACATCAGTCCGATACTCGAGCACCGCCTCGGCGGCGGCGAGGCCGCGCGCCTCGTGCATCCGCGGCGGCACCTCGTCGGTGCTCGGCCGCTCTCCCGTGTCCGCCGCACGCAGGAGGGTCGTGAGGTACCACTCCTCGTCGTCTGTGACGCCCGGTGTGGCCCCCTCGGGGCCGCGCTCGCCCATGGTCGCGTCCGCCCGTCCGCCGCCGGGGCCGGCGATCCGTCGGTACACGTCGGCCGCGTGGCGCAGCTCGGCGGCCGCGAGGTACGCGTCGTCCAGCGGCGCGAGGTCGCCCCCGCGGATGAACCCCCGCTTGCGGAGGTACGTCCGACACTCGGCTTTGATCTCGTCGACGAGGTCGACGAGCGGGGTCTCGTCGATCCTGGCCAACACGGAGGTGAGATCTAACTCCGCCGGCGCGTCGGTGTGCCTGCGGCGCTCGCCGGTACCCACGCTCCGAAGGCTTCCGCAGTCGGGACAGGCGATGCTCCCCGTCTCGAAGTACGACCAGCGGGTTCCGCACTCCGTACACTCGCGCTCGCCCCGGACTTCCATGTCCCAACGTACCGGCGGTACGGGGAAAAACGCCTCGTCGCCGCGGCGACGTGCCCCCTGCCGTCGCGGCAGTGGGGCGGGACCGTCGTCGCAGCACGGAGGGCCTCCCGTCGCCGACTTCCGGGAACGGCCTGACTCGCCGGAAACACCTTGGTCACGGGACCCGACGGACGGCCCGTGACACCGAATTCGTTCTTCCACGTGGCGCTGAAGGCCGACGACGTCGACGCGACGGCGGCGTTCTACGAGGAGGCGTTCGACGGGACCGTCATCGAGCGGGGCCACGCCGATGACGGGGAGGGCGCGACCGCGGTCGAACACGTCGCCCTCGAGGTGGCCGACAAGCGCGTGTACGTCTTCGACCGGGCCCCGTACGAGGCGACCGGCGACGTGGAGTCGATGCCGAACGGCCTGCTCCACTTCGGGTTCGTCGTCGACGACATCGACGCCGCCCGCGAAGCGATCGACGGCGTCGGCTCCGGCGTCGACTGGGTGATGGGTCCCGAGCGCTTCGGCGACCTCCGGATCGCGTTCCTCGTCGACCCGGCCGGCACCATCGTCGAGCTCATCGAGCACGTGTCGTGAGCGGCCGTCCGCCGGTTCGTGCGCGTGACTCCCCTCGTCGGAGGCGCATCCCCACTCGGATCCGCTCTCGTCCGGGGGCACCCCGGCACGCTTTTGTCGTCGCCGCCGGAGGTGTCATCGAATGACGTTCTCCATCGCGGCGCGCGACCCCGAGACGGACGCTGTCGGGGTCGCGGTCCAGTCGAAGTTCGTCTCCGTCGGCGCCGTCGTCCCGTTCGTCTCCGCCGACGCCGGGGCGATCGCCACGCAGAGCTTCGCGAACGTCGCGTACGGCCCGGACGGGCTCGACCTGCTTCGCGAGGGCTCCAGCGCAACCGACGTGATCGAGACGCTCACCGACGCCGACGAGGAGGCTCCACAGCGGCAGGTCGGGGTCGTCGGGCTCGACGGCGAGCCGGCGGCGTTCACCGGCGAGGAGTGTTTCGAGGTCGCCGGCGACCGGCAGGGCGAGCACTACACCGTCCAAGGAAACATCCTCGAGAACGAGGCGACGATCGACGCGATGGCCGAGGCGTTCGAGGAGACCGGCGGCGGACTCCCGGACCGGCTCATCTCGGCGCTGCACGCCGGGAACGACGCCGGCGGCGACTCCCGCGGCCAGCAGGCGGCGGCGCTGTACGTCGCCAAGCCGGAGGGGGGCTACGACGGGCGCAACGACCGTTGGGTCGACGTGCGCGTCGACGACCACGAGCGCCCCGTCGACGAACTGGAGCGGGTGTTCAAGCTGTACGACGTGACGCTGCTCGCCCGCGAGGAGCCCGACGACCCGGCGGAGCTGTCGGGGGACGCGGCGTTGGCGGTGTCGGAGGCGCTCTCGAAGCTGGGAGTTCTCGACGCCGAACCGACCGACTCGTTCGGCGAGGCCGAGCGCGCCGCCCTCGAGGCCTTCCGCGGCATGAACAACTTCGAGAACCACTCGCTGACGGTCATCGAGGACGCGCTCGCGCGCGGCTGGGAGGCGGCCGCGGATGGCGCCGACGCCACTGAGGGCGTCGACGTTGACGAGGACGGCGAATCGCGGATGGTCGACGCCATCTGGCACGGACTCCAGCGCTACGACCGGCTGTAGTCCCCGTGTCCGCCCCCGCTCTCGTCGCTGTCGAGCTCGCCGCGTTGCCCCTCGCCGCCGGCGATTCCACCGCTATCGCCCCGATCGCGCAGCTTCCGGCGTTCCAGGTGCTCACCGTCGTGCTCGCGTTCGTCGGCGCCGGCGTCGCGCTCGCGGCGGGGGTCGGCCTCGTCGCGGTGTACGTCCGCCTCAGTGACGGCGTCGCCGACCCGGTCATGCGGCGAGCGTTCGGGCTGTGGGCCGCGGGTGCGCTCCTCCTCGCCGCCGGCACCCCCGCCGTGTTTCGGGCGTCGCTGTCGACGGCGCCGACGTTGCGTGCGCTCGCGCTCGTCGGCGTCGCGGTCGGCGCGCTCGCCGTCGGCGCGGCGCCGATGTACCTCTGGCAAGCGACGTTCGCGGATGCGTGAGGCGGCCGCTCTGGTCGTCGGGTTCGGCCGGTTCGACCGGCGCGAGCTACGTCGATCGCAGTCTACTCCGGTTCCGAGTGCGACCGCCGGTCACGCTCGCGTACCAGCTTGTCGACGATGTCGCCCGTCGAGAGGAGTTCCCCCTCGTAGCGCGGTTCGCGGGCGGTCGCGCGCGTCACCTCGGCGTCGATGCCCTCGGCGGCGAGCGCGTCGGCGAGCGCGGTCTCGTCGTGGTGCTGGTCGAACCCGAGGACGATCACGTCCGGGTCGATCTCGCGAACGGGGACGAAGAAGTCCTCCGGGTGCCCGAGGTGCGCCTCGTCGACGACTTCGAGCGCGTCGATCATGTCCCGACGCTGGCGGTCCGGACAGACCGGCTTCGACTTGTGCGTGACGTTGTCGCGGCGGGCCACGATGACGTGGAGTTCGTCGCCGCGGGCGGCCGCGTCCTCCAGGTAGTGGAGGTGTCCGGGATGGAGGATGTCGAAGGTGCCCTGCGCGAGCGCGATCCGTGGGGGGCCGGCGTCGCTCCCGCCGTCGTGCCGGCGCCCGTCGGCCCCCTCACTCATCGTACAGCTCCGCGTCGATGTCGGTCTGATCGAAGTCGAAGAACGCCTCGTCCTCCGGCAGCGCCACGTCGATCACGTCGAGATCGCGAGGGTCGCCGTTCGAATCGAACGCCCGCCAGCAGTCGCGCTCGTAGGGCGCCCCGATGATGATGTGGGCCTCCCCCGCATGGAACGTCGCCAGATCGGCGTCGGACGGACGGAGGACGCCGTTCGGGTGTGAGTGGACCGAGCCGACGGCCCGCGAGGAATTGGGCTTCATGTGCTCGCGGACGGTCGCCGACTCCGGCGTCGACGTGGTGCCGGGGATGACGAGCACGTCGGTGATCACCTGTCCCTTCCGGTTGAGCCCCAGATCGTGCGCGTCGGTCGCCCGGAGAAAGCCCATGTACTCGTTCGGGTGGGTGTCCCGGGAGGCCTCCAGCGCGAACGTGAGGGTGTCGGCCGCGATGCCGAGCAGTTCGCTCGACCGGAACAATCGCATTGGCGCAACTCCGGTCGGACGCCAACTAAGGGTGTCGATACCCCCGCCTACAGGGTCGTCCGCGGCCGGTCGTCGGCCGGCCGTTCGTCTCCGGAGCGATACTACAACCCTTAACACCCGCCGCCACCCATCATCCGGTATGAGTGATTCCGCCGCCGGTGACCCCGGCGAGAACGGGGAGGGGGATTCCCGACCCGTGGTTTACGATCTCGACCCCGCCTGCACGCTCGCCGACGTCGATGTCGGCGCGCGCTACCGCGCGGAGGTCAACGGTGTCGTCGACTACGGCGTCTTCGTCGACATCTCCGAGGGCGTGTCCGGCCTGCTCCACGAGTCGAACCTCGACGGTGAGACGTTCGCCGTCGGCGACGAGCTGGTCGTCGTGCTCGAGGAGCTGAAGGAGAACGGCGACGTGTCGTTCGATCTCGCAGCCGTCGACCTCGCCGACGCGAACGTGCTCGCGGTCGAACACGAGCCGGAGATAACCACGATCGGCGACGCCACGGTCGGTGACAGCGTGACCGTCGAAGGGGAGATCACCCAGATCAAACAGACGGGCGGTCCGACGATCTTCCACGTCGCCGACGAGTCCGGCGTGCTCGCCGCGGCCGCCTTCGAGGAAGCCGGCGTCCGCGCGTACCCCGCCGTCGACATCGGCGACATCGTCCGCGTCTCCGGCTCCGTCGAGACCCACGACGGCTCCAGACAGCTGGAGGTCGACGACGTGACCGTGCTGACGGACGAGACGGCCGACGCCGCCCGAGAGCGCCTCGAGGAGGCGATGCGCGAGCGGGCCGAGCCCGAGACGGTCGAGCCGCTCGTCGAGTGGGAGGCGTTCGAGAAGCTCCGCCCGGAGCTGGAGGATCTCGCGCGCACGCTCCGCCGCACCGTGCTGGAGGGCCGACCGATCCGTATCCGCCACCACGCCGACGGCGACGGCATGTGCGCGGCCATCCCCGTCCAACTCGCGCTGGAGAACTACATCGAGGAGGTTCACGAGGGCGACGACGCCGCGCGTCACACCCTCAAGCGGCTGCCGAGCAAGGCGCCGTTCTACGAGATGGAGGACGTGACACGCGACCTCAACTTCGCGCTGGAGGGGCGCGCCCGCCACGGACAGAAGCTCCCGTTCCTCCTCATGCTCGACAACGGGTCGACCGAGGAGGACGTGCCCGCCTACAAGAACCTCGCCCACTACGACGTGCCCATCGCCGTCGTCGACCACCACCATCCCGACCCCGAAGCGGTGAACGACCTGCTCGACCACCACGTCAACCCGTACATCCACGACGAGGACTACCGCATCACGACGGGGATGATGTGCGTCGAGCTCGCCCGGCTCATCGACCCGAACGTCACCGACGAACTCCGCCACGTGCCCGCAGTCGCGGGGCTGTCGGACCGCTCGAAGGCCGAGGTGATGGACGAGTTCGTCGACCTGGCGGAAACGGCCGGGTACGACCGCGACGATATCGAGGACATCGGCGAGGCGCTCGACTACGCCGCCCACTGGCTGCGCTACAGCGAGGGCAAGACGCTCGTGAGCGACGTGCTCAACGTCGGCAGCGACGACGACGAGCGACACCGCGAGCTCGTGGAGTTCCTCTCGACGCGCGCCGAGCGCGACGTCGAAGAACAGCTCGACGCCGTCGAGCCCCACGTCGAGCACGAGCGGCTCGACTCCGACGCGCACCTCTATCGCATCGACCTGGAGAACTTCGCCAAGCGCTTCACCTACCCCGCGCCCGGGAAGACGACCGGCGAGCTCCACGACCGGAAGGTTCGCGCGACCGGCGAGCCCGTCATCACGATCGGCTACGGGCCGGACTTCGCGGTCCTCCGCTCGGACGGCGTGCGGCTGGACATCCCACAGATGGTCACCGAACTCAACGAGGAGGTCGTCGGCGGGGGCGTCTCCGGCGGCGGTCACCTCGTCGTCGGCTCGATCAAGTTCGTCGAGGGGCGCCGCGAGGACGTCATCGACGCGCTCGTCGAGAAGATGGCGGACGCCGAACTCGACGAGGAGCTGTCGACGACGATCGAGCTCGACGACTGACGCGGGAGTCCGTCCGACAGTTCCGAACTGAAGTTCGACGCCGATCATCCGATCGGCCCGTCGCGGCCGGTGTCGTCGCGACCCCGCTTTCCTTCCGTACTGTCGATAGTCAGTCGTCGCCGGAGGAACAGCGTCGCGGCCGCGACGGCACCGACCGCGGCGACCGCGACCGCCGTCGGGAGCCTCCCGATCGCAGACGGCGCCCCTCGCCCGGCCCGCCAGTCGGCCACGAACCGCCCCCGGTAGTACGCCGCGACCGCGTCGCCCTCCAGCGCGACGACGACCTCACGGTTCTCGCGTGCGCTCGTGGGGTTCCAATTGAGCGACCCCACGAGCGCGGTGTCGTCGGCGACGACGCCCTTCGCGTGGATCTTCCCGTAGCGACCGGCCGGATCAGCGACCCGGGCTTCGAGGGGAACGTCCGCGGCGGCGGCCCAGCGGTTCAGTTCGTCAGCCAGCGCGGCGTTTTCCTCGGTGAGGTACCAAGCATTCGACAGCAGCAGTCGCACGCGTACGCCCCGCTCGGCCGCCCGTCGAAGCGACGCGAGCATCGGTCCGTCGTCGACGGTGGGCTGGAGCACGTCGACGCGAGCGTCGGCGTCGTCGACGGTCGCGACGACCGTGGACTCGGCGTTTCCGGGCGCGGTCAGTAGCCGCACGCGCTCGACTCGTACCTCCGTCGGCGGGTGACGTGACGGGTACGAACCGGTCGCCGCGTCGGTTCGCTCGAACGACCGTCCGGCGCGATACCGGTCCCAAGCGATGGCGTCGCGCCACCCGGCGTCCGCGCGGAACAGGTTCGCGAGCGCGGCGGCGACCCGCGGCGACTGGAGGGTGACGCCCCATCCTCGGCTGTCGCCGCCGCCGGTGCCGCTGGGTTTCCAGTTCTCCGTGAGCACGACCGCAGCGTCGTCGGCGACGGCGTACTTGGCGTGGTGGTACCGGAATCTGGCGTGCGGACCGGCGAGCACGCGGACCTCGACGCCCGCGGCGACGAGCGCGTCGAGAACCTCCGCTTGGCGTGCGGAGATTCCGGCGACCGGCCCGCCATCGAGGAGCACGCGCACGGAGACGCCCCGATCACGTGCGGCGATCAGCTCCTCGACGACGCGCTCGGAGGCGAAGGTGTATCCCGCGAGAACCACCCGCTCGTCGGCCGCTCGGATCGGCGCGATCGGCTCCGTCGGGGAGTCCGGGAGCACGAACGTCGTCGCGTTCGCGGCTCCCAACGGGACCGGGTCACGAAGCTCGAGCCCGACGGGCCGCCACCGCGGGTCCCCGTCACGAACCCACCGCTCGCCCTCGGGAGCCCGCCCGTACTCGACGGCGTCGACGATCGATCCGTTCGGTCCGCCCCGCCGGAGCAGGACGCGCTCGCCGGCGTTCGACAGCGCGAGCCCGCGGGCGACGACGTGGTCCGCAGGAGGCTCTGAGAGCGCCTCGGGCTCGTCGGTTACGATGACCGTGCCCGCCCGTCGCTGCCGGATCGCGACCACGTCCTCGCCGTCGTCGACGGTCCAGTTTCCGGGCGGCAGCGACAGAACGACGTACTCTCCGGCGTCGTCGGCGGCGACGGGGTTCGGGAGGAGCCCGACGATCCGAGCTCCGGTCGGCTCCGTCCCCGTCTCCGCTGTGGTGTTCGCGACGCTGGTGGCTGCTGTCGGCTCCGGCGTACTCGCGAGCGACCGCGGTGCCGTGGGCTCCGAGACCGGCGCGACCGCTGTCGGCGTCGCCGGCGTCGCCGCGACGAGGAGGAGGGCGCACGCGACCACCACAGGGAGTCGTACCACTGCGACGGTCTGGCCGCGTGTTCGTACTTCAACCCTCGCCGCGGCGCCGCCGAGGCACCCGAAGGCTCCGCCGAGCGACCTCGACGGCCTTCGGTGCGTTTTTGCGCCGACGACGGCGGATGACTGGTATGGTCACTATCGCCGAGGGGGTCAGGCTCGCCGGAGCCGCGCTGGGCGCCGTCGGCGGCGCCCTCATCGCCCTGGAGTTCTTCCAGGTTCCTTCGTACATCTCCTACGAAGAGGAGTGGGACAGCTACGACGTCGATATCGCGCCCAACGAGGTCACCGAACACACGAACCTCGGTCGAGTCGGGGCGCTGTTGGTCTCGCTGGGATTCGCGCTGCTGTTCGTCGGGGAACTGTTGTAGGATACGGTCGCGGCGAGGGGGCGGCCGCGCTTACGCGGCGACTTCCTCGCCGTCGCCCGCGGCGCCGAGGGCGTCGCGCGCCTTCTCGGCTTCCGTCTGCACGATGAACACGCGGTCGTCGTCGAACTCGGCGGCGGCCTCCAGCGCCGCCTCGGTGCCGATCTGTCGCAGCGCCCACAGGGCGGCCGCGCGGACGTTGTCGCTGTCGTCGTCGGCCGCGGCGTCGGCCAGCGGGTCGACGGCGCGGGCGTCGCCGATGAGCCCGAGCGCGCGGGCGGCGTACGGCCGCACCTCGTCGTCGTCCATGGCGAGCTTGTTCGCGAGGGGCTGTACGGCGTCCCCGTGGCCGATCTCGCCGAGCGCCTTGAACGTCACCTTCTGCAGGGTGGGGTCCGAGTCGGAGTCGACGTACTCGACGAGCGTCTCGACTGCGTCCTCGGCGGCCATCTTGCCGAGCGCGCGGATCGCCGGTTTGTCGCGCTTCTGGGCGCGCTGGTGCATCGCCTCGAAGGCGCCCTCGTCGTTCATCCGCGTGAGCGCGTCCAGACAGTGGTCCTCCATGAACTCCGACTGCAGGGAGTCGAGCGCCAACAGGACCATCTCGACGTTCCCCCGCTGTTCGTGCTCCTTCAGCGCCGACAGCTCCGGCGGGAAGTCCTTGTAGTGGCCGAGCACGTCGTAGAAGCCCTGCGCCTGAAGCTGCTCGTGGGTCTGGAGGTCGTCCCACTCCTCGGCGTCGCTGACGCCCGTCTCCAGCGCGTCGGTCGCCTCGAGCAGCGCGGCGATCGTCTCCCCGTCCTCGTCGGCGTCGAGATCGGCGTTCTCGACCGCCGCGACGGCGTCGTCGAGCGCGTCGGCCAGCGACTCGGGGTCGTCGTCGCCCGCGCGGGCGAGATCCGAATCGAGGGTCTCGTTCACCGCGTCGAGGAACTCGTCGACGACGCCGGGGAGGTCGGCCTCGCCCGACTCGGTCCACCGCGTGTCGGCGATCGTCGCCTGCACGGACTCGACGTCGTCGACCACGTCGGACGCGTACGGACCGCGCTGGTCTGTGAGGTCGTCACGCTGGTCGGAGAGACGCGATTCCAGCTCCTCGCGCGGGTCCTCCGCGTCCTCGTCGTCCTCGTCCGGTTCCGGGAGGTCGGCGCGCTCCAGATCGGCCTCGATGTCGTCCAAGTCGGCCTCGACATCGTCGAGGTCGGCCTCGGTCTCGGCGGCCTCGAGCGCCTCGGCGGTCTCGTCCAGCCGGGCGTCCAAGTCCTCGGCGGACACCTCGGGGACGAGTTCCGTCTCCTCGGCCTCCTCGGGGTCGCCTGACTCCTCGGCCGGGTCGTCGTCGCTCATGCCCGTCGATGGGTGTGTCGGCTACAAGGGCGTTTCCATATTCCGGGCGAGCGACCGCCGTCGTTTTGCGCCCGGGAGACGAGCGGTTCGGCGTGCCAAGCGTCGCCGTTCCCCAGCTGTCGGTCGCCGATCTGGACCCCGCGGCCAACCTCGACGCCCTCGGTGAGCGCGTCGCCGCCCTGCCGGATCGCGTCGATGTCGCGCTGTTCCCGGAGTACGCCTTGACGGGCTTCGTCGCCGACGGGCGCGCCCGGACGGTGGCGCTCGACCGCGACGGGCCGGAGCTCGACCGGATCCGGTCGATCGCGGCCGCCGCCGACCTCGCGGTCGTCGCGGGCTACCTCGAACACGATACGTGCGACGACCGGCTATACAACGCCCTCGCGTACGTCTCCCCCGACGGCGACACGACCGTCTACCGCAAGCGACACCTCCGGGGAGACGAGGCGGACGTCGTGACCCCCGGCGACGAGCGGGTCGTCGTCGAGACGCCCGCCGGACCCGCGGGGCTCGTCACCTGCTACGATCTGAACTTCGTCGGCGACAGCGCCGCGCTCGCGGCCGACGGGGTCGACGCGCTGTTCGTCGCCGGCGCGTGGCCGGCGGCCCACTCGGAAAACTGGCGGCTCCTGTTGCGTGCCCGAGCGCTGGACGGCGTTCGCTGGGTCGTCGGCGCGGGACGGACCGGAGCGCGCGACGTTCCGAACGCATCCGAAACGGTCTACGCCGGACGGTCGGCGGTCGTCCGACCCGACGGCGCCGTCGCCGCGGCGCTGAACCGCGGCGAACGCGACCTCATCGCCGACCTCGACCCCGCCGTCCTCGCCGAACAGCGCGAGTTCATCCCGGTTCTCGACACGATCGAGCGCCACGACTGACCGAACCGTGTCGGACGTGGTGTTCTGCCAAAGAAAACTGTGTTTAGGTATTCCGGAAGAAATTTTGTCGTGAGGTGGGGTTTTATGTGTCCGGCGAACGAACGTCCGGGTACAGATGAGTACGCAAAAGCGTGTGCTGAAGTCCGCGGGCGATGTCGAGGGAAGCGAAGCGCTCCGGATGGACGCCGAGAAGGCCGAACAGATCATCGACGCGCTCAACACGGACCTCGCGGCGACGTACGTCCTGTACCACCAGCTGCGCAAGCATCACTGGAACGTGGAGGGCGCGGAGTTCCGCGATCTCCACCTGTTCCTCGGCGACGCGGCCGAGAACGCCGAGGCGTTCGCCGACGAGCTCGCCGAGCGCGTGCAGGCGCTGGGCGGCGTCCCGCACGCCTCGATGAAGACGCTGCAGGAGGAGTCGCCCGTCGAGCCCGAGGACGAGGACGTCTACGACATCCGCACGTCGCTGGCGAACGACATGGAGATGTACGGCGACATCATCGAGACGCTGCGCGAGCACGTCGAGCTCGCCGACGGCCTCGGCGACCCCACGACCGGCGAGATCCTCCGCGAGAACATCGTGCAGGTCGAGGAGGACGCCCACCACATCGAGCACTACCTCGAGGACGACACGCTCGTCACCGAGGGCACGATGCAGTAAGCCGGGACCGCGACGAGTCCACGAACTCGATTCACGATCCGTCCTTTTTCGAACCGCCACACGAACGGCGGCGGGAGCGGCGACGAGGGATACGCCAGAAGTCGCTGAAACCGGTGAGAAGTCGCTGAAACCGATAAGAAGTCGGAGAGGCGCCGGATCCAGCGATTACCGTTCCAGATCCACGGTCACGTCCGTCGAGATCCACCCGTCGGCGTTGTCGTTCTCGGAGAACACCGTTCTGTCGGGACACGTGCGGAGGGCGGCGATGTCGGTAGCCGGCGCGAAGTCGCGCTCGGGCGACGCCTCGTCGCTCCGATCCGCGAGCGCATCGTGGGTCATTACCGGTGTCTCACGCTCCCGTGAAGATATAGGTTTTGGTATCCCTAAACGGTAGGCCACCCTAAACCGGGGTCGCTGTCGGTCACTCGTCGCGACCGATGCCGCACCCGGAGATCGTGTCGCACTCGACGCCGCGCTCTTCCAGGGCATCGACCACGGCGTTCATGCCGATCGCGTCGCTGGCGATGTGTCCGGTGACGACGAGGTTCTTCCCCTCCCCGGCGAACTCCTCGCGTAACTCGCTGGTGTCGCCGGCGCCGACGTGGATGTAGAGAACGGTGTCGACGCCGTGCTCGAAGTACGCGCGGGCGACCGACGCGCCGCCGTTCGTGCCCGCTGCGTGGTGGACCGCCACCTCGCCGAGGGCGTTCCCGCGGTCGCCGAGACGCATCCGTACGTCGGTCTCGGCGGCGTCGAGCTCGGGGATCTCGCCCAGCGCGTCGACGAAGTCGCCGGCGGTCGCGTCGTCGGCCAGCCCGTCGGCGACCTCGCGGAAGACGCGCCGGCCGTACTCGTCGGGCGCGAGGTGCGTGTTGAGATACGGTTGGTCGAGCAGTTCCGCGACGCTCGGGTCGTGGCGATAGTTGCTGGAGTGCCCGCCGTGGTCCATCCGCGATCGGAGGTCGGCGACGGCGTCCTCGGCGACCTCCTCGGGGACGCCGTGGTCCGTCATGAACTCCACCTGCGTGTCGAGCACCTTCGGGAAATCGAGTCGGGCGGACATCCCCGTCGGGTGGTGCGCCAGCGCCAGATCGTAGCCGCGGTCGTGTGCCAACTGGATCTCCGGGGATTCGAGGTCGATCCCCACGAGCGCGGTGTCGATGTCCTCGCCGGAGACGTAGACGGTGCTGTCGGCCGGCGTGTCGTCCCAGTCGACGAGGTCGAGGCTGATCCGCATGATCTCGTCCGTGGTGAGTCCCATGGGCGGCCAGTGACCGACCGCGGTTGAAAAGCCGCGGGAACCGGAAGCCCGGACGGCGCCGGATCGTCGCCGACGGCGATCTCCCGTTCGGCGACGGCCGCCTCGGAGCGCCCGTTCGGTGTCCCGACGCCGGGCGGGCGCCGCGGCCATCGACGATAGGGGCAATCCCCTCTGTCGCCGCCAGCCGTTTGTACCGACGCGGCTGTACCGTGCACATGGTCGACCACCTGTTCTCGTCGCTCACGCTTCGGGACACCGAGATCCCCAACCGCGTGTTCGTCTCGCCGATGTGTCAGTACTCCGCGCCGGACGGCGAGCCGACCGACTGGCACCTCGTCCACCTCGGCTCGCGCGCGGTCGGCGGCGCGGGGCTGGTGATGGCCGAGGCGACCGCGGTCTCGCCGGAGGGTCGGATCACCCCCCACGACGTGGGCATCTGGACCGACGAACAGGCCGACGAGTGGACCGACGTCGCCGCGTTCGTCCGCGAACAGGGGTCGGTGCCGGCGATCCAGCTCGCACACGCCGGCCGGAAGGCGTCCACCCACCGCCCGTGGGGTGACGACGGTCCCATCCCGCTCGACGAGGGCGGCTGGGAGGTCGACGCCCCCTCGGGACCGTACCCCCGCGACGGCGACGAGCACCCGACGAACAGTCTCTCCCCGGACGGGATCGACCGCGTGATCGACGACTTCGCCGCGGCGGCCGAGCGCGCGCTCGAGGCCGGCTTCGAGGTCGCGGAGGTGCACGCCGCCCACGGCTACCTGCTTCACGAGTTCCTGTCGCCGGTCGCCAACGACCGCGACGACGAGTACGGCGGCTCCTTCGAGAACCGCACACGGCTCGTGCGCGAGGTGACCGAGGCGGTCCGCGAGGTGTGGCCCGACGACAAGCCCGTGTTCGTGCGGATCTCCGCGACCGACTGGATCGACGACCGCGAGTCGTGGGACGTGGAGCAGTCGGCGCGGCTCGCCCCGCTACTGGCCGAGGCCGGCGCGGATCTGCTGGACGTGAGCTCGGGCGGCATCTCGCCCGCACAGGAGGTGCCGTACGCCGGGCCGAGCTACCAGCTCCCGTACGCGGAGACGATCCGCGAGCACGTCGAGGAGGTCGGCGCCGACTTGGCCGTCGCCGCCGTCGGCGGCATCACCGAGCCGACACAGGCGGAGGAGATCGTCGCCAACGACCGCGCCGACGCGGTGCTCATGGCCCGAGAGTTCCTCCGTTCCCCGTACTGGCCGCTACACGCCGCCCACGAACTCGGCGAGGACGTCGAGTGGCCCGTACAGTACCGCCGCGCGAAGCCGCGCTGAGCGATCGTCTCGTCCCGTCGGCGTCCCGGATCGGTCGAGCGAGTGAACCCTTTTCACGGAACGCGTCCAACAGCTCCGTCATGAGTCACTCCTCCCGCGGTCCGGACGACGAGGACCTCACGGCGCTCGTCTCCGAGTTGGAGACGACGCTCTCGGATCTCCGTGCGGAACTCGCCGAGCGCGACCGTGCGGACGATCACGACGAGCGAGCCGCGAGCGCTCGCGACCGGCGGTCCGCCGCGGAGCGCTGGGAACGGCGCGATCGCGGCCGCCGTCCCCCTCGCCCGCCGGCGCCGGGGGAGCTGTTCCGCTTCACGAGCGACTACACCATCCCGACGGTCGTGGCCGTCCTCGAGGCGACGATCGAGGCGCTCGAACTCCTCCGAGGCGTCATCGACCTCGCCGCGCCGGGCGAGACGCCCGCGCGTCGGCGTCGCGGACGCGGTTCGCGCCGCACCGGTCGAGACGCCCGCGGCCTCGCTCGCTCGGTGTTCTCGGACGCGGTGGGCGAGGGGGTCACTGCCGCGACCGACCGCGCGGCCACCGACGCGGCGGACGCGCTGGAGCGCCTGCGCGAGACGCTCTCGGAGGCGGACCTTCCCGAGGACGGGGAGAGCCGCGACCTCGTCGCCGACGCGCGCGAGTTGAGCGCCGAGTTGGAGCGCCGCGTCCGGGAGTCGCGGGAGGTCGTCGACCGCGAGCGCGATCGTGAGCGCCGGACGGACCGCGAACCCCGAACGGACAGCGGGCGCGACGACGGCCCGGTCACGATCGAGGTCGGCGCTCCCGACGACTCGGCGTCCGACAGCGACGACCCGACCCACGGCGACGACGAGTCCCACGGCGGGCGGAACGACTCCGAGCGCGACGGCGACGACGCGCGCCCGGAGGTCGACGTCGACTCGGAGCTGGAGTCGATCAAACGCGAGATGCGGGACCGGGACGACGAACGCGAGAGGGGTGCTGACGGCGCTGAGGACGCTGACGACATCGACGACAACTCCGTCGCCGGGGACGCCAGTTCGGACGGCGGAGACGCCGACAGTGACGAGACCGACGGATCGGGAGATCGCAACTGAGGTCGCAGGGTCGTGTCCCGCGGTCCCGAGATCAGGCCGCGTCCGCGCTCCGATCTCGGTCCCTCGTGTACGATTCGATCACGCCGCCCGCAACGCCCGCGAGGACGACCGCCGGCCACCCGAGCAGCACCCAGCCGAGCGGCGTCGGGTCGACGGGAGTCGGCGTGGACTCGGGAACGACGTACAGCGCCCACGTCGCGATCGTGGCGCCGAGGAAGACGACCGCGGGGACGGCGACGGGCGTGACGAGCCCGCGGCTGGTTCGTGCCCAGCCCGAGACCGCGCCCGTGAGGACCGCGCCCGCGAGGAGGTACGCGGCCGTCCCCGTCCCGGGATCGATCACGTCGAACAGCGCCAGCGCGACCCGAACGGCCACCAGCGAGCCGAGGACGCCGAGCGCGACCCCGGTTCTGACGGTGATCCCGGCAGTCTCGTCGTCGCTCACGGCTCACCCCTCACGCTCCGATCACTCCACGGGACGGAACCGGAACCCGTCCCACTCCTGACTGGCGGGCTCGCGGATCCCGGCGTCCGGATCGCGAAGCTGATCGCAGTACACCGGCTCGACCTCGTCGCCGATATCGATGTCGCCCGTCGTGGCTTGGCCGATCGCGCGCACGGGCTCGCCGTCCACGTCGAACTCGACGATCGCGACGTGGTTCGGCTCGCGCACGCCCGGCGGCGTCGCCGTCGACGTGGTCCACGTGACGACCTCGGCGGTGTACTCGCTCAGGTCGACCGTGCCGACGGGCTCGTCGCCGCCGGGCCCGGTCGGGTGAGCGGGGTAGGTGATCGAGCCGTCCGGGTAGCGGGCGGCCTCGAAGGCGGGCGCGTCGTCGCGGGTCGCTCCGCTCCCCGCTCCGTTCGCGGACTCGCTCCGCTCGTCCGCGGGCTCGTCGCTCATGCGTTCACCTCCTCGAAGATCGCGGTGGTGACACAGTTCCCGAACCCGCCAACGTTGCACGCGAGTCCCACGTCGGCGTCGACCTGGCGCTTCCCGGCGTCGCCGCGGAGTTGCTGGACGATCTCGTACGCCTGCGCGACGCCGGAGGCGCCGAGCGGGTGGCCCTTCGACTTCAGTCCGCCGGAGGTGTTGATCGGGAGGTCACCGTCGCGCTCGGTGCGTCCCTCCTCGATCGCCTTCCAGCCCTCGCCCTTCTCGGCGAAGCCGAGGTCCTCGAACTGGAGGAACTCGAGGATGGTGAACATGTCGTGCAGCTCCGCCACGTCCACGTCGTCGGGCGACAGGCCGGCCATCTCGTAGGCGCGGTCGCTGGACTCGACGACGCCGCGCATCGTCGTCGGGTCCGAACGCTCGTGGACGACGTGGGTGTCGGTCGCGCCGCCGATTCCCGAGACGCGGACGTACTCGTCGGCGTACTCCTCGGCGACCGAGGCCGGACAGAACATGAGCGCCGCCGAGCCGTCGGTGATCGGGCAGAAGTCGTACAGGCGCAGGGGATCGGCCACGATCGGCGAGTCGAGCACGGTGTCGAGGTCGACCTCCTTGCGGAACTGCGCGTGGGGGTTGTCGACGCCGTTCTTGTGGTTCTTCACCGCGACCTTCCCGAGGCTCTCGCGCGGGGCGTCGTAGGTATCGAGGTACAGCCTCGCGGTCAGCCCCGCGAAGCTCGGGAGCGTGAGCCCGTGTTTGTACTCGACGGGGTGTGTGAGCGAGGCGATCACGTCGGTCGATTCCGCGGTACTCTTGTGGGTCATCTTCTCCCCGCCGACGAGCAGCGTCATGTCGGAGGCGCCGGAGGCGACCGACTGCCAGGCCGCGTAGATGCCCGCGCCGCCCGACGAGGAGGTCTGGTCGATGCGCGCGGTGTAGGCGGGAACCGCCTGCAGGTCGTGTGCGAGCGCGTTCGGCACGCCCGTCTGTCCCTCGAACTCCCCGCTTGCCATGTTCGAGACGTACAGGTGCTCGACGGCGTCGGCCGAGACGCCGGCGTCATCGAGGCACGCCTGTCCTGCCTCCGCCAGCAGCTCGCGGATCCACGCGTCGCGCTGCCCGAACTGGGTCATGGACGCGCCGATGATTGCCACGTCTTCCATACCTGCCTCTCCGCGGGGGAGCACTTCGGCGTTCCCCTTCGGGCGATCCGACCTCCCCCGGCGGGCCTCGGCGCGCACGTGTCGCTCCCCCGTCGGGACGACCGATCGCGGGACGTTAAGTGCGCGCCGGCCGGTATCCGATCGCATGAACCTCGCCGACTCCGCGCCCGTCGCGGGCGTCGCCGCCTGCCTCGCGTTGCTTTCCGTGTTGGCCGCACCGTTCGTCCTCATCGCCGACGCCGGTACGGGACTGGGCGTCTACTACGCCTCCGGGACCGTCGGCGCCGCCGGCGTCGCGTTCCTCGCGGTCCTCCTCGTCGTGGTCTTCCTCTCGGGTCGCCAGGAGCGCCGCCCCGCCAGCACCGTCGCCGGCGTCGCACTCGTCGCCGGCCTCGGCCTGCTGGCGCTTTCGGTCGCGTGGGCGCTGGCGGTCGACGTGCAGAACCTCTACTCGTTCCCGCAGTCGGCGACGTGGATCCTCTGGCACCGCTGGCTCGTCGTCGGCGTCGCGGCGCTCGTCCCGATCAGCGCGGGCGCGTTCGCCAGCGCCGTCGTGTGACCGCCGGCTGTCGGTTCCATCGGTATCTCAGGGAACCGGACCGCAAGGGCCTTAAGTCGCTCCGGACTACTTCGGGATGGACTAGGTCGGGCAGTTAGGCCCTGCTCGGCTCCCGCAATAGAGTCTTCAGCGGGGACCGAACGCCGGACGCGTCCGGGGCGCCCATCGCGGGCCTCGGAAGCTGACGGAGAAGCCTCGTCCGCCGGGGACGACGGTCCGCCGGGACGCACCCGCAGGGGTGCGTTCCCTCGGTTCGTCGGTGGCATCGGGTCAGGCGCGGAAGCGAGCAGCCCACCACCGGACGTCCGTCGCTCGTCGGGCCGCGGGGCGGAGTCAGCGACCGGGATTCCCCACGGTGGAACCCCCGGGCAACTCCGGTCCGTCCACCATTCATCTCGTGTTCTCTCCGCCGAGCCGTGGCACCGGCGCGCGGCGGGCCGTTCCTTCGCGACCCGGGTCGTTCAGCCGCGTCGCTGGCGCCGTGTCGTGACCGAAATCCCCGAGTACCTGCCGTCCCAAGCGCGTCCATGAGCAGCGCCGAGGCCGACGGCATCACGGCGACGTACGAGGAGACCGACACCGAGCGCCTGCTGACGTTCGAGCGCGAGGGCCGCCGCGCGGCGGTGGCACAGAACGTGGAGGGGTACGCCATGCTGAAAGTTCGCGACGGCGGCGGCGCCGGCGACGAGTTGGAGCGCTACTACGGCTTCGACATGGCGCTGGATCACGTCGCGGAACTGCTCGGCGTCGCGGTCCGCGACCTCCCGGTCCCGGAGGAGGCGGCGGACATGGGGATGTAAGCGGGACCCGGCCGCCGCGGCGGACGCAGTAGCGACGCCGGTCGCGAGTCAGTACGCGTACTCGTCCTCGGTCAACTGGACGTACCGTCCGCCGCGGTTCCGCCACTTGATCCACTGGTATCGCAGGAGGAGCTTCGTCGCGCCCCAGCCGGCGCCGAACTTCTGTTCGAACATATCGAACCCCTTCTCGCCGGCGAGCATCTCCCGACCGATGCGGAACGTGTCGTCCCAGTCGTCCGGCCCGTACCCGCGGCACAGCTCCGCGAGCGCGACGTTGCGCAGCAGCTCGTCTCCGATGGCGTCCTTCCAGCGCTCGTTGTATCCCGACACGTCGCCCTCGGCCGCCAACTCGCCGGCGATGGCGCCGGTACGTACCGCGACGTGGTCGCCGCCCTCGTGGAAGGCGCTGGTGGTGCCCATCGCGCCGCCGGCGACGCAGACGCCCGCCTCAACGGGGCTCTCGATCGGGTTCGTCGAGGAGATCGGGTACGTCTCCGTGCCGTTCGTCTTGCCCGCGTCCTCGACGAGGGGGAAGTCCTCCTCGATGTCGTACTCGTCGCCCCACTCGCGCTCGAGGATCCGGCGGACGTACTCCTTCCCGGAGGGGATCCGCTCGTCGTCCTCGTTGATGAGCGCGTACTCCTCCCTGTCCTCGATCTCGTCGAGGTCCATCCCGATGGGCATCGTCAGCCCGACGCGGCAGACCCGGTCGGCGTTCGGGAACACCCACGGGTAGGCGGTGTGCCCGGGCATGACGCCCCACCAGAACGTGATCGCGCCGTCGACTTCGTCGTACACCTCCCGCGGGAACTTCCGATACTCCTGGTAGGCGATGTGATTGTTCTCCGTCGACGCGAGACGCTCGGAGGCCTTCCGCCCGTCGGGGAGGAATCGGTCGAGCACGCGGTTCGTCACCGTGCGCTGAGGGCCGTCCGCGAGCACGAGAAAGTCCGCACCGACCTCGTCGCCGCCGGCCAGCGAGAGCACGTGGCGCGGATCGTCGCCGCCGACGCCCGCCGAGGGGTCCGTCTCCACGTCCTTCACGGACACCTTGACGCGGTACTCGGCGCCGGCGTCCTCCGCTCTGTCGCGCATGAAGTCGTCGAAGCGCGCGCGGTGCATCGTGTAGCCGAAGTTGTCGTAGCTCGACTCGATGCCGGTCGAGCGGAGGGTACACGCCTCGGTCGGGCCGACGAACTCCGCGCGGTCGAGTTCGTCCTGGATGACGCCCTCGGGGAACTCGTCGGGGTGGATCCCCATGATGTCGACCCAGTAGTCGAGGATCCCGGCGGCGTCGGTCGAGTCCGGGCCGAGTCGCTCCCGGTCCGCCCGGGGGACGCCCTTCTCGAAGACGACGGCGTCGGCCCCGCGAGTGGCGGCGGCGTGGGCGGCGGCAGCTCCCGCCGGTCCGCCGCCGACGATGGCGACGTCGACTCGTTGCATGCTCCGATCGGACCGCGGATCGCTCTTAAATCGTCCGAAGCACACCGACCCGGAGCACGCCGCGTCGGGGGAAGGCATATCCGGCCTGACGGCGGAGTCGTCGTATGGATCTCTCGCGGAGCGTTCGCGCGATCGCCGATGCGGCGGACGCGTCCGGCGGCGCCGTCGACTGGGACGCCGTCGCGGAGGCGGCCAAGGGCGGCTGTGAGCCGGGCGACCTGCGGATGGAGCCGGCCGAACGCGAGGCGTTCGCCGACGACGTGCGGGCGGCCCGCGACGGCCTCCGCGCGGCCTCCGGCGTCGACTTCGACCTTCCGGGGAGCATCGAGGTGCAACACCGCCACCACTGGATCGACGCGAACGTCGACACCTTCCGTCGGGTGCTTCGTCCGCTGGAGGACACCGCGACCGGCGGGAGCGTCCCCGGCGTGGCACGGTCGCTGAACTCCGGGACGATGGCCGTGACGGTCGCCTTCCTCGCGCGGAACGTCCTCGGCCAGTACGACCCGCTGTTGCTCGCGGAGGCCGACCCCACCGATCACGGACTGTACTTCGTCCGGCCGAACATCCAGCAGGCGGCGGTGGATCTGAACGTCGGCTACCCGCGGTTCCGCCGGTGGATCGCCTTTCACGAGGTCGCCCACGCCGCCGAGTTCGCGGCGGCGCCGTGGCTGCCGGGGTATCTCGAGGACCGTCTGGAATCGGGAATCGCGTCGGTGACCGACGAGTCGTCGCTGCTCGAACTCGCTCGCCCCGGTCGCGACGGAGGCGGCCCGATCGATTCGTTCGCCGACCTCAACACGGCGATGACGGCCGTCGAGGGGTACGCCGAACTCCTCATGGACCGGGCGTTCGACGACGAGTACGACGACCTCCGTGCGAAACTCGACGCGCGTCGGGAGGGCGGCGACCCGATCACCAACCTGTTCAAACGGCTGCTCGGGTTCGGCATGAAGCGTCGGCAGTACGAGCGCGGCGCGGCGTTCTTCGCGGCCGTCGCCGACCGGACGGACCTCCGGACCGCCTCGCTGGTGTGGGAGCGCCCCGAGAACCTCCCGAGCGACGCGGAACTCGACGATCCGGACGCGTGGGTTCGGCGGGTCGCGTAGCCGCCGACACCGTCGATCCGGGCGCCGTCGCTGCGGACACGGGTTTCAGGTCAACTCGTTCCCGCCCGGCCCGACCGGGCCGACCCGACCCAACCGGGCCGCTATCGCTTCGGCGAGAACTCCTTCAGCGTCCGCACGACGAACCACGTCAGCGCCGCACCGATGACGAGCGAGGCGCCGACGGCCGCGGCGATCTGTGCCGGCGTCGGATCCGCCTGCAGCGACACGAGCCCGCCGGAGATACCGACGAGGAGGACCAACCCGACCTTGAGCCGTCGGTTCGTCGCGTCGCGCTCCTCCTTCGTGATGCTCGGACCGACCATCAGCGATCGATACCCGAACCGAGGTCGGTCGCGGCCGAGACGTGCATCCCCGCGAACGCCCACCCGTCGTCGTCGGGGAGGAGCGTCCCGCTCCAGCGCGTCTCGAACGAACGCTCGGCGAACGCCTCGGCGTCGTACCACGACAGCGACACCGCGTCGGCGACGGCGGCGCCCCCGTCGCGTTCGACGACCTGCAGGTCGTGGCTCCGAACGCTCCAGTCCTCGGTCGTCCGCGTCTGCTCGCGCAGGGCGTTGACGATCTCGGCGTATCCCACGAGCCGTTCGCTGATCCCCACTTTCACGGTCGCCGGCGATTCGACGAAGAACGGCGCGAGCACCTCGCCCGCGCGAAGGGCGTCGTAGTACGCCCGGACCGTCTCCTCGGGTGTCATTGGATCCCGACTCGGGGTCCGGGGGCTTGAAATCCGCGCTCCGGGAGCCGCGGGGCGCCGTCGCCGACGAAGGCAAGTGCCGCCGACCCTGAGATACAGTATGAGCTATCCGGTCACCTACTACTGTCCCCACTGCGGCACGCTCGTCGAGTTGGAGCGCGACGGCTACCTCTCGGACAAGGCCGTCACGCCGTACCCGTTCGAGGGCTGGGAGTACGTCTCCCCGGACGAACCGTTCGAGGACGGCGCCGCCGACGGCGTGAAGTTCGTCTGCGGGGAGGGTCCGTCGCCGGCGGGAGGGGACGCTGCGGACGACGATGGCTGCGGGGAACGGTTCTATCTCTCGTTCGTGAAGTTCGAGAACGGCCGCGAGATCGATCCGCGACGCGCCGAGACGGACGGGGAACGGGTCGAACTCGCGGAGGATCGGGGACCGAAGTCGCCGCGGGGGCCCGACGAGCCCGACGGTCCCTCCGGTCCGACGGGCGGGTTCTACTGACCCCGGACGCGGCACGTTCCCGCGAACCGATCACGGTCGCCCTCGCTCCGAACGTTCAAATACGAAGTCGGAACCACCGTCCCCGTGACGTGACGGTCACCACGGCGCGAGCGCGGGTGTGCGACGCCGCGCGTCGTGGACGGTTGGAGGCGTCGCCTGTCAGCCCGCCGCACACCGAGCGACTACCCCTTGATGTTGCAGACGGGGAACGTACGCGCCACCTTGTCGCCGATGCCGAGCGCGTCGCTCACGCGGACGACCTCGTCGACGTCCTTGTACACGCCGGGGGCCTCCTCGGCGACCGTCGCGCCCGACTGTGCCTTCACGTAGATGTGGTCCTGATCGCGGAGCTCGTCCTGGACGGTCTCTCCCCAGTACTCCTGCTTCGCGGCGGTACGGCTCATCACGCGCCCGGCGCCGTGTGCCGTCGAGCCGAAGGTCTGCGCGAGCGACTCGTCGCCGCCGACGAGCACGTAGCTGCCGGCACCCATGCTCCCGGGGATGATGACCGGCTGTCCCACATCGCGGTAGGCTGCGGGGACCTCCTCGCGGCCGGCCGGAAACGCGCGCGTGGCGCCCTTGCGGTGGACGTACAGCTCGCGCTCCTCGTGAGCGACAGCCTCCTCCGTCGGGACGGCGGTGCCGTCGTCGTCGACGCCGACCTCGTGGACCTCCTTCTTCGCGATGTTGTGGGCCACGTCGTAGAGGAGTTCCATCCCGAGTTCGTCGGCGTCCGCGCGGAACACCCGCTCGAACACGCGGCGTGTCCGGTGGGTGATGAGCTGCCGGTTCACCCACGCGAAGTTGATCGCCGCGCACATCGCGCCGTAGTACTCGTCGGCCAGCTCCGAGCCGGCGGGCGCGGCCGCCAGTTCCTTGTCGGGAAGCGATTCGAGCAGGTCGCCGTGCCGTTTCTCGATCTTCCGGAGGTAGTCGGTACAGACCTGATGGCCCAGTCCGCGTGACCCGCAGTGGATCAACACGACGATCTGGTCTTCTTCGAGACCGAACGAGTCGGCGACGGCCTCGTCGAACACGTCGGTCACGCGCTGGACCTCGAGGAAGTGGTTCCCCGAGCCGAGGCTCCCGAGCTGGTTCCGGCCGCGGTCCTTCGCCTTCTGGGAGACGAATTCGGGGCGTGCGTCGGGGCGACGGCCCTCGTCCTCACAGTGAGCGACGTCGTCTTCGGTGGCGTACCCCTCCTCCAGCGCCCATTCCATCCCTCGTTCGAGCACCGCCTCGACGGTGTCTGCGTCGCCCTCGACGATCCCGCCGCCGCCGAGGCCCGAGGGGACGTTCGCGAAGAGGCTCTCGACGAGCTCCTCCTCCTTGCCCTGCACGTCCTCGTAGGTGAGGTTCGTCCGGACCATCCGGACGCCGCAGTTGATGTCGTAGCCGACCGCTCCGGGGGAGATACAGCCGTCGGTCGCGTCCGTCGCGCCGACGCCGCCCACGGGGAAGCCGTACCCCTGGTGCCCGTCGGGCATGCACGCGGCGTAGGTCGTGATCCCCGGCAGATGCGTCGCGTTGCGGAGTTGCTGGAGCGTCTTGTCGTCGGCGATCTGTTCGAGGAGCGGGTCGCTCGCGAGCACCCGCGCGGGGGCGTTCATCTCTCCCTCCCGTGGGATCTCCCAGACGAACTCCCGGACCTTCCGGAGTTCGATCCCGTCGTACTCGCGGGTCTCGGCCGTGTCTGTCATGTCCGTAGCTCCCGTTGGCGCACGGAATAGCGTTACTACCGGTCGGCGTCACGTCGGCGCTGCCCGGCCGACCGCGCGGTCCCGGACGGCTCCGACGCGGCGGTTCGAACGGCGTCCGGGCCCATCTCGGGGGTGCCTCGTTCGTTCGGCGACCTGAAGACGGCCGTGTCGATCGAGAGCGGTCCGGCCCCGGTGACGAGCAGTACCGACACCAGCCCGAACAGCGAGATGTGCGCGAGCACGGGATCGTCCGCGAGCCCGAACAGCGTGGTCGTGAACACGACGAACGCCGCGCTCGAAGCGGCGCGCGTGAACAGTCCGAACACGAGCAACAGGCCGAGGAACAGTTCGGTGAGGGCGGCGCCGAGTATCCACAGCTCCGGGGGGACGGGGAGCAACGTCGACAGGCCGTACTGCTCGACGACCGCGAGTGCCTTCCCGGGCGTGAGCAGCTTCTCGGCGAGGGCGAGGTACATGAAGACGATACCCATCCCGACACGAACGACCGTCGGGACGAACCTCCGGTACGGGTCGATCAACTCCCCCACCGGGACGGCCACGCTGCGGTGAAACGGATCGAACCGGGAGTACACGGTCTCTTTGTTCGCCGCCAGCCGCGCGATGACGTGGTCGGCGCTCGGCCGACCTCCGCCGACGAGCACGATCGCGAGGAGCCCGGCGACGTACTCGAACGCGAAGAACATCGAGGGATGCAGCGGGAGTAAGACCAGATACGACGCCAGCGCGATTCCCGCGACGAGTCGCGTCGCGAGACCGAACAACAGCGCGAACCCGACGGCGACGCCGAACAGTCGAACCGGGACCGCGGTGTCGGCGGCCGTGACCAGCGGCGTGAACAGGTAGCCCGCGAAGCCGGCGCCGACCATCGGCAGTCCGATACTGAGCCTGAGCAACCACGGGAGCAGGTCCGTGTAGTCGACGAGCGCCCGCCGGATCGCGGCCACATCGTTGCGGAGCGGTCGAACTCGAATATAGCCCGCCATCGTCGCGATCACACCGACGCCCCCGGCCCCGAGCGCCAGCACGACCACGGGGTCAGACAACGCGGCCGATAGGAACGCGATCGGGTCGCCGTTCTCCGCGTCGGTCACGTACTCTACGTGTGCGGCAGCAACCCCCGACGCAGCCGCAACGAGCGCGAGGAGCGCACCGACGTGCACGGCGAACGCGGTCGAGTGGTGCCGAGAACGCGGTCGCATCGTGTGGGTCCCCGTGCGCTGAGGTGGTAAATCCTGTGACCGATCCACACACCAACACGGGAAACCGCTCCTCAGACGTCGAAGACGACGTACGCGCGCCAACCGTCGTTCGTCTCCGAGAGTTCCATCTCCGAGTACGTCACCGCCTTCACATCGCGTGCGGCGACATCCGTCAGAGGGACGCCACGCGCGGTGGCCTCGACGACCCACTCGTCCCCGTCGGGGTGGACGGTCGCTCGGTGATCGACAGGTAACACGCCGCGCACGTCTCGTTCGTAGATACACTCGTCGAGGTAGTCGAACAGCGCCGCCTCCAGCGACTCGGACCGCACGCGAATCTCGAACCGGTCGCCGGTCGACGGGTTCGAGTCACACATGGCTGCGGTCAGCCCCTCCGCCACGGCGGCGAACACGCCTCCCAGGGAGTCCGCGGTCGCCGCGACGGCCACGTCGGCGGTGTGCTCGCGGAGTTCGAAGCGGCCGCTCGCGTCGACATCGCCGTTCTGGTCCACGTCGACTTCCTGATCTGTTCGCTCGGGATCGTCGGTCACGGGTTCGATACCGTGTTCGCACCACCGGCTGTTAAGCACGATGAGCGACGGACCCGAAACCGGTACTGCTTCAACTGCGGCGGTCAGCGACCGCGCGTCCGGCGGAGAGCCCCGCCGACGGTGGAGTTAAATGCGCTTCAGCAGTATAGCCACTCACGTGAGCGTCAACGTCGAGAAGCGCATGGACTCCCCGGGGGAGGCCACCCACGCCGAGGCCGCCTGGGCGCTGAAGGAGGAGATCCGCGAGCGCGAGGGCGTTCTCAAGCAGCGCCGCGGATTCTTCATGAACGCCTACAAGCGCGCCGAGTGCCATCTACTCGTCGAGGACGACGATCTCGTCGGCTTCGCGGCCGCCCGCCGCGACGGCTACATCCTGTTTCTGGCCGTCGCGCCGCGGGTCCGGGGACGCGGCTACGGCGAACGGCTCGTCGCCGAGGTCGCCGAGGGGAACCGTTCAGTGTCGTGTCACGCGCGGACGACGAACGAGGCGGCGCTGGACTTCTACAAGCACATCGGCTTTCAGGTGGTCCGTCGCATCGAGAACTACTACGAGGACGGCGGCGACGCGTTCTACCTGAAGCTGGGCGACGACTCGTCGCTCAGGGATCGGCTCTCGAAGTTCCTCCGGTAGCGGTTTGTACCGCCGCCGCGTACCCCTCCGTGCGCGCCTTCAGTCCCCGCCCCAGTAGACCCGCCAGGGTGCGATGACGGTGCGGAGAACCCGGGCGCGCGACACACGGCCCGCCGCGAGCCGCGATCGCGGACGCCCGGCACGAGGGTTTACCGGCCGACGCGGCACGCCGCCACGGGATGATGCCGGCTCGTTAGTGTTCCGGGCGACACAGTCCGACCGCGAGCGACTGCGTCGAACCCGGGGTACGACGGACCGCGTTACAGTCCGGCGACGTCCTCGATCGCGTCGGTCAGCCTCCGGACCGACTCGACGTCGTGTTCGCCCATGTGGCCGATCCGGAACGTCTCCTCCCCCAGCTGCGAGCCGTAGCCGTTCGAGAAGACCATGTCGTACTCCTCGCTGACCCGCTCGATAGTGCCGGCCACGTCGATCCCCTGCGTGTTCTCGATGCACGCGACCGTCCGCGACTCGTACCCCTCCTCGGGGAACACGTCGAAGTGTTCGTAGGCCCACTCGCGGGTGTATTCGGCCATCTCGCGGTGGCGCTGGCTACGACCCTCGTGGCCCTCCTCGAGCATGTACTTCATCTGCTTTCGGTAGGCCAGCATGATCGGGATCGCCGGCGTCGAGTGGGTCTGCCCCTTGCGGTCGTAGTAGTCCAGCGCACGCTGGAAGCCCCCGTACCACGACGCCGAGTCCTTCTCCAACTCCCGTTCGTACGCCTCGTCGCTGACGACGCACACCGCCAACCCCGGCGGCATCGCGAACGCCTTCTGGGTCGACGCGAAGATCACGTCGATGCCGTGGGCGTCGATGTCGACGTAGTCGCCGCCGAGCGCGGAGACCGCGTCGACGACGAAGTACGTGTCCGGGTACTCCGCGACCACGTCGCCGATCTCCTCGATCGGGTTGCGGACGCCGGTCGAACTCTCGTTCATCACGGTCGCGACCACGTCGTAGTGTTTGTCGCTCGTTTCGAGGTGCTCGCGGATGTCCTCGGGCTTGATCGCCTCGCCCCACTCGTACTCCAGGCGGTCAACGTTCTTCCCGAGTCGCTCGGCGACGTTGGCGTGGCGCTCGCTGAAGCTCCCGCACGTGGGCACGAGAATGTTCTCGTCGACGAGGTTGAGCGTCGACGCCTCCCAGAACTCCGTCCCGGAGGCGGTGAGGATCATCACCTCGTTGTCGGTGCCGAGGAACTCCCTCGTGTCCTCGACGATGGTCGTGTACAGATCCGTCATCCGGTCCATCCGGTGGCCGAACATCGGCTGGGCCATCTCCTCGATCACGTCCTCCCGCACGCCGGTCGGGCCCGGGATGTACAGTTCCTTGTCCGGATAGTCGTCCGTGTACTCGCGTTTTTCGGTCACGAAATCACCTGATACCCGTGGCTCCGGGACCGGACGGCAAGGTGTTTGTGATTCCCCCAACTCCGGCACCGCGACGACGGGGGTCCGGGGACTCCGTTTAACGAGTGGACCCGCGGACGGGGTGGACGAACGAATGGCAAGAATCACGCCGACCGCTACCGTCGGTCCGTATATGAGCGACGACGGCGACGCCGACGAGAGCCGATTCCGCATCGAGACAGCCGCGATCCACGCGGGCCAACAGCCCGACCCCGAGACGGGCGCGCTGATGACGCCCATCCACGCCAACTCCACCTTCGAGCAGGACGCTCCCGGCGACCACCGCGGCTACGAGTACAGCCGAACCGGCAACCCAACGCGAACCGACTTGGAGGCGAACCTCGCGGCGCTGGAGGGCGGCGAGTTCGGCCGCGCGTTCTCCTCGGGGATGGGCTCGATAAACACCGTACTCAACCTCCTCTCCGCGGGCGATCACGTCGTCACCGGCGACGACGTGTACGGCGGCACCCACCGGATCTTCACGCAGGTGTACGAGGAGTACGACCTCGAGTTCGACTTCGTCGACACGACCGACCACGACGCCGTCCGCGACGCGATGCGCGAGGAGACCGAACTCCTGTGGGTCGAGACGCCGACCAATCCCCTGATGCGCGTCAACGACATCGACGCGCTCGCCGACGTCGCCCACGAGCACGACGCCCTGTGCGCCGTCGACAACACGTTCGCGACGCCGTACCTCCAGCGCCCGCTGGAGCACGGCGCCGACATCGTGAGCCACTCGCTGACGAAGTACCTCGGCGGCCACTCCGACGTGGTCGGCGGCGCGCTCGTCGTCGACGATGCCGACCTCGACGAGCGGATCGGCTTCTATCAGAACTCCGTGGGCGCCACCCCGTCCCCGTTCGACTGCTTCCTCGTCCTCCGTGGGACGAAGACGCTGCCCGTACGGATGGACCGCCACTGCGACAACGCCCGCGACCTCGCGGCGTGGCTCGACGACCACGGGTCCGTCGACCGCGTCTACTACCCCGGCCTCGACTCCCACCCGCAACACGACCTGGCGAGCGAGCAGATGGACGACTTCGGCGGCATGCTCTCGTTCGAGTTCGACGGCACGCTTGAGCAGGCGAGCGCCGTCGTCGAGGAGACGGAGGTGTTCACCCTCGCGGAGAGCCTCGGCGGCGTCGAGAGCCTCATCGAGCAGCCCGCGGCGATGACCCACGCGGCGATCCCGAAGGAGGAGCGCGAGGCGGCCGGACTCACCGATGGACTGATCCGGGTCTCGGTCGGCGTCGAACACGTCGACGACATGAAGGCGGACCTGGAGTCGGCGTTCGACGCGGCACTGGAGTAGCCGCGCGGAACCACGTCCTCCTCGTGATTCGTCGCCGGGGGGCGCCGACGATCCGTCGGTAACGGCCGGCGCACGCCGACGTGTCGTCGGCGCCTCGCGGTCAGTACCGACGGACCGTGGCTGCGGCAATCCTCGCCGTCCCTCCCCGTATCCGAAGGGTCTTATTCGCGTGTGACACAGCGACACACAATGACTCATCGAGTCGGCATCCTCGGCGCCACCGGCGCCGTCGGCCAACGGTTCATCCAGCTGCTCGACGGCCACCCACAGTTCGAGATCGCGTGTCTGACCGCCAGCGACGACTCAGCCGGGAAGGCGTATCGCGAGGCGGCCAAGTGGCGCCTCGACTCGGCCATTCCGGAGGAGGTCCGGGACACCACCGTCCGCGCGACCGACCCCGCAGCGATCCCGGACGACATCGATCTGCTGTTCTCCTCGCTCCCCTCGGGCGTCGCCGCCGAGATCGAACCCGACCTCTGTGAGGCGGGCTACGTCGTCTCCTCGAACTCCTCGAACGACCGCATGGCCGGGGACGTACCGCTCACGATCCCCGAGATCAATCCGGATCACCTCGACCTGATCGAGGTCCAGCGCGACGAGCGAGGCTGGGACGGCGCGCTCGTGAAGAACCCGAACTGCTCGACGATCACGATGGTGCCGACGCTGGCGGCGCTCGAGGAGTTCGGCCTCGAGCGCGCGCAGGTGTCGACCCTGCAGGCGGTGTCGGGCGCGGGCTACGACGGGGTCACGTCGATGGAGATCATCGACAACGCCATCCCCCACATCGGCGGCGAGGAGGAGAAGATGGAGACCGAGAGCCGCAAGCTCCTCGGCGACTTCGACGGCGCGGAGCTGTCGCTTCACTCCGCGGAGGTCGCCGCCTCCTGCAACCGGATCCCGACGATCGACGGCCACCTGGAGAACGTGTTCGCCGAACTCGCCGACGACCCCGAGCCCGCCGAGGTTCGCGCTGCGATGGAGTCGTTCCCGGGCGCCGATCTCCCGTCCTCCCCGGATCAGTTCATCCACGTCTTCGGCGACGACCAGCCGGAGCGACCCCAGCCCCGGATGGACCGAATGCGCGGCGACGGCATGCAGATCGTCGCCGGCGGGGTCCAGTCGACGCCCGCGGGTGTGAAGTACAACTGTCTCGCGCACAACACGATCCGGGGCGCCGCGGGCGCCTCCGTCCTCAACGGCGAACTGCTGGCGAACGACGGCTGGATCTGAGACGCGGACCGCCTCGACGGGCTACCGATCCAGCGCTCCCGCTACCTTCTCGATAGGGTGCGGCGGCTGTTCACTCGCGCCCTCACGATCGCCCAACTGCGACCGGCAGGAGGCGCCGGGCGCGGTGACGGCATCCGCGGGGCTCTCGTCGACCGCGTCGAACAGCAGCGACCCGATCGCCTTCGACAGTTCGTAGTGTTCGGCCTCGTAGCCGAAGCTCCCGGCCATCCCGCAGCAGGTGGTGTCCAGCGGATCGACCTCGTAGCCGGCGCGCCGGAGCACGCCGACCGCGTGGTGGTCCTTGTTCAGCGACTTCTGGTTGCAGTGGCCGTGGTACGCGAGCGCCTCGCCGGCCTCGGGCGCCTGGCGGAACTCGATCGCCTCGTCGAGCCGCGCGGTGTCGATGTACTCCAGCACGCCGTAACTGGCAGCGGAGACGGCCTCGACCGCGTCGCCGTCGAGGAGGTCGAGGTATTCGTCCTGGAGCATCACGGCGTCGGACGGTTCGACGAACACGACGCTGTACCCCTCCTGGACGAACGGTTCGAGCGTCTCGACGTTCTCGGCGGCGCGTTCGTGGGCCTTCTCCAGGAATCCGCTGGAGAAGGCCGCCCGTCCCGACGCCGCGAGGTCGTCCGGGACCCTGACGTGGACGTTCGCCGCCTCCAGCACCTCGACGGCCGCCATCCCCGCGTCGGGCATGCTGTAGTTCGTGTACGTGTCCGGGAACAGGACGACCCGCGCGTCCGCCTCGGCGGCGCTCACCGCGGCGCCGCCGCGGCGCTCCCACCGCTTCCGGAACGTGTCGCGCGTGAAGGTGGGAAGGTCACGGTCGCTGGCGATCCCGAGCGTCTTCTCCATCACCGTCCGCGCGCCGGGCAGCTTCGTCGCCGCGTTGGCGACGGGCGCCAGCGCGCTGCCGATCCGGCTGGCCGCGTCGATGTCCGCGAAGACGCGCTCGCGGAGGCCCGCACCCTCCTCCTCGTGGTGCTCGTGTTTCACCTCCGCTTTGAGCTTCGCCAGGTCGACGCCGGTCGGGCAGTCGGACATACAGCCTTTACAACCGACACACAGGCCAAGTACCTCCTCTTGGAAGCGATCGGAGTGGATCTCGTCCTCGGATAGCTCCCCGGAGATGGCCGCCCGAAGCATGTTTGCGCGCCCCCGGGTCGCCTGTATCTCCTCGCCCGACGCGCGGTAGGTCGGGCACATCACGTCGCCCTCGGTCTCCCGACAGGTACCGCAGCCGTTGCACAGCTCGACGAGGTGGGAGAACCCGCCCTCGTCCTCGAAATCGAGGGCCGTCTGCGGCTCGATCGATCGATAGTCGGCGCCGTACCGGAGGTTCTCGCGCATGTCCGTGTCGGCGGCGGAGTCGGGGTATCCCCGTTCTGCGGCGGTGTCGCCGTCGACGTAGACGACCTTCCCGGGGTTCATCCGCCAGTCGGGGTCGAACGTGGACTTCAGTTCCTGAAACGCGCCCCAGAGGTCCTCCCCGTACATCTTGGGGTTGAATTCGGTTCGCGCGAGGCCGTCGCCGTGCTCGCCGGAGAACGCCCCGAAGTGGTCGAGCACGAGGTCGGTCACGTCGTCGGTGATCGAGTGCATCTTCTCGATCCCCTCACCCTGCTTCAGGTTCAGGATCGGGCGGATGTGGAGCGTCCCCGATCCCGCGTGCGCGAAGTACGCCGCGCTGGTGTCGTGGTCCTCGAGTACGTCCTCGAACTCCCCGACGTACTCCGCCAGCTCCTCGGGGGGAACCGTCGCGTCCTCGATGAACGGGTACGGCTTCGGGTCGCCCTGCAGGCTCATCAGCAGGGGGATGGCCGCCTTCCGGAGCTTCCAGAGGTCGTCCTGCTCCTTCTCGGTGTACGCCTCCAGCACGTCGAAGGCGGCGCCGTTCGTCACGAACTCCTCGGTCGTGTCGGCCATCGCCCCCTCGAAGTCCGGCGCCTCGCCCGACGATGAGTCGTCGGGCGAGTGGGAGACCACCTCCGAGTCCCACTCCAGCATCAGCGCCGCCGCCGCGCCGTCCGGGATCGGCTCCTCGTACTGGGCGTACTCGGTCGACTCGCGCGCGAGTCGGAACACCTCGTCGTCCATCAACTCCACCGCGCTCACGGGGTACTCCAGCGCGACCGGCACGGCCTCCATCGCGTCCACGAGGTCGTCGAAGCAGTACAGCGCCAGCGCGGTCTCCTCCGGCTTGGTGACGAGCGAGACGGTCGCCTCGACGATCGTTCCGAGAGTGCCCTCGGCGCCGACGAACAGCTTCGAGAGGTTGATCACCTCGTCGCCGTCGCCGTTCTCGTAGATCACCTTGTGGAGGTTGTAGCCGGAGACGGAGCGCTTGAGGCTGGGATACTTCTCGTCGATCTCCGCCTCGTTGTCCCGGACGAGTCGCTCGACGGTCCGGTACAGTTCAGCCTCGATACCCTCGCCGTCGAGTAGCTCCTCGTGCTCCTCGGAGCCGAGGACGACCTCGCGGGTGTGGACCCGGGTTCCGTCCGCGAGCACGACCTCCAACTCCTCGGTGTAGGCGTCCGTGATCCCGTAGCGCACCGAGTGAGCGCCCGTGGAGTTGTTTCCGATGCCGCCGACGACGGTCGCGCGGCCCGACGAGGCGGGGTCGGGCGCGAACTTCAGGCTGTCCTCGGCGAGCCGTGCGTCGAGGTGGTCCTGCACGACCCCCGGCTGCACGGTCGCCTCCTGCGCCGCCGGGTCGACGTCGACGATGTCGTCCATGTGCTTCGTGGTGTCGATCACGACGCAGCCGGGCCCGACGGTCTGGCCCGCAAGCGACGATCCGGTTCCCCGGGGGAGCACCGGAACCCCGTGCTCGGCGGCGACCTCGTGGGTCGCGACCACGTCGGCGGCGTCGCGGGGGCAGACGACGCCGGCGGGCTCCGCTTGGTAAATGGAACCGTCGGTCGCGTACAGCACCTGCGCGTACTCGTCGAACTGGACCTCGCCGGCGACGCGATCGCGGAGATCGGACGCCAGCTCGGCGTACTCCCGCACGTCCGGTCGATCGTGTCCCAGCGACGCGGCGGACGTGTCCCATCGCCCGTCGGTCCCCAGGTCGTGGGTTGCCATGGAAAACTCCAAGGAACAATCGTGTAAAAGACCTTTGTCAACATTTGCCACCCGGCGGTTCGATCGGCCCTCGCACGTGCCGGGTCCGGGTTGCACCGACGCGAACGATTATGTCCGTGGGTGCGCGGGTGGTTCCCATGGCGTTCATCCACGTCTGTCTCAACGTCGCCGACGCCGAGCGCGCGGCCGACTGGTACGCGGAGAACCTCGGCTTCGAGCGCTCGTGGGAGTTCACGACGCCCGACGGGGACACGCGAAACCTCTACGTCGCCGACGAGAACGGCGTCGAGCTCCAGCTGTCGGACACCGAGGGGGACGACGAGTTCGAGGAGGGAAGCGCGTACGACCACATCGCCGTCTCCGTCGACGACGTCGACGCGGCGTTCGAGCGAATCGACCACCACGGCGTCGTGAGCGAGCCAGCCGACCAGCCCGCGGCGGGCGCCCGCACGGCGTTCCTGAAGGATCCGGACGGGCACACCGTCGAGTTGGTCCAGCCGCTGGAGTAGGCTCAGTCCCGGCGGCGTCTGCGGGAACCACAGCGGGCAATACTGTGTTTAGAACTAACGTTTATGATAGTCCCCGCGGACGATGAAACCGGTAGACATGAGTGTGCAACGCAATTACGAGCGCGAGTTCGTTCGAACGTTCTTCACGTCGCCGACAGCCGTTCAAGGGGAGGACGACTCGGCGAAGATGATCCGCAGCGCCGCGGGGCTTCGCGGCATCCAGGCGCCCGACGTGTGGGTGCCGGACAACGAGGACGCGACGGCGCCGTCCATGCGCGACGAGGGCGCCCGGAACATCATCGACGTGGTCGCCGAACACGGCGAGGAGTTCCCCGGGGAGATCCACCCGCGCGTCGTCTGGCACCGCGACGACGCCGAGAAGCGCCTCGCCGGCTTCGAGTACGTTCGCGAGATCGCCGACCCCGAAAACGGCGCGGTCGAGCACATCGACGGGTTCGTGATCCCGGAGGTCGGCGACATCGACGACTGGAAGAAGGCCGACGAGTGCTTCCAGATGGTCGAGGCCGAGCACGGCCTTGAGGAGGGGAGCCTCTCGATGTCGGTCATCGTCGAGTCCGGCGAGGCCGAGATCGCCCTCAACCGCATCCGCGACGAGATGGGCAAGCCCTCGAACACGCTCGAGCGGATGTTCATGCTCGTCGACGGCGAGGTCGACTACACGAAGGACATGCGCGCGATGACGCCCACGGGCGAGCTGCCGGAGTGGCCCGAACTGCGCCACAACACGTCCCGCGGCGCCAGCGCGGCCGGTCTGATCGCCGTCGACGGCCCGTACGACAACATCCGCGACATCGAGGGGTACAGAGAGCGGATGGAGGCGAACCGCGCGAAGGGGATGACCGGGATCTGGTCGCTCACGCCCAAGCAGGTGGAGGTCGCCAACAAGGCGCCGCTTCCGCCGAAGACCGGCACGTGGCTCCTCGAGGTCGGGGGCGACGAGGTCGAACTCGCCGGCGAGGACGGCCGCGAGGTGTACGAGGGCGACGACGTGTCGCTGTCGGAATCGGGCGGCTCGTACGTGCTCGTGGTCGACGGCGACGAACACGAGTTGACGGAGGACGAACTCCGCGAGGAACTGCTCGATCGCACCTCCTACGTCCCGAGCATGGACGACATCGTCGAGTCGATGGAGGAGTTCGAGGCGGCCAAGGAGGCCGGCAAGGGCGCCATCGCGATGACGCAGTCGGCGACGCTCGCCATCGACGGCGTCGAGGTCGACCTCAGCAAGGACCGCATGTGGGACGAGGCGACCTACCAGGCCGCGCAGACGCCGATCACGCTGTTCCAGGACGTGTACGAGCACCGGCCGGACCAGCACGACGAACTGGCGGAGATCTACGGCTCGGACGTGGTCGAGCGCGCGACGCAGGTCGGGAACTGAGGTCGGTCACGCGCCCCGGACCGCCGCCCTTTTTCGCGCTCCGACTCGCAGTCGGCCCCATGCGACTCGCACGCGCCCGTACCGCTGACGGAGTCCGCGAGGGAGAGTTCCGGGACGGAACGCTGGTCACCGACGACGCGGAATACGAGGTCGACGAGGGAGACCTGCTGGCGCCGTGTGACCCGGACGCGCTGTTCTGCGTCGGCCGGAACTTCGCGGCGACGCTCGATCAGATGGACTACGAGCGCCCCGAGGAGCCCGACTTCTTCATCAAGCCCCCGCACTCGGTCGTCGGCCACCGCGACCCGATCCCGTACCCCGAGTGGACCGGGGAACTCACTTACGCGGGCGAACTCGTCGCCGTCATCGAGGAGCGGTGTTCGGGTCTCGCGCCCGACGAGGTTCCCGACGCCGTCCGCGGCTACACGGTGATGAACGATATGGATGCGCTCGACCAGCAGGGACGCACGGCGCGCAAGGCGTTCACCGCGTCCGGGCCGCTGGGGCCGTGGATCGAGACGGACGTGGATCCGACGGACATGGACATGCACACCGATGTCGCCGGCGAGCGTCGCCAGGAGGCGAACACCGAGCTGATGCTGTTCGACCCGCACGAGATCGTCTCGTTCCTCTCGAAGCGCTTCGAGTTCCGCGCGGGCGACTGCGTCGCGTTCGGATCGCCGGCGAACCCCGGACTCGTCGAGCCGGGCGACGCCGTCGAGATCACCTACGAGGGCGTCGGCACGCTCGTGAACGAGGTCGTCGCCCGCGACTGATCCCCGTCGAACCAGCCTCACGGTCACCGCGCGGGCGGTCGGCTGTCGGCGCGATTAAGTCGGGGCCGCTCGTGGCGCCGCGCATGCGAATCGTCGTCACCAGACAGAAGATCCACGGCCACCCGGCGTCGGAGTACGTCGACCTGCTCCGCGAGCGGCTCCCCGACCACGAGGTCGTCATCGCGGACACCCCGGAGAAGGAGCGCGAACTGATCCGAACCGCGGACGTCGTCACCGGCGAGGGCGCCGCCGCGGAGGAACACCTCGACGAGGCGCCGTCTCTCCGACTGTTCGCGGGCGTGTACGCGGGCGTGGGCCACCTCGATCTCGACGCCTTCGAGAACGCCGGGGTCGCCGTCACGAACGCCTCCGGCGTCCACGCGCCGAACATCTCGGAGTACGTGATCGGCGCGCTCGTCTCGCTCGCGCGCGACTTCCGCCGGGCGACCCGCCAGCAGGACCGCCGCGAGTGGCGCGCGTACCGCACCCGTGAGCTGTACGACTCGACGGTGACGGTCGTCGGGCTGGGGGCCATCGGCACCGCGGTCGCGGAGCGGCTGGAGCCGTTCGGCGTCGAGACGCTCGGCGTGCGCTACACGCCCGAGAAGGGGGGGCCGGTCGACGAGGTGTACGGCTTCGACGACCTCCACGAGGTGCTCGCGCGGACGGACCACCTCGTGCTCGCGTGCCCCCTGACGGACACGACCGGGGGGCTGATCGACCGCGAGGCGCTGCGGACGCTCCCGCCGCACGCGACGCTCGTGAACATCGCCCGCGGGCCGGTCGTCGACACCGACGCCTTGGTGTACGCGCTTCGGTGGAACCAGATCCGCGGGGCGTTCCTCGACGTGACCGACCCCGAACCGCTCCCCGAGGACCACCCGCTGTGGGGGCTCGACGACGCCCGGATCACCCCGCATAACGCGGGGCACACGCCGCAGTACTTCGAGCGCGTCGCGGACATCCTCGCCGGCAACGTCGAGCGGCTGGCCGACGCCGACGGTACCGTTGCCCGTGGGGAAGTCGCCGATAGCGACGACGGTCCCGAGTTGGAGAACCGCGTCGTCTGATCCGGATAGGGCCGCCGTCGCCCCTCGGACGGAACACGGTTTTATCCCCCGGCGGACGTAGCAGAGGGCATGGCGAAGTACTCCACCGGGAGCGGCGGTGGCGGCGGATCGGGCGACGCGTGCGAGCTATGCGGTCGCGAAGACACCAGCCTGTCGGAGGCGAACGTCGCCGGCGCGCGGCTGTTGGTCTGCGGCGACTGTGCGCCGCACGACGATAACGCCCGTAGCGGCGGCCGAGCCGGCGGCGGAGGTGGCGGCGGTGGCGGCGGCGGTCGGGGGGGCGGTGGCGGTCGCGACGCCGACGAGCCGAACCGGAAGAAGCGCGCGGCCCAGAACGTCGCGAAGGCGATGGACGCCTCCACCGGCGACTCGCGACACTGGGAGGAGGAAGGAACCGACTACGAGGAGGACCGCCTCCCGTACCTCGTGAAGGGGTACGGCGAACTCGTCACCGAGGCGCGTCAGGACGCGGGGATGACCGCCGAGGACCTCGCGGCGGAGGTCGGCGTCGACGCCGACCAGATCCACGCCGTCGAGGACGGGCGGGCGGCCCGCGCCGGCGTCGGCGGGTCGACGGTTCGCGGTATCGAGCAGGCGCTCGACGTGACCCTCGTCGACGAGTAGAGCGAGGTCGAGCGCGGCGAGACCTCGGACCGCGGCGGCGAGCTTGCGGGCGAGCCGCCCATGGGAACACGCTCGCGGGCGCAGCGAGCAGCGATCGATGCTGCCGCGGGCACACGCTTTTTCGCCCCCGGCGGCGACCACCGGCTATGAGCGACTCGCTCGCGCCGGCCCACCCCGAGGTTCGGGAGTTCGAGGCGACGGTCGAATCGGTCGACGGACGCGACGTGACGGTCTCCGAGACGTACTTCTACCCCGAGGGCGGCGGCCAGCCCGCCGACCGCGGCATGCTCGGCGGCCTCGCGGTCGACGACGTACAGTCCCGCGAGGACGAAGTCGTCCACACCCTCGCGGAACCGCCCGCGTTCGAGGCCGGCGACCGTGTCGCCGGCGTCGTCGACGACGACTTCCGGACGTACTGCATGCGCGCCCACACGGCGAGTCACGTGCTCTACGGTGCGGGGCGGAGACTCCTCGAGGACTTGGGGTACGGGGGCTTCGGGATACGCGCTGCTCCTCGGGAGCAGCGAGCGAGCGGCGACGCCGCGAGCACCGACGAGAAGGTCCGCGTCGACTTCGAGACCTCGACCGACATCGACGACGACGTGCTCGTCGACCTCGAACGGCTCGTGAACCGCGCGGTCTGGGACTCCCGGCCGGTCTCGTGGGAGGCGCGCGCCGTCGAGGACGCCCGCAGCGACGGGGGCGTCGCGTTCAACGACAAGACGGAGGAGGACGTGATGGCGGACGCCGACTCGGTCCGCGTCGTCACCGTCGAGGGGTGGGACGAGGCCGCCTGCGGCGGGACGCACGTCTCGAACACCCGCGATATCGGGCCGGTGACGGTGCTGGAACGTTCGAACCCCGGAGAGGGGCTCACGCGCGTCGAGTTCGCCGTCGGCCCCGTCGCGATCGACCGGCGGGCCGAGACGCACCGCGAACTCCGCGCCGCCGCCCGTGAGGCGGGCGTCGCCGTCGACGGCGTGGCGGACGCGGTGTCGCGGCTCGCCGACGAACGCGACGACCTCGCGGACGACCTCGCAACGCTACGGGAGGAAGTCCTCGTCGGAAAGATCCGAAACCTGCCGACCGTCGACCGAGACGGCGACGGTACCAGCGAGAGTGACTCCGAGGGAGGCGTGGACGACTGGCGGGTCGGTACTATCGAGGACTTCGACGCGAACGCGGTCGGCGAGGCCGCGCAGTCGGTCGTCGGCGACGACGGCGACGCGCCGGACGTGGTCGCCGCGGTCGGGGGTGGCCCGGCGCCGTTCGTCGTCGTCGCCTCGGCGGGGACCGTCGACGCCGGCGAGGTTATCGACCGGGTCACCGCCGAGTTCGGCGGCGGCGGCGGCGGCGCGCCGACGTTCGCGCAGGGCGGCGGGATCGACGCGGATCCGGACGCAGTCGTGGCGTTCCTCGAAGGGACCGACGAGTAAGCGCCGGAACTCGATCCGGACCCCGCCGGTTCCGCCGGGACCGGTCAGACCGATTCTACTCGCCCGCCCTTCGGGCCGCGACCCCGGCCGCGCCAGCTACGGCCAGCACCGCGGCAACCGCCGACAGCGGCGTGAAGCCGGGGAAGCTGACGCTCGATTCTGGCGTGGGCGTGGCCGTCGGCGTGGCGGTCGCCGTCGGGGCCGGCGTGGCGGTCGCCGTCGCCGTCGGCGATGCGGTCGGCGTCCGTTCGCGAACCACCGCGATCGTCAGCGGCGCCGAGGTTCGTTCGTCCGTCTCCGCCACGAGCGTTCGATTCCCGGCGGAATCGAGGCGGACGGTCAGGGTCCCGTCGCCGCCCGTCCGCCCGACGGCCTCGCCGTCGACGAGCACACGCGCGTCCGCGACGGGATCGCCGTAGGCGTCGGTAACCGTGACGACGTTGCGCTCGCCGACGAGGACGCGGTCGTTCACCGTCGTGACGTTCAGGGTCGGTGTCCGGCTGATGTTCACGGAGACCGTGCGCGCGGACTCGCCGACGCGAACCGTCCGCGAGACGGTCTCGTACCCCTGCTTCGTCACTTCCAGATCGAGATCGGCGTTGACGGGGACCTGCGCGGTCGCCTCCCCGTTCCGGAGCGATCGGAACGTTCCGGTCGTCTCCAGCGTCAACTGCGCGTCCGCGACCGGCTCGGGCGGGTCGAATCGGTCGTCCCGCACCTCGAACGAGAGCGTGACCGATCCCCGCTCGAGACCAATGGCCTCGCGGGAGGAGTCGCCCACGTCCACGTCGCGGGCGACGCGGTAATACCCCCGTTTGACGACCGTGAGGCTGTACGACCGCCGCTCGATCGTTCCGGTGGTGAATCGGCCGTCGTCGTTCGTCCGGCCGTTGACGACGATGTCGCCGTCGACGCGCACGATGACGTGTGCGTCGCTAACGGGGTCGCCACGGTCGTCCTCGGCGCGGACGGTCAGGCTTCCCCGTTGGCGGACGGTGACCGGGACAGTCTCCTCGGCGGCAGCATCGACGACGACCGGCGTGTTCCGGACGTACTCCGGATGCTCGATCCGGATCTCGACGGTCGATCCGGCGGGCACGTCGATGAGCGCGCGCCCGTTGCTCGCGGTCGTCGCGGTCGCGGAGCCGTTCTCCCACGAGGCGGTGAGTTGCGCTCCGGAGACGGGGTCGTCTTCGGGCGTTCGGACCGCGACGGTGAGAGTGACGGTCGATTCCTGTGCGGGGATGGCGGCTGCCCCGACGCCGGCGGCCGAGCCCGCTGTTCCGTCGCCGACCGTGCCGACCGCGCCGACAGCGGGCGCGAGTGCGACGAGCACCACCGTGGCGACGAGCAGCGGTCGCGTGTAGGGACGCATCAGGTGTGAACTCGCGATCCTCCCGGAAAGGTAAGCGCGACTTTCCCGCCGACAAGGAGTCAATAACCGATGGCTTGGTCCTCACGGTCGCCGCCAGCGCGTCGGTGACCGGCGAGTCAGACACGCTTAACCTCCGCGCGTCGAAGCCACTGATATGACACACGCGAACCCGGACGCGTACGCGCATTCCCCGTCGATGCTGGACGACGAGGAGCGGGCGATCCGCGAGGTCGTACGCGAGTTCGCCGTCGACGAGCTCCGCCCGGGCGCCCGGGAGGCCGACGAGACCGAGACGTTCCCCGAGGAGGCGTGGGACAAGCTGGCAGCCCTCGACATGACTGGGCTGACGGTTCCGGAGGCGTACGGCGGATTCGACGCCGATCGCTCGACGTACGCGGTCGTGAACGAGGAGCTCGCGTACGGGCACCTCGCCGTCGCGACCGCCCTCTCCGTTCACTGCCTCGCGACCTCCTGCATCGCGAACTTCGGCTCCGAGGCCGTTCGAGACGAGTGGCTCCCGGAGATGGTCGACGGCCGCCCGGTCGGCGCCTTCTGTCTCTCCGAACCCGGCGCGGGGTCGAACCCCGCGGAGATGACCACGACCGCCGAGCGGGACGGCGACGAATACGTCCTGAACGGCGAGAAGCAGTGGATCACGAACGGCGAGCGCGCCGGCGTCTACATCGTCTTCGCGAAGACGGACCCCGCGGACGACGGCTCGATCACACAGTTCCTCGTCCCTGCCGACTTCGACGGCGTCGAGGTCGGCAAGAAGGAGGAGAAGCTCGGGTTACGCGCATCCGACACGGTCGGGATGCAGTTCTCGGACGTTCGCGTCCCCGATCGATACCGACTCACCGAGGAGGGAAAGGGGCTCTCCGCGGCGTTCGAGACGCTCACCGGCGGCCGGATCGCCATCGCCGCGCAGGCGGTCGGGCTCGCGCAGGCCGCCTTCGACGAGGCTCGTGAGTACGCCCACGAGCGCGAGCAGTTCGACTCCCCGATCGCCGAGATCGAGGCGGTTCGGAACAAGTTCGCGGAGATGGGAACGAAGGTGCAGGCATCCCGGCTGCTCGTCAGAGAGGCGGCCCGTCAGTCCGACGCCGGCGAGGACCCGCGACTCGCGGCGTCGATGGCGAAGTTCTTCGCCAGCGAGTCGGCCGTCGAGGTGGCCAACGAGGCCGTACAGATCCACGGCGGCTACGGCTACATGAGCGAGTTCGACGTGGAGCGCCTCTACCGTGACTCGAAGATCACGACCATCTACGAGGGGACGACCGAGATCCAGAAGACGATCATCGCCCGGGAGCTGTTGTAGGCCGGTGACCGGGGAGTACGCGGACTACGACGCAGTCGTCTTCGACCTCGACGGCACCCTCGTCGACCTCGCGGTCGACTGGGACGCCGCCGCGAGCGACGCTATCGGCCTGTTCGAGCGCAACGGCCACGACGCCTCCGGCGCCGACCTGTGGGGGCTGTTGGAGCGGGCTGACGACGCCGGCCTCCGGCCGGAGTTGGAGGCGGTGCTCGCGGACCACGAGACGCGGGGCGCCGCCGCATCGACGCGGCTCCCACACGCGGATCACCTCCCGCTGTCGATGCCGACCGGGGTCTGTTCGCTCAACTGCGAGGCCGCGTGTCGGACGGCGCTGGACCGCCACGGCCTGACGCCTCACGTCGGCGCCGTCGTCGGCCGCGACTCCGTGGCGACCTACAAGCCGGACCCGGAGCCGCTGATGGCGACGCTCAGCGACATGGATGCGGACACGGACCGAGCCCTGTTCGTCGGCGACTCCGAACGCGACGCCGTGACGGCGCGGCGCGCGGGCGTCGACTTCCGGTGGGTGTAGCGTCGCCGGAGGGAGCGTCGCCGCTCACTCGGCCCGGACGTTCTTCTCGTAGTAGTAGGCGGCCAGCGCGGTCAGGATCCAGATCGCGGCGCCGACTCGGATGGCGAAGCCCGCACGCGCGCCCCACGTGGGGAGCGTCACGAACGCGGACAGTGCGGCGACGAGGACGGACCCGGCGGTCACCGTGACGACGAACGTCATCTGCATCACCCAGCCGTAGTCGACGCCCTCCGGATCGGCCGTTTCAACGCGCTCGGGCACGGTCGACCGTTCGGGGCGACCGGGTAAGCCGTGTCGATCCGACGTGGCTGGTCAGCACTGCAGTCTGTCTCGACGCCCGCTTCGGTTAACACCCGACGCTCTGTGGCGGTGCGGGAACGGATACGTCGTAGATGTGGACGGTCCGACCGTCCGACCGGAACACGACCGAGTACGTCTGTCCCTCGGCCGAGATCACGTCGAGTGCGCCGTCGCTCCCGCAGCCGTCGACGTGCGCGTACGACCCCGGACCGACAGTCGACCCGGCCGTCCACACGTCGCTCCAGGCGATCTCGTTTCCGGACTCGTCGCGGATGAACACGTCCGTGCCGTCGGCGATGTCGCCGGCGCGGTGATGTATCTCCAGGTAGGGGCGGCCGGAGTTACCGCTCCCGTCGGCCGAGTACTCCGTCACGTCGAGCGCGACCCGCGGAGCCGGCTGGGTCAGCCGTTCGTCGAATCCGAGCGCGAGCGAACCGACGACGACGCCCAAGAGAACGACGATAGCGACGAGCAACGTGACGCCGATCACCGGAGCGAGTGCTCGGTCGGTCACTGATCGACGGTCGATCTCGCCCGGTTGTAACGGTTCGGCTCCGAGTATCATCGGTGAGACATCCGCTTCCCGATCAGACGGATTAATCGGAGGCGATGCCGTTCCTTCGGACATGGTTACAACGCGCGAGCTCCGAGATCGGGCGGGCGACGACCCGATCACGATGCTGACGGCGTACGACGCGCCGACCGCGGCGGTCATCGACGACGCAGGAGTGGACGTAATACTCGTCGGCGACTCGATGGGCAACGCCGTGCTCGGCCACGACTCGACGCTCCCTGTCACGCTCGAGGAGGTGCAGAGCCGGACCGGAGCCGTCGCTCGCGCCACGGAGGACGCCCTCGTCGTCGCCGACATGCCGTTCCTCTCGTTCGGCGTCGACGAGAGCGACGGCATCGAGAACGCCGGACGGATGCTGAAGGAGGCGGACGCCGACGCCGTGAAGATCGAGTCCGGGCCGCACACCGTCGAGTTGACGCGGCGACTCACCGAACTCGGGATCCCGGTGATGGCACACCTGGGGCTGACGCCCCAACACGTGAACCAGCTCGGCGGTTATCAGCGACAGGGGACGGACCCTGACGCCGCGGAGCGGATGCTGGAGTTGGCGCGCAAACACGAGGAGGCGGGGGCGTTCTCCCTCGTGCTCGAACACGTTCCCGCGAACCTCGCCGCGCAGGTGACCGAGGCGCTCGAGGTCCCGACCATCGGAATCGGCGCCGGCCCGGAGACGGACGGACAAGTGCTCGTGATCACCGACGTGCTCGGCCTCGACGAGTGGTCGCCGCCGTTCTCCAAGCAGTACGCCGACCTCCGTGGCGAGATGGCGTCCGCGGTCGAGGCGTACAAGCGCGAGGTCGAGAACGGCGAGTTCCCGGCGGACAAACACAGTCACGTCGAGGACGACGTCGACGACGTGTACTAGGCTCGGTGGTGGATAAGGGGCTGACAGGCGACTCGCGCCGCTCTCGGGCCGGTGAGTCGCACACCCGCTGAACGACCCGAGCGTCTCAGTTCGGCACGGTGACGCTGGTTCCGGTATCGTATTTGAACGTTCGTCGCTCGGTCGACCGCGGGGACGGGCGGCCGCCAAGACGAGCGGAGACTGGTTACAGTTCGTCGAGGAAGGACCCGACGGCGTCGTTGAACGCGGTCGGTCGCTCGATCATCGCCAGGTGTGCGGCGCCGTCGACCACTGCCAACTCGCCGTTCGGGATCCCGTCGGCGAGATACTCGTGATAGCGCGGCGGCGTGAGTCCGTCGTGCTCGCCAACGAGGGCCAGCGCCGGCTCTCCGATCTCGCCGAGGCGGTCGCGGACGTCGAACTCGTGGCAGGTCCGGAAGTCGCGTTCGACGACGGCGCGGCCGGCGTCGCGCATGGCCGCGCGCGAGCGATCGAGCGCCTCCTCGTCGGCGTCGTGGAACAGTCGGTCGGTCCCGTGGAGGAACTCGACGGCGCGGTCGAAGTCGTCACGCAGCCACACGAGCAGGTCGTCGAGCACGGTGAGTTTCGCGCCGGTGCCCGCGAGCACGAGCCCATCGAGCCGCAGATCGCGCTCCAGCGCGACCCACATCGCGACCGCGCCGCCGAGGGAGTTCCCGACGAGCACTGACGAGTCCGTGGCGTTCGCGACCGCGACCACGTCGTCGGCGTACGCTTCGAGCGCCTCCGGGCCGGATTGGGCGTCGACGTCGTCGCTGTCGCCGTGGCCGCTGAGATCGAGCGCCGTTACCGGCGTCCGGTCCGTGAGCCGGGACTGCCCCGTCCACACCTCCCTCGTTCCGCCGCTCCCGTGAACGCACAGCAGTCCCGGACCGTCCGCCGCCTCGCCGCGGGTCCGATACGCCGTCTCCCGCCCGTGGTGGGCCACCGTGTTCATGACTGACTGTCGCGCGGGCGGAGGTATAAATCGGCCGGGGGACGCCGGCGAGCGCCACGGCCGAAACGGTGAACTGCAAGCCTACCCTCTCAACCGATACCCGATGCAGTATGGCGATCTGTCGGCGGTATGTTTATATACTTACGAGCATTACCTGTTGTTAGGACAAATGAACCAACGCAACACCGTCGACCGGCGCGAACGGTTCCTTCGCCGGTACGACTACGACAACGATACTGTCATCGCGGCGGACCTGAACGCCGCCGACGAGGACGTGACGGTCGATACGGTCGACGGGACCGCGATCGTCGTGATCGCCCACGGGGACGATCGCGAGGACGAGGAGTTCGAGTTCGAGCTCCCCGGCCCGGCCGCAAGTGTTGACATCGAGAACGGTGTACTTACGATCGGGATCCACGCATGAAGCTCACCGTCAAACCGCTGAAACAGAAGGACGCAGGGCGTCGTCTCGCCGCTGTCGACCGGGTTGCCGCCGACGAGCTCGACCTCTCCGGCGGTGATTACATCCGAATCGAGGGGGACTCGACCGGGATCGCCCGCGTGTGGCCGGGGTACCCGGAAGACGACAACACGGGCGTTATCCGCATCGACGGGCAGCTCCGGCAGGAGGCCGGCGTCGGCATCGACGATCGCGTGACGGTCGAGCCTGCGGACGTCGAACCCGCGGAGCGGATCACGATCGCGCTCCCCCAGCAGTTCGGGATCCGCGGCAACATCGGCTCGATGATCCGCGACAAACTCTCCGGACAGCCGGTCACGCAGGGACAGACGATCCGGTTCCCGCTCGGACTGGGACTGATGGGCGGCGGGTCGCAGGCGGTGCCGCTCAAGATCGCCTCGACGACCCCGTCCGGGACCGTCGTCATCACCGACTCCACCGAGGTCGAGATCTCCGAGAAGCCGGCCGAGCAGATCGCCGAGACCGCGGCCACGGGCGGCGCCGCCGAGACGCCGGACGTAGCCTACGAGGACATCGGCGGGCTCGACGACGAGCTCGAGCAGGTCCGCGAGATGATCGAACTGCCGATGCGCCACCCCGAGCTGTTCAAGCGCCTCGGTATCGAGCCGCCGAAGGGCGTCCTCCTCCACGGCCCGCCGGGCACCGGCAAGACGCTCATCGCGAAGGCCGTCGCCAACGAGATCGACGCGCACTTCCAGACCCTCTCGGGCCCCGAGATCATGTCGAAGTACTACGGGGAGTCCGAGGAGCAACTCCGCGAGGTCTTCGAGGAGGCCGCCGAGAACGCCCCCGCGATCATCTTCATGGACGAACTGGACTCCATCGCACCCAAGCGAGAGGAGGCCGGCGGCGACGTGGAGCGCCGCGTCGTGGCCCAGTTGCTCTCCTTGATGGACGGGCTCGAGGAGCGCGGCGAGGTCGTCGTCATCGGCGCGACCAATCGCGTCGACGCGATCGACCCGGCGCTACGCCGCGGCGGCCGCTTCGACCGCGAGATCGAGATCGGCGTCCCCGACCGTGACGGCCGCAAGGAGATCCTGCAGGTTCACACCCGGAACATGCCGCTGTCGGACGACATCGACATCGACGAGTACGCCGAGACGACCCACGGCTTCGTCGGCGCCGACATCGCGAGCCTCGCGAAGGAGGCCGGGATGAACGCCATCCGCCGCATCCGTCCGCAGATCGATCTGGAGGAAGAGGAGATCGACGCGGAGATCCTCGAGTCGATCGAGATCACGAGCCGCGACATGAAGGAGGCGCTGAAGGGGATCGAGCCCTCGGCGCTGCGGGAGGTGTTCGTCGAGGTACCCGACGTCACGTGGAACGACGTGGGCGGTCTCGAGGGCACCAAGGACCGCCTCCGCGAGACGATCCAGTGGCCCCTCGACTACCCCGAGGTGTTCGAGGCGATGGACATGGAGTCCGCGAAGGGCGTACTCATGTACGGCCCGCCTGGCACCGGGAAGACGCTGCTCGCGAAGGCCGTCGCCAACGAGTCCGAGTCGAACTTCATCTCGGTGAAGGGGCCGGAGCTGTTGAACAAGTTCGTCGGGGAGTCGGAGAAGGGCGTCCGCGAGGTGTTCAGCAAGGCCCGCGAGAACGCGCCGACCATCATCTTCTTCGATGAGATCGACGCGATCGCGACCGAGCGCGGACGCAACACCAGCGACTCCGGCGTCTCCGAACGGGTCGTCTCCCAGCTCCTGACGGAGCTCGACGGCCTGGAGACGCTCGAGGACGTGGTCGTCATCGCGACGACGAACCGCCCGGACCTCATCGACAGCGCGCTGCTGCGGCCGGGGCGCCTCGACAGGCACGTCCACGTGCCCGTGCCCGACGAGGAGGGTCGCCGTCGGATCTTCGAGGTCCACTCCGGGCACAAGCCGCTCGCAGACGACGTCGACCTCGACGCGCTGGCGAGCCGCACCGAGGGCTACGTCGGCGCCGACATCGAGGCGGTCTGCCGCGAGGCCTCGATGAACGCCTCACGGGAGTTCATCCAGTCGGTGTCGCCCGAGGAGGTCGACGAATCGGTGGGTAACGTCCGCGTGACGATGGCCCACTTCGAGCAGGCGCTCGAGGAGGTGAACCCCTCGGTCACCGAGGAGACGAGACAGCGCTACGAGGAGATCGAACAGCGGTTCCAGAGCAGCGAGCCCCGCGGCCAGGGCGAGGGCGAGCTGGGACGGACCTTCCAATAAACGCCAACGACCTCTTTTCGCCTCGGGTTTCCTCGCGGGCGGCTCCGCCGCCCGCTGCGGGAACCGCTCGGCGAAAACCCGTCGATGCTGCAGGAACGCGAGGCGTTCCTGCTGCCAACCAGGCGCCGCAGGCGTCTGGTGATGCCAAAAGGGCCGCTCGCTCGGGCCTGACGGCCCTCGCTCGCGGTACGATAACTGGCGACTTCCGCACCGCCCGACATCGCTACCCCTCCGCACCGCGACCGCTCTCGAGCCGTCACTCCCGTTTCAATCCGCCCCGCTCCTTGATCTGCATGATGCGCCGCACGTTCAGATAGATCTCCTCGGGGGAGGTGTCCTCCTCGGGGTCGTACAGGTCCGAGACGCGATAGAGGATCGCCGAGAGCTGTTTCGACTCGCCGGAGTCGCCGCGCACGTCCTCGGCGACCGTGCGGATGAACTCCCTCGTCTCCGCGTCGGCGGCGAACTCCTCGTCGGAGTCCGGCGCGAGCTGCCAGTCGGGATCGTCCTCCCGAAGCGCGTCCGGGAGTTCGTCCGGGTCCGCGTTCGCGTCCTCGTCGCTCATACCTCGGGTTCGGCGGCCCCACGGCTAATCACTTTCCGACTCCGTCAGACACTCCGGAAAACTGGTGTGGTCGCCACGGGGCCGTCGAGGGTTACCGCGGGGTCGCCGTCCCGAGTTACTGCGTCGGCGAGTTCCCCTGCGCGCGACGGTTCACCTTCCGACGCTGGACGACGCCGACGTTGTTGGCGACGTTCTCGGTGACGATCTTGAACGCGTCCCCGACCTCGCCCGGTTCGTCGTCGAGGACGACCGGCTCGCCGCCGTCGCCGCCGGCGCGAACCGACGGGTCCAGCGGGATCCCCCCGAGGAACGGGAGGTCGTTGTCCGCGGCGAACTGCTTGCCGCCGCCCTTGCCGAAGATCTCGTGCTCGTTGCCGCAGTCGGGGCAGACGAACCCGGACATGTTCTCGACGATGCCGAGCACGTTCGTGTCGTGTTTGCCGAACATCCGCAGCCCCTTGTTGGCGTCGTCGAGCGCGACCTCCTCGGGCGTCGTGACGATGACCGCGCCCGTGAGCGGGAGCGTCTGGAGGATGGTGAGCTGCGTGTCGCCGGTCCCCGGCGGCAGGTCGAGCACGAGGTAGTCGAGCGCCCCCCACTCCACGTCCTCGACGAGCTGGGTGAGCAGCTTGTGGACCATCGGTCCGCGCCAGATCACGGGGTCGTCCTCGCCGACGAGGAAGGCCATGCTCATCAGCTTCATGCCGTACTTCTGGGGCGGCACGATCGTGTCCTGGTCGGTCGCTCGCGGCGCCTCGTCGGCGTCGACCATCCGCGGGACGTTCGGCCCGTAGATGTCCGCGTCGAACAGGCCGACGCGCGCGCCGAGCTGTGAGAGCCCGGCCGCGAGGTTCACCGCGACCGTCGACTTCCCGACGCCGCCCTTCCCGGAGGCGACGGCGATGACGTTCTTCACGTTCGGGAGCACTTCCTCGCCGGCGGACAGGTCCGACTCGACGTTCGCGGAGATGTCGAGCGCGTAGTCGGTGTCCGCGAGCGCGTCGCGGACGGCCTCGGCGATGGCCGTCTCGGTGGGCGCGTACGGCGCGCCAAGCGCCAACGACACCCGGATCACGCCGTCCTCGTCGTCGACCTGTACCGCGTTCACCAGGCCGAGCGAGACGATGTCCTCCCCGAGGTCGGGGTCGGTGACGCCCTCGAGTCGCTCGCGTACGGCGGCTTCGTCCATGGCTTGCCGTCGGCGAGCGCCCCGAATAAGGGTTTCCCACGGGGCGATCCGCCGTGGATAGCCCGGTGCCGTTGTATCAAAGCGGATACGTCGTGCGTAACCTCGAACAGTTACGATCCTGCCCGATCGTCCCATACGTTCAAGTACGCACGGACGAAGATCGCTACACAATGCCGACACCACTGGTCGACGACTTCGGGCGGGAGGTGACGGGGGTTCGCGTCTCGCTGACCGACCGGTGCAACTTCGACTGCGTCTACTGCCACAACGAGGGGTTGGGGGACACGCGCGGTCCGATGGACGCGCAGGACGACGAGATGTCCACCGAAGACGTGGTGCGCTTCTTGGAGGTCGCCGCCGACTTCGGCGTCGACGCGGTGAAGTTCACCGGCGGTGAGCCGATGCTGCGCGACGACCTCGAGGAGATCATCCGTCGCACCCCCGACTCGATGGAGACCTCGATGACGACGAACGGCACGTTCCTCCCGGGCCGTGCGGAGGGACTCGTGGACGCGGGACTCGATCGGGTCAACGTCTCACAGGACGCGCTCGATCCCGACGCGTTCGCGGAGATCACCAAATCCGGCGCCTACGAGCAGGTGCTCGAGGGGGTGCGGTGCGCCGTCGACGCCGGACTCGCCCCGGTGAAGCTGAACATGGTCGTGTTCGAACACACCGCCGGCTACGTCGAGGGAATGGTCGACCACGTCGCCGAGAACGACGGCCTCCAGCTCCAGCTCATCGAGTACATGCCCGAGCTGACCGGGAAGCCGGAGTGGAACATCGACATTCAGCGCGTCCACGACTGGCTGTCGGACATCGCGGTTCGCGTGGAACACCGCGAGATGCACGACCGCAAGCGGTACTACGTCGGCGACGCCGACGCCGCGTCGGCCGACCAGCCCGATGCCGCCGGGCTCGGGATGGTGGAGATCGTCGACCCCGTCGAGAACGACGACTTCTGCGCCAACTGCGGTCGCGTCCGCGTCACCCACGAGGGGTACCTCAAGGGCTGTCTCAACCGCAACGACGACCTCAAGTCGATGGGCGAGATGACGACCCCGGAGATCCGCGAGGCGCTCCGCGAGGTCGTCGCCGACCGCGTGCCGTACTACGGCGAGTACCTCGTCGAGAACGACCGCGGCGAGTGGGAGATCAACGAGGAGTACATCGGCGCCTGAGCGGTCCGCGTGTCGCCCGGGCGTTCGATCGGGGACTCGAGCACGCATCCGTGTGACTCCACCCCATCCGGCCCGCGGAACGCACCATTTATACCCGCGACAGGAGAAGACCCGCGCACGACTATGCCGAGCTCGAACGGACCCCTTCACAGCACGCGCGGAAAGCTCTCGAACGACCCCCGTGACCGCGGTACCTCGCCGCCCCAGCGCGCGATCGCCGACTACGACGAGGGACAGAAGGTTCACCTGAAGCTGGACCCGTCGGTCAACGACGGTCGGTTCCACGCCCGATTCAACGGCCACACCGGCACCGTCATCGGAACGCAGGGCGCCGCGGTCAAAGTCGAGATCGTCGACGGCGGCAAGACCAAGACGATCCTCGCCAAGCCCGCGCACCTGAAGGCGCAGACCGAGTAACCCCGATGACGATCTTCAAGGAGAAGCTGAGCGAGGAGTTCCTCACCGTCTCGCAGGCGAAGGAGCTGCTCAGCGCCGTCGAGGCCGACCGCGCGACCGAGGAGGACCGCGAGATGCGCTACGAGCTCGCCCGCGCGGTCGACCACATCAACCGGTTCGCCTTCCTCGACGCCGACGAGTCGCTGGAGCTCGTCGAGGAGCTGCTCGAACTCGAGAAGGTCGACGAGCCGCAGGCGTACAAGATCGCGGACCTCCTCCCACGAGACCGCACGGAGGTCCGCGCCGTGTACGCCCAGGAGCGGTACGCGCTCGACGGCGACGAGCTCGACGCGATCCTCGACGTCGTCGCGAAGTACGCGTAACCCGGTTCCCGACTCGGCGACGCCCGACTCGCGGCCCCCCGTTCGTGGTCGCCGGAACGCGGCGACGGCGACGACCTTTTATCACCTCCGCCGACCTATCGCGTGGCATGAACGACGAACGCGATCCCGCAAGCGCGAGCGACCCGCCCGACGCGTCGGAGGACGCCGCCGACAGCGACGCCGAGGGTGCGGACGCCGACGACTCGGTCTACGCGTACATTCTGGAGTACCTCCCGCACGGGCGCGCTGACGACGACCGACCCCAGCACCGGCGATCCGCGGTGGCGTACGGGCTCGGGGAGCGGGACTTCCGGCTGTTCGAGTTCGATCTGACCGACGACGCCGAGTTCGGCATCGACGACCGCGTGGTGCTCGAGCCCGAAACCGCGTCCGGGATCGAGCGGGCGCGGCGGGTGGACTACGACGACCTCAACCGCGGCGCCCGGCAAGAGCTGGAGTACGTCGTCGAGGACATCATCGAGGCGAACGAGTCGCGGTTCGTCGACTTCTACAACGACGCCGAGCCGATCTCGTTGCGACTCCACCAGCTCAACCTGCTCCCCGGAATCGGCAAGAAGCTGCGGAACAACATCCTCGACGCGCGCAAGCGTGGCCCCTTCGAATCGTTCGCGGACCTGAGCGAGCGGGTGTCCGGGCTCCACAGCCCGAAGGAGACGCTCGTCGAGCGAGTGATGGAGGAACTGCGCGACGACGACCTCAAGTACCGCATCTTCGTCGGCGTCGACGCGCCGACGGCGAACAAGTAGTCCGACCGACGGCCGACCCCTCGAACCGGGATCGGCGGTTCGGACCGAATGGACGGATTTACCGCCGGCGACGGTCAACGGGGAGTAATGACCGACGCTACCCCGGAGTTTCGCGACCCCGACGACCTCCGGCGGCGCGCCGGCGTCCGCGGCGACCCCGACCGCGACCAGCACTTCCTCGTGGACGACCGCGTGCTCGACCGGCTGCCGAGCTACCTCCCGGACGCCGCCGACCGCTCGCACCTCCTCGAGATCGGCGGCGGCACGGGCGCGCTCACGGACCGGCTACTGGCGGCCGGCGACCGGGTGACCGTCGTCGAGCGCGACCGCGACCTCGCGGCGTTCCTCCGCGAGGAGTTCTCCGAGTCCGTCGACGCCGGCAGGCTCGACGTGGTCGAGGGCGACGCCCTCGACGTCGACCTTCCGGCGTTCACCGCGTCCGTCTCGAATCTCCCGTACGGCGTCTCCTCGGAGGTCGCGTTCCGCCTGCTCCCGCTCGGGCGGCCGCTCGTGTTGATGTTTCAGGCCGAGTTCGCCGACCGGATGGTCGCCGACCCGGACACCTCCGAGTACGGACGCCTCTCGGTGTCCGCACAGCACTACGCTGACGTGGAGATCGTCGAACGGATCCCGCCGGAGGCGTTCGATCCGCAGCCACGTGTCGACAGCGCGGTCGTCCGGTGCGTGCCGCGCGACCCCGACTACCGAGTCGACGACGAGGCGTTCTTCCTCCGGTTCGTCAAGGCGCTGTTCACGCAGCGGCGCAAGACCGTCCGCAACGCGATACGCAACACCGCCCACATCTCCGGGCTGGCGGACGCGGACGCGGTCGTGGCCGCGACCGACGAGGGCGTCCTCGCGAAGCGACCCGGAGAGCTCCCGCCGGCTTCGTTCGCGGCGCTGGCGCAGGTCGCCCGGGGTGCGAGCGAGATCGGTCCGGGACAGTGACGCAGAACGGAACGATCACGCCGGTGGGCGGCACCGCGACGCCGAGCGTCCCCGGGGGCGACGCCGCGGCGTCGGCCGCGACCGATCTCGTCTCGTGGATCCAGTCGGCGGTCCCGACGACCGGCGCACAGATCGCGGCCACGGTGTTCGCGATGGCGGCGCTGGTCGCGCTCCTCGTCGGGGTCCGTCAGATCGGTCCCATCCTCAAGGACCGGTTCGACGATCGAGACCTCACGATCGAGTCGCTACAGGCGGTCACGGTCGCCACGACGGTCGTCGCGTTCGGGCTGTTCGTGGTGGTCGTCTGGCGGGGCGTGGCGCTGCTCGACACCGCAGTTCCCACCGAGGTGTTCTCCGGCCGTAACGTCGCTCGGACGGTGTTGACCATCGGCGTTCTGGGCAGCGCCACGCTGATCACCCGCATGACGAAGCGGACGATCCGAAGGGTCGGAACGGAGCGAAGTGCGCTGTCGGACCACCAAAGCGAGATCGCCCACCACATCGTTCAGGTCTCGGTGTACGCGGTCTCGCTGGTCGTCGTGTTCGCCGTCTGGGGGGTCAACCCCGGCAGCCTCCTCGTCGGCGCCGGCTTCGCGGGCATCGTCCTCGGGCTCGCGGCCCGCCAGACGCTCGGGGCGGTGTTGGCCGGGTTCGTCGTCCTGTTCTCCCGGCCGTTCGAACTGGGCGACTGGGTCGTGATCGACGATCAGGAGGGCGTCGTCACCGACATCACCATCGTCAACACGCAGATCCGGACGTTCGACGACGAGTACGTCATGATACCCAACGACCTCGTCACCGACACCGACGTGGTGAACCGGTCGCGCAAGGGTCGCCTCCGCCTGAACGTCGACGTCGGCGTCGATTACGACACGGACCTCGACGAGGCCATCGAGGTCGCCGAGGACGCGATGCGCGACCACAACCTCGTGTTGTCGCCGCCGGAGCCCCACGCGGTGCTCACGGGGTTCGACGACTCCGAGATCGGCATGCGGCTGCGCTTCTACATCAGCAACCCCAGCGCCCGGAAGATGTGGAAGGCGCGGACCCGGGTGACGCTCGCGGTGAAACGGGCGTTCGACGACGCCGGCATCAAGATCCCGTTCCCGCAGCGGGAGCTGTCCGGGCGCCCCGAGTCCGATAGGCGCCGGGTCACCGAGGGCGCCGTTCCCCAGGAGGACGCGGGCGACGCCAGCGGGGCGGAGGCGGAGACCAACGGTGTCGGCTCCGCCGCGGACGAACGACCACCGGGAGGCGACGATGCCTGAGGACACCGGTGGCGGCGACACGACGGATGGGACGGACACGACGCGGACCCGCGACTCGCTCGCCGAGCGCAGAGGACTGAACGCGCCCGTCTACGAACCCGCGGAGGACTCGGGGCTGCTCGCCGAGGCGGCCGTCGAGCACGCCCGCGGGGTCACCCTGGAAGTGGGCACGGGTTCCGGATGGGTCGCACGCCGGGTGCAGACCGAGGGCGACGCGACCCGAGTGATCGGCAGCGACGTGAATCCGCACGCGTGCCAGCGAGCGCGCGATCGGGGCGTCGAAGCCGTCCGCGCCGACCTCCTCGCGCCGTTCCGCGACGGCGCGCTCGACACCGTCCTGTTCAACCCGCCGTACCTCCCGACCGATCCGGACAACGAGTGGGACGACTGGCAGGAGGTGGCGCTGTCGGGCGGGGAGACGGGGCGCGAGCTGATCGAGCCGTTCCTCGACGACCTGCCACGCGCGCTCGCATCGGACGGCGTCGCCCTCCTGCTCGTCTCCTCGCTGACGGGGTTCGCGGACGTGGTCGAGTACGCCGTCGACCGCGGCCTGCGCGCGGAGACGGTCGCCGAGGAGTCGTACCCGTTCGAGACCCTGTCGATCCTCGCGCTGCGACATCGAGCCCGCGCCGAATAACTATTGGACATTTCTCGGAAGAGGAAGTATTATGCGTCGGCATTTCGTAGCGACTGTCGATGACCGACATAGTCGCCACCACGCCGGGGCTGTATCCGCTCCCGGACTGGGCGAAGGACGACCTCTCCGACCTGAAGGGCCACCAGAAACACGACCTCATCGACGGCGAGGAGGACGCCGCCGTCGCGGACGCGTACGACGACGTGCGCGCGGAGTTCGTCGCGAACCAGCGCGACGCCGGCCTCGACCGGATCGTCGAGGGGCAGGGCCGCTGGGACGACATGCTCGCACACCCGCTCACGGTCCACGACAGCGTGGAGACGGGCGGGATCGTGCGCTACTACGACAACAACAACTTCTACCGAGACCCGCGCGTCGTCGGCGATCTCACCGCCTCCGGCGACGTGGCCGAGGAACTGGACGCCGCCGCGGACCTGCTTGGTGACGACGACCCGCTCCAGGCCGTGCTTCCGGGGCCGTACACCCTCGCGGACCTCGCGACCGACGAGCACTACGGCGACGAGGCCGAGTTCCTCGACGCCGTCGGCGACTTCCTTGCGGGCGAGGCCGAGGCGTTCCCGGCCCACGAGACCCTGTTCCTGCTCGAGCCCTCCTACGTGACGAACGCGCCGGGCGACGACCTGAACGAACTCGCGAGCGAGACGATCGACCGCGTCGCCGCCGCGACAGACGCCGACGTGGTCGTGCAGACGTACTGGGAGGCCTTCGAGGAGACGGCGTACGCCCACCTCATGGACGCGGACGTGGACGCCGTCGGCTTCGACTTCGTCGCCGCCGACCGCGATACCAATCTGGAGTACGTCAACGAACTCGGGACGAAAGCCGACATCGCGCTCGGGCTGGTCGACGGGCAGAACACGCTCGTCGAGGACGCCGAGACGGTCGCCGAGCGCGTCGACTGGGTCCACGACCAGATCCCCGCACAGGAGTTCGACACCACGTACGTGACGCCCAACACCGAGACGTTCTACCTGCCGGTGAACAAACATCGGGCGAAGCTGTCGGTGCTCGCGGAGGCGGCCGAGATCGCCGCCGGCGACGCCGACGTCGCGGAGACGGAGGTGGAGGCGTGAGCCGAAACCCCGAGAACCGGGAGCAGTTCCGCCCCAAGGGCCACGACAACGACCACTTCCTGCTGACGACCGTCGTCGGCTCGTACCCGAAGCCCAAGTGGCTGAACCGCGCGCGCGACCACTTCGAGGACGACGAGCACTCCTTCGGCGAGTCGGAGTGGGAAGAGGCCACCGACGACGCCTGTCGCGTCATCACCCACGAGCACGAGCGCGCCGGCCTCGACACCGTGGTCGACGGCGAGATGCGCCGCGAGGAGATGGTGGAGTTCTTCGCCGAGCGCATCGACGGCTACGAGTTCAACGGCCCCGTGAAGGTGTGGGGCCACAACTACTTCGACAAGCCGTCGGTCGTCGAGGGCGTCGAGTACGACGAGCCGTGGCTGGTCGACGAGTTCGAGTTCGTCGACGACGTGGCGAGCCGCCCGGTGAAGGTGCCGATCACCGGCCCGTACACCCTCGCGAACTGGGCGTTCAACGAGGCGTACGACGACGACGAGGAGTTGGCATACGCACTGGCGGATCTGGTGAACGAGGAGATCGAGAAGCTCGTGGAGGCGGGCGCCCGCTACATCCAGATCGACGAGCCCGCGCTGGCGACGACGCCGGACGACCACGCCATCGTCGGCGAGTGCCTCGAACGCATCGTCAGCGACATCGACGACGAGGTCCGCATCGGCCTCCACGTCTGCTACGGCGACTACTCGCGCGTCTACCCCGAGATCAACGACTACCCGATCGACGAGTTCGACGTGGAACTGTGCAACGACGACTACGAGCAGATCGAGACGTTCGCGGACGGCGAGTTCGCGCCGGACCTCGCGCTCGGCGTCGTCGACGCCCACGTCGCCGAGGTGGAGTCCGTCGAGGAGATCAAGGAGAACATCCTCCAGGGCCTGAAGGTCGTACCCCCGGAGAAGCTCACCGTCAGCCCCGACTGCGGGCTGAAGCTCCTCCCGCGCGAGGCCGCCTACGGCAAGATGGAGAACCTCGTGCAGGCAGCACGCGAGGTCGAGGCCGAGCTCGACGCCGGCGAGATCGACGTGCCCGCGATCGAGGACGTCGCCCCCGCCGACGACTAACGCGTCGCCGAGCGAAGCGAGGCGACGGATGCACGGCGGCACACCGGAGTTGTGCCGTCAACGGCTGGATGAGTGCACCGACTGGGAGGATCTCCCCGATCTACGTTCCCGTCACGGGAGCCGCGGACCCGTCTCCCCGACGACCGTGTGTCGCGGTGACAAAAACGGGATTCGTCGTTACCGACCGGTTTAGGATATCGGCCGGCCCAGTGGGAGACGTCGTATGCTGCCCTCCATCGACGGACGACTCGTGGTTATCGGCGTAGTATTGCTCGCGGTTTCGGGGCTCGCCGGCGTCGCCGCCGGCGCGTCCGACGCCTCCCTCGCCACGACGAACGAGACGGTTCGCGTTCACGCGGTCGAGGACGCGACGATCGAGGGGACGGCCGACCTCGATGCCGGCGAGACCGTCACGATCCGGGTACAGTCAACGGGTGACACCTCCCCTCGGTTCTTCAAGAGTGCCGACGCGAGCGTCGGGGAGAACGGGACGTTCGTCGGCGAGTTCGACCTCGCCGACCTGTCGCCGGGCGCCACCTTCGCGGTAACCGTTACCCACGAGGGCTCGTCGATCGCGGAGGTGGACGGGACGGTGGTCGCCGCCGACGTGCCGGTGACGCCCACGTCGACCGAGGCGCGAACGGAGACGCAGACCGAAACGACCGGCCCCGGATTCGGGCTGCTGACGGCGGGAACAGCGGTTGCGGTCGCGTTCACGGCGGCGCGCCGTCGGTCGTGAGCTGACGCGACCACCCGTTTATCATTCCTCCATCGAAACACGTCGCCGTGATCCGATACGATCTGAACGGCGAGGTCGCGACGGTGACGTTCGACCGCCCGGAGAAGCGCAACGCGTTGACGCTCGAGGCCCTCCGCTCGTTCCGCGAGGCGCTCGACCGCGGCGCCGAGGAGGCGCGCGTGATCGTGGTCCGCGGCGCCGGCGACGCCTTCTGCGCCGGCGACGACATCGCCTCGGTCGCGGGACTGGGCGACGAGGTGGCGCCGGGGACGCTGGCGACCCGGCTGTACGACGCGCTGTTCGGCCCCGAGCAGGTCGAGGTCCCGGTGATCGCCGCCGTCGACGGGCCGGCGTACGGCGGCGGCTTCGAGATCGTCGCCGCTGCGGATCTGGCGATCGCCACCGCCGGCGCGACGTTCGCGCTCCCGGAGGCGACGATCGGGGCGTACCCGCCGTACGCCGTCGCGCGCGTCGGCGAGGCGTGCGGCCGCAAGCGGCTGCTCGAACTCGCGCTCACCGGCGAGCCGATCGACGCCTCGACGGCCCGCGAGTGGGGGCTGTGCAACCGGGTCGTCGACGACGGGGAACTGGACGACGCCGTCGGAGAGCTGATCGAGGCGGTTTGCGCTGCGCCCGCGCCGTCGGTGGCGCTGGTGAAACGGTACGTGCGGGCGGCGACGGCCGACCCCGACGAGCGCGCTCGGCTGGTGGAGGGCTTCTCCGCGGTCGCCGACGAGCCCGACTGTCTCGCCGCGGCCGAGCGGTTCCTCTCGGACGGGACCTGAGTCGGACCCGACAACTGATTACCCACCGCCGCCAACGGAAGGGGCATGACCAACGACCCTCCGGTCTCGGACGCGGTCGAGTCCACCGCAGCCGACATCGCCTCGATGGAGATCCGCGGCGCCGCGACCATCGCGAGCGCGGCCGCCGACGCCGTCGCGGCGCAGGCCCGCGAGACGGCCGACGAGACCGCGGACCCCGAGGCGTTCGAGCGGGCGGTGCGTCGCGCCGGTCGCCGACTGTACGACACGCGCCCGACGGCGGTGTCGCTGCCGAACGCGTTGCGATACACGCTCGGTCGCATGGAGGGCGACGAGGTCGACAGCCTCCGGGACTCCGTGATAGGGGCCGCGACGGCGTTCACCGACCGACTCGGCCGCGCCCAGCGGGACCTCGGCCGCGTGGGCGCGAACCGCCTCCGCGACGGCGACACCGTGATGACGCACTGCCACTCGACGGACGCGCTCGCGTGTGTCGAGCACGCCGTCGAGCAGGGGAAGGACGTCTCGGCGATCGTCAAGGAGACACGGCCGCGAAATCAGGGGCACATCACCGCGCGCGAACTCCGCGACATGGGCGTCGACGTGACGCTGATCGTCGACTCGGCGGCCCGCCGTTATCTCGACGACGCGGACCACGTGCTCGTGGGCGCCGACTCCATCGCCGCCGACGGCGGCGTCGTCAACAAGATCGGCACCTCCGCACTGGCCGTCAACGCCCGCGAGCGCGGCGTCCCGATCATGGTCGCCGCCCAGACGATCAAGCTCCACCCCGACACGCTCACGGGCCACACCGTCGAGATCGAGATGCGCGACGAGGCGGAGGTCATCGACGCCGACGCGCGCGAGGAGATCGGCGAGATCGCCGTCGAGAACCCCGCCTTCGACGTGACGCCGCCGCGGTACGTCGACGCCATCGTCACCGAGTCGGGCCAGTTCCCGCCCGAGAGCATCGTCACGCTGATGCGCGAGCTGTTCGGCGAGAGCGCCGACCGACCGTGGGAGGAGCCCGACGCGACGACGGACGCGACGGGGCCGACCGCATGAGCGGCGCCGACCGTGGCGAGCCCGACCGTCCCAGCGGCGACACCTCGTCGACTCGCGGACCGAGCGTGCTGTGTGTGGGCCACGTCAACTGGGACGTGACGCTGATCGTCGACCGGCTTCCGGCCCCCGACGGGGAGGTGAAGATCCGTCGGCGCCACCAGGCCGGCGGCGGCAGCGCGGCCAACGTCGCCGCCGTCCTCGCGGGGCTGGACCTCGACGCGTCGCTGTTCGGCTCCGTCGGCGGCGACGAGTCGGGCGCGCTCGCCGGACGAGAGCTGTCGCGGGCGGGCGTGCGGACCCACCTCGTCGAGGCGGACGGCGAGACCGCCGTGAAGTACCTGATCGTCGACGCCGACGGCGAGGTGATGGTACTGTCCAACGAGGGTGCCAACGAGGCGTTCGCCGCCGAGGATCTCCCCTCGGGCGCGCTGACGGCCGACACCGACCATCTGCACTTGACGAACCAGCCGCCGGCGGTCGCGGCCGCGTTGGCCGAGCGGGCGCGCGAACTCGGGGCCACCGTGAGCGTCGCCCCCGGCCGCCAGTTCGCCGAGCGGGACTTCACCGAGGCGCTCTCGCGTGCGGATCTGGTGTTCTGTAACCGGCGAGAGGCGGCCGCGCTGCTCGCCGAGGACGACGACGGCGCGACCGGCTACGGCTCGCTCCGGACGGACGCGACGCTGGTCGTCACCCACGGCGGCGACGGCTCGGAGGCCCACGACCGTGCCGCGGATCGGACGTCCACCCACGACGGCTTCGACGCGGACGTGGTCGACACGACCGGCGCCGGCGACGCCTTCGCCGCGGGATTTCTCGCGGCGCGGCTCGACGGGGCGGGGTCGGATCGGGCGCTGGCGGTCGCGAACGCCTGCGGCGCGATCGCGGCCGGCGAGGTCGGCGCACGCGTCGAGATCACGTGGGACCGGATCGAGTCGGTGCTCGACGCCGCTCCCCGCGGCAACCCCGACGGAACGTAGCCTGTTACGGAACCCCTAAGGGCCGCCTCGCCGCACCGTGCATCCAACCAATGACCGCTCCGACTGGAGGTGACCTGCCGTGACGATGGACGACCGTATCGAGGAACTCCGCGAGAAGCGCGCGGAGGCCGAGAAAGGCGGCGGCGAGGCTCGGATCGAGGCCCAACACGAGAAGGGCAAGATGACCGCGCGCGAGCGCGTCGACTACTTCCTCGACGACGACACGTTCCACGAGTTCGACCAGTTCCGCACCCACGACACCCACTCGTTCGGGATGGAGGAGAAACAGATCCCCGGCGACGGCGTCGTCACCGGCTACGGCGAGGTGAACGGCCGCAAGACGTTCGTGTTCGCCCACGACTTCACCGTCTTCGGCGGCTCGCTGGGCGAGGTGTTCGCCGAGAAGGTGTGCAAGGTGATGGACAAGGCGATGGACGTGGGCGCGCCCGTCGTCGGCCTCAACGACTCCGCCGGCGCGCGGATCCAGGAGGGCGTCGGCTCGCTCGCGGGCTACGCGGAGATCTTCCGGCGCAACACCGAGGCGTCGGGCGTCATCCCGCAGCTCTCGGGGATCATGGGCCCCTGTGCCGGCGGCGCCGTCTACTCGCCGGCCATCACGGACTTCACGTTCATGGTGAAGGAGTCGAGCCACATGTTCATCACCGGCCCGGACGTGATCAAGACGGTCACGGGCGAGGAGGTGACCTTCGAGGAGCTCGGCGGGGCCCAGACGCACGCCAGCACCTCGGGCGTCGCACACTTCGCGGAGGACTCCGAGGAGGAGGCGCTCGATCACATGCGCCGACTCCTCTCGTATCTCCCGCAGAACAACGTCGAGGACCCGCCGCGTGTCGACCCGTGGGACGACCCCGAGCGCCGCGACGAGGAGCTGACCTCGATCGTCCCGGACCAGCCGCGCAAGCCCTACGACATCACCAACGTCGTCGACCGCGTCGTCGACGAGGGTTCCTTCTTCGAGACGCACGCCGACTTCGCGAAGAACATCGTCACCGGCTTCGCCCGCCTCGACGGGCACTCCATCGGCGTCGTCGCGAACCAGCCGCGCGTGAACGCCGGGACGCTCGACATCGAGGCCTCCGAGAAGGGCGCGCGCTTCGTCCGCTTCTGTGACGCGTTCAACATCCCGATCCTCACGTTCGTCGACGTTCCCGGCTTCATGCCCGGTACCGACCAGGAGCACAACGGTATCATCCGTCACGGGGCGAAGCTGCTGTACGCCTACTCCGAGGCGACCGTCCCGCTGCTCACCGTCATCACGCGCAAGGCGTACGGCGGCGCGTACGACGTGATGGCCTCCAAGCACATCGGCGGCGACGTGAACTACGCGTGGCCGACCGCCGAGATCGCCGTGATGGGGCCGAAGGGTGCGGTGAGCATCCTCTACGACGACGAACTGGAGGACGCCGACGACCCCGAGGCGAAGCGCCAGGAGCTGATCGACGAGTATCGAGAGGAGTTCGCGAACCCCTACACGGCCGCCGACAAGGGGTTCATCGACGACGTGCTCGAGCCGACCGAGACGCGCCCGCGACTCATCGACGACCTGGAGATGCTGCTGTCGAAGCGCGACTCGCTCCCGGACAAGAAACACGGCAACATCCCGATCTGAGATGGCGGACGACGACGAGCCCCCGGTCGCCGAGCGCCTGACGCTGCCCGACGACGCCGACGACGAGGAGGCCGCAGCCATCCTCGCGGCCGTCGGCGCGCACGTCCGCGACAGCGAGGCCGCCGCCGCTGCCGAGGCCGCCGCGGACGGCGTGGAGACGTGGGACGGCAAGCGCTGGGCGTTCGCCGGTCGGCTCGAGGCGCTGGGCGGTCGGGGCGGGCGCGTGCCCCGCGGCGCACCCACCGACGCGTGGACGGCCAGCGGACGGACCGACCGATTCTGACTGAGCGGGGGATCCGCCGCGGACACGGCTCCTACCGCTTCGAGACGCGAACGCGGAGCGGCTCGCTCG
>Ga0207771_100048_pt1 | contig 99722 bp, 96 predicted proteins | sample A23M2SouthBayCA_2_FD_187731 | JGI IMG/M metagenome (GOLD analysis project Ga0207771, IMG submission 187731) | Aerobic enrichment media microbial communities from Eden Landing Ponds, California, USA - A23 M2 (2) (SPAdes) | ecosystem: Environmental > Aquatic > Marine > Unclassified | place... | reverse complement strand
AGCCAAGCCAGGCCAACGGCGCAGCGCTTAGGACGCTGTCCTGTAGAGGTCCGCCGGTTCGAATCCGGTCCCGCGCACTCTCTACCTCCCGTTTTCGACTTGTCCAACAACGACAAGACCCCAAATGAACCTCGAAAACGTCTCTCGTCTGGACGAGTCTCGACGCCGGGCTTCGTCCGGTGGAAGTGGGGAACGCTCGGGTTGGCTGGTGTGAACCCGAGAACGGACTGCTACGTATCCCGCGAGAGAATTCAGCCAAGAACGAGGGGAACTGGACGGTGGGTATCACCGACCGGACAGCGACCGCGTTAGAGAGGTGGATAGATGAACGAGCCGACCACCCGAGATACGAGGATACCGACAAAATCTGGCTCACTCGGCACGGGAACCGCTACGGTTCCAATGAACTGAGCCGGATACTCAAAGACCTGTGCGACCGGGCCGAGATTAGTTACGAGAACCGGCAGATGTCATGGTACGCAATCCGCCACTCGGTCGGGACTCACATGACCAAAGAGCGCGACCTTGCGGCTACGCAGGCTCAGTTGCGCCACGAATCGGTGAAAACGACTCTCAAGTACGACAACGTCCCGGTCGAAGACCGACGTGACGCGCTCGACCAGATGGGCTATGAAACCCAATCAGCTACCGAGCTAACCACTTAATACAAAATATAATAAAACGCGACTGAAGCCCGCCGAGGCGGCTTGGACTTCAGCTAAACCGCCATGCGTGGCTGACTGTGGTGGTGCCGTCCGCCACCTGCTTCCTGACGAACTTCCGAAGCTCGTCAAGAGTTTTACTCGCTGCCTCCTCATATCGGTGAGGAGCGTGGTCGCGGACAGCCTGTAGCAACGCCTCGCGGCTGGGGAGAACTCGAAGCTCCCCCTCGCGGTCTCCTCCATCTGTGCGGGTACGACCTTGTCTGTTGAAGATGTACCCGACGACAGGGGCGGATTTCTCGCCGTGAATGAAACCTTTCTCGCTGGCTTCCACGGCTAGTCCCCTGACGTAGCCGTAGCTGAGTTCCAGAGCCTCTGCGATATCGCTAACGGACACAGGCTCCGACGAACCTTTGACGAACTCTACAACCTGCTCAATGCGGTCTTCCCGTTTCACGTACTGTTTGCGACCGGGGACCACGCGGGCCAACAGGAACAGACATAACATTAGGGCGTGTAACAACCCAAACGGAAAGGCTACGTCTGTCTAGCGGGTGTGGGTGGTCCTTTTGACCCCTGCGGTCGCTGGCAGGGGTTGGTCTTTCAGAGTGCGCGTCAGCGTGATTAGGGCCACTCGGACGCGCACGGGGCAGGCTCCACTGCCTCAGCAACGCTCTTTCGCGCGGATACGACAATCGTCCACACATCACTGAGGCTAATAGCGCATACCAGAGCCACGCATATAAGTCCGGCGGTCAGCACTGAATACACTGTTTGGAGCGGCAATCAGAACTGTACATCAGGTGGAGAAGAGTTCTCAATACGCCTTATGGTAAGTACACACTGGTAAAATGTAAATTTGATATATTCTTAGAGTAGCTAATTTGGACTATCATGGAGGTATTCGTCATAACAAGCTGTCTTCAGTCTCGGTTTCAACTGCTGAGTCAGCAATTACAGCGAGTCTAGAGTCTCCGATCGACTCGTGCTGGATTGACGTCGAAAAATACTTGCGATAATGGTGTGTAGAGGGAGTATGGGCAAACTCTCAGGGTCGCGGTATCCGAGCCGATTGAAAGTAGAGGATGCAGTGGAAATCGCTGAATCAGCAGTGAATGAGTTTAAGGGTAGTCCGCCTGGGAAGGAATCTTTCGCACAGTCATTAGGTCACTCAACAGCGAACAGCGGGGCATATATGAAGAAAGTTGCCGACGCCCGAAGCTATGGTTTGCTTCCAAGCAGGGGCTTAGAGCCAACAGAGCTTGCGAATAGGGTTGCGAACCCAAAAGATGATGATGAGTATTATAATGCGCTATTTGAAATGTATCAAAATATCCCGATACTCAGCGAATTATACAGCCATCTCAGCGGCTCCAATCCACCAAGCCAACTATGGAATGTCTTAGTGGACCTGACCGACGCTTCTCGTGCTGAGGCTAAGGATGCCGAAGACCAACTTTCCATGCTCTATGAGGATATGCTCAGGATTGATGAGATGAGAAGCGGAAGCACCTCCTCAGACGGTAAAAAAAGGATATCTGAATCAACCACTGAAATAGAGAGCGAAGGAGCCGCTGACTCTTCTGTGGAATCTCGACCACAGCAGATTGATAACAGTGGTATCTTTCTTAAGGTCGGGAGCGACGAGCATAAATTTGAAGAACTGACTGATATTAATATAGAAATTGCTCAAAAAATTCTTGAATCAAAGAAGCGTTCAGAATCAATATCTTCTGGTGATTCATCAGGCGATTCAGGAGGAGAACCTGATGCGTCTATCACTGATTTTCGATAATTTCAATTCACACGGCTCTACCGCTTCGGTCCATCTTCACCTTCCGCCGGAATTTGACCGAGACGACTATGCGCTACACCACAAAAACAGACTACTCGCCACCCAATTATCCTTCTTTCTGGTGATGGGCAACACTCAGCTATCCTGCTGGAAGGCCGAGGACTGACAAGTCGGCTAGCGAGCAGCGAAGCGAGCACGGACACCGATCCCCGGTAAGCGCGTTCATAACGAATTGCCACGGCGCGGGAGCACCGAGCGAGTTCAACCCATGCATACACAGCGACGGGCGACGGTTCGGCCGTTCCGTCCCGAGGACCGGGGGGCCTTCCTCGACCTCTACGAGGCGGTGTGGGGGACACGGAAGGACGAGGAATGGTTCGAGTGGCGGTTCGCCGCGAATCCGTACGTCGAGGAGGTCCCGATGGTTGTCGCCGAAGCCAACGGGGAACTCGTGGGCGCGGAGCCGTGCCTCGCCGTCCCCCTCCGCGCCGGCGACGCGTCGGCGCTGGCGTTCCAGCCGGCCGACTGGATGGTCCATCCCGACCACCGCCGTCGCGGGCTGTTCACTGAAATGACCGAACGGCTGCTCGATCGGTACGAAGACGGGCCGCCGGACTACTACTACAACTTCCCCTCGGCGGCGATCCTGCCCGGACTCCAGTCGTTCGACTGGCGCGAGGTCGGTACCCTTTCGACGCACTACCGGGTGCAGGACCTCTCCCGACTCGCGGCCGCGCGGTCGACAGAGAAGCCACAGTGGAAGGCGGCGGCCGGACTCGGACACCTCGCCGCACCGGTGGTCCGCGGCCTCACGTCGCTGAGCGGCGGGGGCGCCGACCCACCCGGAGAGTGGACCGTCGCTCGGCACATGACGACGCCGACGGAGACGCTCGTCGATCTATACGAGTCTAGCGTTCCGGAGACGGTCCACGTCCGTCGCGACCCCCGCTGGTACCGCTGGCGGCTCGCGAATCCACGGTGGGACCCGACGACGTACGTCGTCAACGACGAGCACGGAACACCGGTCGCCGCGCTCGTCGCGGTCGCCCACGGCGGCCGTGGCGAGTCCGACACCGCCGGGCCGCGGAAGGTCTCGGTGCTCGATGTGGTCCCGGCCGACGGATCGGCGCCGACGGCGAGCTACGAGGCGCTGTTGTCGGCCGTCGTCGCGGACGCCGACGACGCGGACGTGCTGAAGTGCGCGGGCGCGTCGCTCCCGCGGTCGGTGCTGCGGCGATACGGCTTCAGGTCGGACGACGAGTTCCCGCTGTCGATGGTCTCGACGCCGACCCGGCTGGTCGTTCGGCCGACAGTCGTCGACGGCGAGGACAACGCCGACGCGGGGTCCGATACCGGGGATCGGGTCGATCCGGGCGGGAGCGAGCGCTGGCGGCTCGGAACCGTGGACCTCACCGCTCCCGAGAACTGGAGTGTCCAGCTTACCGGGCAGGATCTCGCGTAGACCCAGTGCCAGCGGGAAGCAGCCGACATCGTGTCTGCCGCGGCACCGATCGCGAACGCAAGACGGCCGCATGACGGTGCCGAAACCGATATGAACGCGCCGCGAAACGTTCAGACAATGACTACTTCGGCCGACCTCCTCGCCGACCTCGTCGCGGACGTCGACGGGGTATTCCTCTTTGCACCGACCGGATCGACGTACGAGGACTACCGCGAGGTCGACGACGAGTCGGTCGTCGTCGTCGTCGCTCAGGAGAACGACCACGACGCAGAGCGCTACGTGGAGCTCCCGCTGGAGTTCGACAACGTTCGCGACCGGATCCGCTTCGGCATCGAGGGAGCGATGAACCACGGCTACTGCGCGGAGGGCGACGTGGTCGCGTGCGCAGTCGGCGTGTTCGGCGACCCGATCGACGGCGTGATCCGCACCCCCGTCACCGAGTCGATGCATTCGGGCATCTTCGACCTGTTCGCCAACTCTCGGGCCGATCCTGCCGTCGTTCGCGACGTGTTCGACGTGGCGATCGAACTCGGGAAGAAGGGACAGAAGGGCAAGCCCGTCGGCGCGCTGTTCGTCGTCGGCGACGCGGGCAAGGTGATGAACAAGTCTCGGCCGCTCAGCTACAACCCCTTCGAGAAGAGCCACGTCCACGTGGGCGACCCCATCGTGAACGTGATGCTCAAGGAGTTCTCCCGGCTCGACGGCGCGTTCGTCATCAGCGACTCGGGGAAGATCGTCTCGGCGTACCGCTACCTCGAACCGGGCGCTGAGGGCGTCGACATCCCGAAGGGGCTGGGCGCCCGGCACATGGCCGGCGGCGCCATCACGCGCGACACGAACGCCATCGCCATCGTGCTCTCGGAGTCGGACGGGCTCGTCCGTGCGTTCAAGGGCGGGCAACTCGTCCTCGAACTCGACCCGGAGGAGTACTGACGCATGATCGACGCGAGCCCCATCGCGACCGTCGAGCCTGTGCCGTCGACGGCGGCGCGTGTCGCCTCGGCCGCACCGCCGCCGCTCCAGAGCGTGGGTGAGACCGTTCGCTCGGCGCTGACGAGTCTGCCGGCGCGCCTGTGGCTGGCGCTCGGCGTGATCGTACTCGCCGCGTTCCTCGGCTATCTCGTCGTTCGCGTGAACCGCCGGATCCTCGTCGGCGCCGGCGTCCCCGAGACGATCGAGGGGACGGCGTTCGAGCGGACCGCCCGCGAGTTCGGCACGTCGACCGTCTCGCTCGTCGCGAACCTCTCGGGGTACTTCATCTTCATCCTCGGGCTCATCGTCGCGCTGACGATCGCTCGGGTGGAGTACATCTCGACCTTCTGGAACCGGACCGCCGGCTTCCTTCCGTCGCTGTTTCTCGCCGTCCTCGTGCTCATCGTCGGTCTCGTCGTCGGCGACAAGGTCGAACTGCTGATCGACGACCGGCTTCGCGGGGTGAAGCTCCCGCAGACCGGGATCGTTCCCTCCCTCGCCAAGTGGTCGGTGGTGTTCATCGCGGTGCTCGTCGCGCTCGGACAGATCGGCGTCGACACCGCCGCGCTGGTCGTCCTGCTAGCCACGTACGGCTTCGCGCTCGTCCTGTTCGGCGGGCTCGCGTTCCGCGATCTGCTCGCGTCCGGCGCCGCCGGCTTCTATCTCCTGCTCGAACAGCCGTACAGCATCGGCGACCGCGTCCGTATCGGCGACACGGACGGCGTCGTCCAGGAGGTGAACGTGTTCGTCACGCACGTCGAGAGCGACGGCGCGGAGTACGTCGTGCCGAACCGGCGCGCGTTTACCGAGGGTGTCGTCCGCGTCCGAGAGTAGCGGAAGCCCGTTCGGCGCCTCAGTTCGCGCCCTCACCGCCGTCGCCCGCGTCCCGCTCGACCGGCTCGGCCGGGACGCCGGCGACGGTCTCTCCCGGCGCCACGTCGTCGGCGACGAGGGAGTTCGCCGCCACCTGCGCGTCGGCGCCGATGTGGACGCCCGGAAGCACGGTCACCTTCGCGCCGAGCATCGCGCGGTCGCCGACGACCACGTCGCCGAGGCGGTACTCGTCCTGCAGGAACTCGTGACACAACAGCACCGAGTCGTAGCCGACGATCACGTCGTCACCCAGCTCGATCCGCTCGGGCCAGAACACGTCAGGCGTCGCCTCCAACCCCCACGAGACGCCGGATCCGACCGTGGCACCAAGGCGACGGAGGAGCCAACTCTTCAGTCGTAGGCTCGGCGAGATCCTGATCAGCCAGACGACGAGGTAGTTGAGCGCGACCGTGATCGGCGACTTGGCGTCGGTCCAGTGGCGCAACGAGTTCCGTCCGTCTGGCGTCGGGTGGCGCTCCACGCGGTCGTAGCGGGCGGGGTGGTCGTCGTCGCCGGCGCCACCGCCACCGCCGGCTCGGTCGCGCTCGGCCTCGACGTCGTCGTCGGTGGTCACGGTGTGAGCGTCGGGACCACCGGTAATCAATCTCGTGCGTTCGAGGTCGTGTAGTCGGGCCGGTGAGGGCCCGGACCGACCGTCGGCCGAGGATTCTTCACCGATGACGGGACCACCGCCGACGTGCGGTGACTCACGCCTCGGGCCGCGTCGCGAAACCGTGACGCGGGCGGTCCGAGCTCGTCGCGGCCGCGTCACGTGTTCGCCAACGGCTGCCCCTCAGCGACGCAGCTGTCACATGGGCGACGCGACCGAGACGGCCGGCGACTCCGGTGGCTACTCCCCGCGCAACTGTGCCATGTGATCGATCCGCGACCGCACCAGCTCCGCAGTGCCGATGTCGTGGCGCACGTGGAACCCGTCGTCGACTATCGACAGCGCGTCCTCGGCGTCCGCCTCCGCGTCCGCGATGGAGTCACCCAGGCCGACGACCGCGAACGAGCGCGACGTGGTCGTGAACAGGCCGTCCTCGCGCTGATCGACGCTCGCGTAGAACAGGAGCGCGTCGCCGACGCTGTCCTCGTTCACCTCGATCCGAGCGCCGGCGTCCGGCTCGACCGGGTAGCCCGCCGGCACCGCGTACTTACAGACGGTCGCCTCCCCGGTGAAGGCGAGCTCCGGCAGCGGCTCGCCGTCGCGTGCGGCGGTGAGCACGTCGAGAAACGGCGTCGAGAGCACCGGAAGCGTGTTCATCGCCTCGGGGTCGCCGAAGCGGGCGTTGAACTCCACCACCTTCGGGCCGTCGGCGCCGAGCATGAACTGACCGTAGAGGACGCCCTTGTACTCGGGCAGGGCGTCGACGACGGCCTCGATGATCGCGACGGCCGCCTCGTAGTCGGCGTCGGTCATGAACGGAAGCGTCCGGTCCGTGTCGGAGTAGCTCCCCATCCCGCCGGTGTTGGGGCCCTCGTCGCCCTCGTAGGCGCGCTTGTGGTCCTGAATCGCGGGCGTGGTGCGGACCTCGCCGTTCGCCACGAACGCCTGTACGGTGAACTCCTCGCCGACCAGTCGCTCCTCGATCACCCACTCGTCCCACTCGGCGTCGAGGATGTAGTCGACCGCGGCCTCCGTCGTCAACTGGTCGCCCGTCACCCGGACGCCCTTCCCGCCGGTGAGGCCCACGGGCTTGACCGCCACGTCGCCGTCGTACGCCTCGACGTACTCCGCGGCCGCCTCCGCCGAATCGAACGTCGCGAAGTCCGGGTTCCCCGGAACGTCGTGGTCGTCCATGAACCGTCGCTGGAACGCCTTGTCGGTCTCGATGCGCGCCTCCTCGGCCCGGGGACCGAAGGTGTAGACGCCGGCGTTATCGAGCGCGTCGGCGACGCCCGCCTCCAGCGCTGACTCCGGACCGATGACCGCAAGGTCCGCGTCGACCTCCTCCGCGTAGTCGACGATCGCGTCGGCCTCACGCTCACCGATCTGCTCGAACCCGTCCGCGAGCGACGCGATCCCGGGGTTACGGTTGCTCGCGCAGGCGTACAGCGAGGCGTCGGCGGCGACCGCGCGGGCGATGGCGTGTTCGCGTCCGCCCCCGCCGACGAGGAGCACTGTCTCGGACATGGTCGATGCGATACTGCACGGGCGTGTAAGCCTTACCCTCTGAACGACATCCAGTGGCCACGTTCGTGCATCATAAATCGCCGCACGCCGGAGTGACGACCCGCGGCCGCCCCGCTTATCCGTCCCGGCGCCGACCGACCGCCAATGAGCGATCCGACGGCGCGAAACCGGCTGGACGAGGAGGCCAGCCCGTACCTGCGCCAACACGCGGACAACCCGGTCCACTGGCAGCCGTGGGACGACGACGCGCTCGCGGCGGCCCGCGAGCGCGACGTACCCCTCTTTCTGTCGGTGGGCTACTCGGCGTGCCACTGGTGTCACGTCATGGAGGAGGAGTCGTTCGAGGACGACGCCGTCGCCGAGGTTCTCAACGACGAGTTCGTTCCGGTGAAGGTCGACCGCGAGGAGCGGCCCGATCTCGATCGGGTGTACCAGACCGTGAACCAACTCGTCAACGGACGCGGCGGCTGGCCGCTCTCGGTGTGGCTCACGCCGGAGGGGAAGCCGTTCTACGTCGGGACGTACTTCCCCCGCGACGGCCGCCAGGGGATGCCCGGCTTCCTCGAAGTGTGTCGCAACATCGCGAACTCGTGGGACGATCCGGACCAGCGCGCGGACATGGAGGCGCGCGCCGAGCAGTGGACCGCCGCCGCCCGCGACGAGCTGGAATCGACCGATTCCGGCGGCACTGACGCGTCCCTGACCGAGGCGGGGCCCGAGAACGGACTCCCGGATTCGGACGTACTCTCGGACGCCGTCACCGCCGCGCTTCGCAGCGCCGACCGCGAGCACGGCGGCTTCGGTCGACAGGGACCGAAGTTCCCGCAGACGGGGCGCCTCGATCTCCTCATGCAGGCGTACGCGCGCAGCGGCCGCGAGGAACCCTTGAACGTCGCCGTCGAGACGCTCGACGCGATGGCCGACGGCGGGCTGTACGACCAGGTCGGCGGCGGCTTCCACCGCTACTGCACCGACCGCGAGTGGATCGTCCCCCACTTCGAGAAGATGCTGTACGACAACGCCGAGTTGGCGCGCGTCTACCTCGACGCCCACCGCCTGCTCGGTCGGCCGAAGTACGCGACCGTCGCCCGAGAGACGCTCGCGTTCCTCGATCGCGAGCTCTCCCACCCGAACGGCGGGTTCTACGGCACGCTCGACGCCGACTCCGGCGAGGGGGAAGGCGAGTTCTACGTCTGGACCCCCGAGTCCGTCGCGGAGGCGCTCGCGGCCGCGGATCACGAGTTCGAAGCCGACGACGCGGAGTTGGTGTGCGACCGGTTCGGCGTCGAATCGGGCGGCAACTTCGAGGGAGGGACGACCGTCCTCACTCGTGCGACCGCCGTCGACGATCTCGCCGAGGCGTACGAGATGTCGGTCGAGACGGTGCGCGAGCGGCTGATGCGGGCGCGGACGGCCCTGTTCGACTACCGCGAATCGACCCGCGAGCGCCCGCCGCGGGACGAGAAGGTGCTCGCGGGGTGGAACGGGCTCGCGATCTCGGCGTTCGCCGCCGCCGGCCACACGCTCGACCCCCTGCTGGCGGACCGCGGTGCCGACGCGCTCGAGTTTGTGCGCGAACACCTCTGGGACGGCGACCGCCTCAGCCGACGCTACATCGAGCGCGAGGGCGACGCCGTCGGCGAGGGCGAGGTGAAGGGGAACGGCTACCTCGAGGACTACGCGTACCTCGGGCGGGCGGCCCTCGACCTGTACGGCGTCAGCGGCGACGCGGACCACCTCGGGTTCGCGCTCGCGCTCGGACGGACAGTCGTCGACGCGTTCTACGACGCCGACGACGGAACGATCTACTCGACGCCGCGCGACGCCGAGGACCTGGTCGTTCGCCCGCAGGAGCCGACCGACGCCTCGACCCCGTCCAGTCTCGGCGTGGCGACCCGGCTCCTGCTCGATCTCGACCTGTTCGCCCCCGACGAGGACTTCGCCGCCGTCGCCCGCGACGCGCTCGCGACCCACGCGGACGACGTGACCGCCTCGCCGCTGGAGCACGTCACGTTGGCGCTGGCGGCCGCGCGCGACCGGAGCGGCCCCTTCGAACTCACGCTCGCGTGTGAGGAGGTACCCGCCGAGTGGCGCGACACGCTCGCGAGTCGGTACCTCCCGGGCGTCGTGATCGCCCCGCGTCCGCCGACCGCCGAGGGCGTCGCCGACTGGGTCGACGACCTCGGACTCGGGGACGTCCCGCCGATCTGGCGCGACCGCGACGCTCGCGACGGAGTGCCGACGGCGTACGCGTGCCGCGATTTCACCTGCTCGCCGCCGAACCGCGACCTCCGCGCGGCGCTGGAGTGGACCGCCGGCGAGTGACCTCCCGACGGCCGGGGGCGGCGCGGAGCGTCGCCGGCGCCCACGCCGAGGTCGGTGCCGTCCACGCCGAGGCCGACACCGCCCGAGGAGCGTAACCGCTTTGCCCGGCGGCGGCGACCCGGACGTATGACCACGGTCTGTCTCGTCGGCGACCCCGAGGCCGACCTGCGCTACGAGCTGCTCTCGCGGGAGACGGCGCGGGAGGCGCTCGCGACGTACGATCTCCGGTCCCCGTTCGAGAACTCGGTCGCGCTCGACACCGTCAGCCTCGGCGCCGCGGTGTCGCTGTGCAACGACCTCAACTGGTATCTCGTCCGCTTCGTCGACGAGGTGTTGATCCGGGAGCCGTCGATCACCCGCGACGAATGGCTCTCCCGGACGCTGGCGACCGCCGTCCGCAACGACGCCGTCCGCCGCGAGGAGACCGACCGGTTCCTGAAGCTGTACGGGCTGGAGGAGGGCCGACTCGTCGAGCCGATGTACCTCGCACGCAGCGACGGCGCCGAGTTACCGGCGTACGATCTCCGCGACGTGGAGGAGACGGTCGGCGTCCGTGTCACGCGCGAGGAGTTCGACGACTGAGCCGACGACAGAACGAGATCGGTCTCTCCCTGTCCTCAGTCGTACAGCCCGGTGGACATGTAGCGCTCGCCGGAGTCCCAGAACACGGTGAGCACCAGCGGATCGTCGCCGGCGACGCCGACGCGATCGTCCGACCGCGGTTCCCATCCCTCGACCGCCACGTCGTGGTATCCGGGGTCCTCGCCGGCGGCGAACGCCGCCGCTACGTCGCGAGCGCGGATGTTCGATCCGCCCGACGACTGTCCGACGAGGATCCCCTCCTCGCGGGCGAGGCGCCGACACTCGGTCTCGGCCTCGTCGATGCCGACGGTGAGCACGCCGTCGAGCAGGTCCACGTCGAGGTTCGGGCTGACGAACCCGGGACCCATTCCCTGAAAGGAGTCCGCCTCCGGCTCCCGACCCGACAGCACCGCCGAGTCCTCGGGCTCGACGGCGACCACGTCCATCTCGGGGAACGCCTCGCGCAACCGGCGTCCGATGCCCGATATCGTTCCGCCGGTGCCGACGCCGGCGACGAGGGCGTCCGGCTCGCGCCCGTCGAGTTGGTCGAGGATCTCCGCGCCGGTAGTCTCGTAGTGCGCCGCCGGGTTGGCGCCGTTCTCGAACTGCCGGAGCTGGACCATTCCCTCGGCCTCCAACTCGTCGGCGCGCGCCTTCGCGGCGTCGATGCCGCCGTCGACGAGCTCCAGCTCGGCGCCGTAGGCGGCCATGATCTGCCGTCGCTCCTCGCTCTTCGAGGCCGGCATCACGACGGTCACGTCGTATCCCTTCGCGGCGCCGGTCATCGCGATGCCGATGCCGGTGTTGCCCGAGGTGGGCTCCACGAGCGTGTCGCCCGGCTCCAGCGTTCCCTCAGCTTCGGCGCGCTCGATCATCCGCATCGCCGGGCGGTCCTTCGCCGACCCGCCCGGGTTTCGCGACTCCAGCTTCGCCGCCACGGTCGCGCCGGGCGGCGAGTCGACCCTGACCAGCGGCGAGCCGATGGTGTCGAGTACCGAATCGTCCATGCCCACGCTACTCGCGTGACGCGTAAATGCTCCCGAGTCAGCGGCAAGCCCTCGGGCGGTCGCCGCGCACGAACGCGCGGCGGGTTCCGTCGGCTGCGCGCCCGATCTGCCGGCGGCGTCGCGCTTAACCCGACGTACGACCCATCGGAGGACATGAGCACGACGCTTTCGACGATGGATGCCGACGCGGGCACCGACATCGACCCGGACGTGGCCGCCGCCCTCGGCGCCGAGGGACTGACGTACAAAGTGTGGGGCGGCGACTGGTGTCCCGACTGCACGCAGCAGCTCCCGCAGTTCGCGGCCGCGCTCGACGCCGCGAGTGTCGCCGCCGACCGCATCGAGCAGTTCCCGGTCGAGAAAGTCGACGGGGAGAAGCAGGGGCCGGGGATGGACGAGTACGGCGTCGAGTACATCCCGACGGTGATCGTGTTCGATGGGGAGGGCGACGAGCTCGCTCGGTTCGTCGAATCCGCCGACACGGACATCGCGACCTACCTCGCGCGCGAACTCGCGGACGGCTGAGATCGGGACTGCCGGGATCGCGACGGACGAGCGACCTCGGCGGCAGAGGTTCTTCACCGAAAACGGGACCAGCCACCCCGTGGTCTGACGACGACCGCGCGGCGGCCAGCGAAACTCCCGGCGACGCCGCCGCGCGCGCCGGCAGTCGCTGGGTGTACGCGAACGCCGGAAGGCATCGGGCGACAGCGCCTCTCAGAACGTCGAGAGTTCGCCCTCGATGACGCGCCGGGTCACGTCGGTGACGTTGGCGAGTCGCTCGTCGATGATCGCGGTCGCCTCCTCCTCGATGTCCGCGACGGCGACGCCCTCCTCGGTGACGACCTGCGCGTCGGCGACGTGGGGCTCGTCGATCGGCCGGCCGATCTGCGAGAGCAGGCGGACCTGCAGGTCGCGGATGCCGTCGACCTCCTCGACGACGGCCTCCGCGATGTCCGTCGAGAGGAGGTTGTAGATCTTCCCGATGTGGTTGACGGGGTTCTTGCCGGAGGTCGCCTCCATGCTCATCGGGCGGTTCGGGGTGATGAGCCCGTTCGCGCGGTTGCCGCGGCCGACGGAGCCGTCGTCGCCCTGCTCGGCGGAGGTGCCGGTCGTCGTCAGGTAGATCGATCCCTCCTCGAGATCGTCGGCGGTGTTGACGGCGACGCTTATCTCGCGGTCGGTGTAGCCCTTCGCGAGGTCCGTGACGTACGCCTCCACGCGCTCGGTCGCCTCGCGGTACTCGTCGATGTCGTCGATGTACGTGTCGACCATCGCCGCCGCGACCGTGATGTCGATGTGGTCGCCCTCGCGCTTGCCCATGATCTTCACGTCGGGGCCGAGTTCGGGGTGCTCGTCGGCGTACGAGCCGTTGAGCGCGCGCTCCGCCTCGCGGACGATCTGCTCGGTCTCGGTCAGCGGCGCGTGGCCGACGCCGAAGGAGGTGTCGTTCGCCATCGGCACCTGCGCGCCGTCCTCGCCGAAGACGTCCTGGAGGTCGCCCGACCCCTCGCCGAGCTTCACGTCGACGATGACGTCGGTGCCGACCTCCAGCTCCGGGATGTTCTCCCGGAGGTAGTCCCGGGCGGACTCCAGCGCGACGCGGCCGACGGGCAGCGTCAGCTCTCGCCCGTCGTCGGTCTCGTACTGCTTCGTCGCGCGGCCGACGATGAGCACGTAGATCGGGTCGATCACCTCGCCGCCGCCGTAGGACGGTGCCGCGGTGCCGGCGACCAACTGCGTCTCGTCGGTGTTGTAGTGGAGCACCTTGCCGACGCGGTCGAGGTACAACTGCGAGAGGCCGCGTGAAACTGCCTCCGCGATGCCGTCGGAGATCGAGTCGGGATGGCCGATCCCCTTTCGCTCGACGATCTCTACCTCGTGGTCCTCGACCGCCCGCCGGTCGAGTTCGGAGACCTGAATGTTCCTCATTAGTCGGTGGGAGGAATCCGGCCGCAGTATAACTTGCGGAAAGAGTTCCGGACCAGCCGATTACTCCGAGGAATCGTTCGGCAGATCTTGCGATCGAAGCAGGAGCCCGAGGTACGAAGTTCGGATCTGCTCGTCGGGATCGAACCCCAGCTCGCGGAGGACCGCGTGGGCGCCTTCGCGAGCCGTTTCGATCCCCGCCTCGGCGACCTCGCGCTCCACTTCGACGAACTCGCCGACGCGGGCCACGTCGTCGAGCGTGACGGTGTAGCCGTCGACCGAGAAGAACTCGCGATCCTTCTCGACGGTCGCCGCGGGCGAGAACCCGAGCCCCCCGAGGATACTCTCAGCGGCGTCGCCGTCGGCGACGGCGGTTTCGAACTCCTCGCGCGTCTTCGATTCGGTCTCGACGAGCGGCCCCTTGTAGGTGATCCTCGTCTCGGTGTCCGGGCTCCCGTGAGCGGCGGCGTCGACGCCGTCGTCGTCGACTCGCCGCTCGCCGTCGGAACCGTTCGTGCCGTCAGCCACGGTTTCACGCCGGATCCGGAGCGCCTCGTCCGTCTCGGCGAAGTCCCGGTGCGGCGCGTCGTAGTAGGTGTCAACCTGTCGAACGCGCCGGACGCGGGTCGCGTCGATGTCCGCGAGCCGGTCGCGGACCTCGTCGTGGTCGGCACGGACCTTCACCTCCACCTCGTACATGCGACCGCGGTGGGGACGACCCAGCAAAAGGGTGGCGCGTCCGTCGGGGTCGCCTCCGACAGATCGCGGACCGATCCCGCCGTCATCGCGGAGTTCGGTCATCCGGCCGAAACGTGACTGTTAAGAAGCGCACGAGCGACGATGCGCACATGAGCGAAGAAGAGCAGGCCGAGGCAGCCGAGTCTGCCGACGCCGGCGATGAGGCGAGCGAGGACGCAGTCGAAACCGAGGAGTCCGACGACGGGATCCAGAACGGGGACTTCCTCCGGCTGGACTACACCGTCCGCACCGTCCCCGGTGAGGACGAGGAGGAGGGCCGCGTCGTCGACACGACCCACAAGGAGGTCGCCGAGGAGGCCGGCATCGACGACGACGAGTACGACTTCTCCCCGCGCATCATCGTCGTCGGCGAGGGCCACGTGTTCGACTCCGTCGACGAGGACCTCGTTGGCAAGGAGGTCGGCGACACGAACGTCGTCACCGTCCCCGCGGACGAGGCGTTCGGCGAGTTCGACCCCGACGACGTGCGCACCGTGAGCGCCGAGAAGATCCCCGAGGACGACCGCTACCCCGGCGCCCAGGTCACCATCGACGGCGAGCAGGGCTACGTCGAGACGGTCATCGGCGGGCGCTCGCGCGTCGACTTCAACCACCCGCTGGCCGGCGACGACCTCGAGTACGACTACGAGATCCTCGAGCTCGTCGACGACGACGAGGAGAAGGCCGCCGGCCTCATCGGCATGTACCTCCAGGAGACCCCCGAGGTCCGCATCGAGGAGGAGACCGTCGAGGAGGAGGTCACCGTCGAGTCCGACGACGAGGACGGCGAGCCCGAGACCGAGACGCAGGAGGTCACCCGCCGCTCGCTGTACATCGAGGCGACGCCGATGATGCAGATGAACCAGCAGTGGATGTTCTCGAAACAGCAGATCGCGCAGGACATCATGGGTCGCCTCGACCTCGACCGCGTCGTCGTCGAGGAGGTCATCGACGGCTCCGGCGGCATGATGGGCGGCATGGGCGGCATGATGGGCGGCATGGGCGGCGGTATGGGCGGCGAAGACATCGAGGAGGCCCTCGACGACGTGGACATGGACGACGTCGACGTCGACGCCGACGAGCTCGTCGACGAGCTCGAGGACGCCGACGAATAACGCGCCCGCGCCCTGCGATCAACCGCACCTGACACGTCGCACGCGGGACGGCGGCCGTGCGCGGTGCATCGGTCTGCCGGTCCCGAACCGACACCGATTACTTGCGGTTCGCACATCACTCGACAGATGGATCTCTCGGACGCGCGTGAGGACCTCGCCGTCGCCGCGGCGGCCGCACTGGGCGCGCTCGCATTGACGCTCGGCCTCGACTTCCTCGGGGGCGTGTCGGTGTCAACGCCGGCCCGGATCGCCCCGGTTGTCGTCTACTTCGCGTACCTGTTCACCCGCAAGGGCGGCCCCTACGGCTCGTTCGACACCCCGCGCAACTGGACCGTGCTGGTGGTCGTCGTCACCGTCGCCGCCGCCGGCTACGCGATCGCGACGTGACGGGGCCGTCCGCCAAGGACGGACACACCGTCCGTTCTCCGGGAGCGACTGCTCGCTCCCGCGGTTCCCCAGCCGCGGGGCTTAACAGCGATCGAACCCAAGCCGGCCCATGAGCATCGAGACCGACGCGCCGGAGGCGACCGCGACCGACGACGCCGTCGAGGCGCTGGCGGCAGAGCTCGGCGCCGCCGTCGCCGACTCCTCCACGTATCGCCGGTTCGAGGAGGCGAAGGCTGCCGTGCAAAGCGACGAGGAAGCCCAACGGCGCATCTCCGAGTTCGAGCAGCTCCGGCAGGAGTTCGCGATGGCCAAGCAGGCCGGGCAGGCCGACCGGGAGACGATGGAGAAGGTGCAGACCGCCCAACAGGAACTGCACTCGCTGCCGGTGATGCGTGAGTACGTCGAGGCGCAAGACGAGCTACAGGACCGCCTCGAAACGCTGAACGAGGCGATCTCCGATCCGCTCGCCGTCGACTTCGGCGGCGAGGCCGGCGGCTGCTGTCACGACTGACGCGCGGATCGCCACGGCCGCACCGGTGACGTCGGGCCACCGGTTGCCAGCCATGTCCGTGTTCCCGTTCGTCCGTTCGCTCGGTTCCCGAGCAGCGACGTCGCCGCGAGGGTTGAAACCGGATACCGACCCACCCATCCCATGCTCGCGGTCACCGGCGGGAAGGGCGGCACGGGAAAGACGACGACAACGCTCGGGTTGGCTCGCGCGTTCGGGACGGCCGGAACGCCGGCGATCGCGGTCGACGCCGACTGGGATCTGCCCGATCTGGGCGCGCTGTCCGGAGTGCGGCGGCGGGTCGCGTATCCGGACCGGAGAGACGACGACTCGCCGCTGGCTGCCGCGGTTGCCGACGCGGTCGCGCCGGCGATGCGAGTCCTCCCCGCGCCGACCGACAGTCGCGACCGCGACCTCCGGGAGTCGCTCCGGGCGGTCGCCGCGTCGGCGACGCAGGGAACCCGAGTGCTCGTCGACTGTCCCGCGGGTGCCGCCCCGGACGCGGTCGCGCCGCTGCGCGTCGCCGACGGCGCGCTGCTCGTGACCGAGCCGTGTGCGGTGTCCCTGCGCGACGCCGCGAAGACCGCCGCCGTCGCCCGGCGACTGGACACGCCGGTCGTCGGGGCCGTCGTGACGAGAGCGACCGCCGTTCCGCCCGGCGTGCGCGACCTCCTCGGGTGCCCGATCGTCTCGCGGGTGCCCCCCGCGTCGGCGCCGCAGGACCGGGACCGGGATCGGGACCGGAACGCGAGGGGCTCCGATCCCGTGCTCGGGGACGAGCGGGTCGTCGAGGCGTACGCGCAGGGTGCGGACGCGGTTGCCGGGACGAGTCCGGGTGAAATGAACCCGACACGAGCGTGAGAAACGGTTATGTCGCGCCGGATCGTCACTCGATCGCATGGCGGATCGACTTCCGACCGGGATCGACGTGCTCGATCGCCGTCTCGACGGCGGGATCCCGGCCGGGAGCATCGTGTTGTTCTCGGCCGATCCGGCGAGCCAGTCGGAGCTGCTGTTGTACGAGCTCACGGCCACGCGCGGGACGCTCTACCTCACGACGCTGCGCTCGGATCAGGCCGTCGAGGACGCGATCGACCGGACGAAGTCGCGGACGGGCACGCCGACCGTTCGTGATATCGGAGGCGACGCGCCGCTCGACGCGGCGAACCGGCTCGTCAGCGCGCTCCCCGAGAACGCGAACCTCATCGTCGACGTCGCCGACCCGCTGGAGCGGGCCGACCGCTCGCGGTACCGGCGCTTCCTCACCGAACTGCAGACGGCGATGGTCAACACCGAGAGCGTCGCCTTCCTTCACGCGATGAAGCAGGACGACGAGCCGCGCAACCGCGCGATGACCGAGCACGTCGCCGACGTGGTGTGGGACCTCGACACCCAGGTTCGCGGCTCGGACGTGGTCAACAAGCTCGCCGTTCCGAAGTTCCGCGGCGGCCGCGCGCTCGACGAGACGGTGAAGCTGAAACTCGAGGAGCGCGTCGCCATCGACACGTCCCGCGACATCGCGTAGTCGCCGCGTGTCTGACGCCCCCGCGTAACCGTCGCGTTTCAGGTGCGTTTTTGGTCCGACGCCCCCGCACCCGGATATGGTATCGTTGCTCCCCGCAGTCGGCCTCGCGGTCGTCGGCACCGCTGTCGTCTGGGTCGCCGGCGGCCGACTGGAGTCCGCGAGCGAACGGCTCGGCGCCCACTACGGGCTTCCCGCCGTCGTACAGGGCGCCGTCATCGCCGCGGTCGGCTCGTCGTTCCCGGAACTGACGAGCGTCGTGGTTTCGGTGCTGTTGCACGGCGACTTCGACCTCGGCGTCGGCGCCATCGTCGGGTCAGCCGTGTTCAACATCCTCGTCATTCCCGGCTGGAGCGCCCTGCGTGGTCGGGGGGTGCGGGCGGACCGTGACGTGGTGTACAAGGAGACGCAGTTCTACATGCTCGCAGTCGCCGTGCTGCTGCTCACGTTCTCGCTGGGCGTGATCTACGCGCCCCAGCCTGTCGCCAATGGGCTCACGTCAACGCTCACGCGGCCGCTCGCCCTCATCCCGCTCGGGCTGTACGCGGTGTACCTGTTCATCCAGGCGCAGGACGTGTCCGACTTCGACGCCCCCGAGGTCGACGGCGTGAACCCGGGGCGCCAGTGGCTGTTCCTCGCCGGATCGCTCGTCGCGATCGTCGTCGGCGTCGAGGCCCTCGTCCAGGCCGCGCTCTCGCTGGAGGCGGCGCTGGGCGTCCCCTCGGCCGTCTGGGGGCTCACCGTCGTCGCCGCGGGGACCAGCCTGCCGGACACGGTCGTCTCGGTCCGTGCGGCGGAGGCGGGGCGGGGGCCGACGAGCCTCGCGAACGTCCTCGGAAGCAACACCTTCGACCTGCTCGTCGCGGTCCCTGTCGGCGTCCTGCTCGTTCCGGGCGGCACCGTCGCGCTGGACTTCGGCACCGCCGTCCCGATGATGGGCTTTCTCACCGTCGCGACGCTCGGCTTCCTCGTCGTCACGCGGACCGACCTCGAACTCGACCGTCCCGAGGCGATATCCCTGCTCGGGCTGTACGGCGTCTTCATCGCGTGGATGGTGCTGGAGACGCTGGGCGTGACGGCGCTGGTTCCGGGCATCTGAGGGCGTGACGGCGCTGTTTGCTACAGCAGTCGGCCAGCCGCGACCGGGACGACGGCGCCGCCGACCTCGATCGCCGGTTCCCCGTCCGGGTCGCGGTCGGCACGGAGGCGGAGCCGAGACGGTCGCCCCATCTCGTATCCCTGTTCGACGGTCCGGGCGATCGGTCCGCCCCCGAAGTATCGGTGTTCGAGCAACCACCCGCCGAGGCAGCCGGCGGCCGACCCGGTCGCGGGGTCCTCCGGAACGCCCGCCCAGTCGGCGAACACCCGGGCGTGGAGGTCGCCGTCGTCGATCCCGCCGCGGGCGAACGCGAGCACGTTGTGGCCGCCGTACTCGTCGATGAACTCGCCGTACGCTGGCTCGGTGGTGGCCGCGCGCTGGACCGCGTCGACCGACGCGAGCGGTACCACCAGCGTCGGGAGGCCGGTCGACACCGACTGTACCGGGTACTCGGCGTCGACCTCGGCCGTGTCGAGACCGAGCACGTCGGCGGCGACGCCAGCGGGGACCGTCTCGCCGAACTCGGGCGGGATCTGGCGCATCCAGTACTGCTCACGACCGTGATCGCCGCCGTCGGATCCGCCGTCCCTGTCGCCGTCGGATCCGCGGTCGTCGACGCGTTCGACCCACACGTCGATCGGGCCGACGCCGAGGTTCAGCGTCAGTTCGTCGCCGTCGCGGTCGGTGGGAGTGTCGTCGTCGCCGGGGGCCGACGCGCCGTCACCGCCGGCGTCGCCGTCGACCAACTCGCACAGCACCGCCGCGGTGCCCAGCGTCGGGTGGCCGGCGAACGGAATCTCCTCGGCCGGGTCGAAGATGCGGACGTCGTAGCCGCCGTCCGTCGTTCCCTCGACGAAGGTGCACTCCGAGAAGTTGGTCTCGCGAGTGAGCGCGAGCAAGTCCTCGTCCGGGAGGTCCGCCGTGTCGTGGAACACGGCGAGCTGGTTGCCGGTGAAGCGCTCGCCGTCGCGGGCGAACACGTCCACCACGTGGAACCGGTGGCCGGTCATGTCGACGACTGCGTCGGGGATCATGAAGGGCGTATCGGCGGCGTGCGAGGCGTTCTCTCGGCAGTCGCCGGAGCGCGCCGCTTAACCGCCTCCGGTAGTTATCGAGGTGCAATGAGCCAGCGGAGCGAGGGCGACCTCACCAAGACGGGGATGTCGCTCAAACACGACCGCGAGTGGGACTACGAACTCGATCGCATCGTCGAGGCGGTCGAGGAGCGCGACGCCGACAAGGTCGGCCTCCAGTTCCCCGAGGGGCTGAAGCGCCGCGCGCCCGCGGTCGCCGACGACCTCCGGGAGCTGACCGACGACGTGACGTACCTCATCTCGGGGCAGCCCTGCTACGGCGCCTGCGACCTCGACACCTACCTGATGCGTCGGTGTGACGTGTTCGTCCACTTCGGCCACTCGCCGATGAAGGACTCGGACAAGATCATCTACGTCCCCCTCTTCTCCAACGTCGACCCCTACCCGATCATGGAGGAGTCGCTGGCGGAACTCGAGGACCCCGAGGACGACCCCGACGTGGGACTGGTCACGACCGCCCAGCACATGAACCTCTTCGGCGACATGGTCGACTGGCTCGAGGAGCGGGGCTACGAGGTCCACACGCGCCGCGGCGACGACCGCCTCACCCACGAGGGGCAGGTGCTCGGCTGCAACTACGCCAGCGCCGACCTCGACGCCGATCAGGTCCTCTACGTCGGCGGCGGCAAGTTCCACCCGCTCGGACTCGCGATGGAACACCCCGAGAAGACCGTCGTCATCGGCGACCCCGTCAACAACGTCGTGACGGTCGCCGACACCGAGAAGTTCCTCAAGCAGCGCTACGGCGCCGTCCACCGCGCGATGGACGCCGACACCTTCGGCGTCATCTTCTGTACGAAGATCGGTCAGGGTCGCTGGGAGAAGGCCGAGGAGATCGTCGAGAACAACGACAACGCCCACCTCATCACGATGGACGAGGTCACCCCGGACCGCCTGCGCAACTTCGACTTCGACGCGTTCGTCAACACCGGCTGCCCGCGGATCACCACCGACGACGGCCCGCGGTTCCACAAGCCGATGCTCACGCCCGGCGAGTACGAGATAGCCGTCGGCAACGAGCCGCTCGAGGACCTGGAGTTCGACACCTTCCACGGCACCTGGTAGGCGCGACGGGATCGACCAGCCGCCGGCGATCCCCGGTTCCGTCCCGGGCTCCGTGCCGTGCCGGTGTGCGACCACGACGAGGGCCACCGACCGCCCATCGTAAAGTATTCACCACAGGCGGCGCCTCTCCCGATGATGCCCTCCACATCGATGCCCTCCCTGCGTAGCGTCAGCGGCGCCGTCGCGGTCGTCGCCGCCGTCACCGCGACCGCCACGCTGGCGCTGGTCGCCGCCGCCGGCATTGCGACCGCACAGCCCGGAGCCGCGGACCCGCGGTCCTCGCTGGACCTCGGAGCCAGGCTCGCTGTGAACTTCGGTGCCGGATTCGTGATCAACCTCCTCCTCGGCGGCGCGCTCGTCGCCCTCGGCCCGGAGTACGCCTCGAGAAAGCTCGGCGAGATCCGGGACGACCTCGGCGAGACGGTCGTCTGGGGTCTGATCGTCGGGATCGGCGTCCCGATCGCGCTGGGGATCCTCGCGATCACGATCATCGGGTTAGTGATCGCCATCCCCGGCGTGATCGTCCTCGCCGGCGTCGGGATCGTCGGATCCGCCGTGATGGTCGGCGTCGTCGGCAGCTCCCTCACCGGCGGGGACGATCCCGGCGGCACGGAGGTGTTGGTCGGCGCGCTCGTGCTGGCGCTCGCGACGGCGATCCCGGTGCTCGGCGGCCTGATCAACTGGCTCGTCACCCTCCCGGGCGTGGGAATGGTCGGCCACGACCTCTACCGCTCCTGGCGTGGCTGAGCGGATCGACGCCAAGGGCGGATCGACGGAAGGCGCCGTCGACGCCACCGGCGTCAGTTCGTGACCACCGGAGTCTCAGTTCGCGGACCGGCCGAACGTCTGCGCGTCGACAAGGGCCACACACTCGGCGATGTTGTCGCGCATCGCCGCGAACTCGAGCGTTCGATGCGTTCTCGGAGTCACGTTCGTGTCGGTGGAGTGCTTCGACATATGCTTTCGGGGGATGGTAGCACGGCCAATTGTTATCCGGACGCTGCGTCGCCAGTAATCGGTTGCTTCCGGAAGCGAAGCACACGGAACTCGGCGGGCCCGCGCTCAAGCGGCGCCGACTGCGTCGAGTCGACAGGCCTTAGCGCTCATGTCCGGAAGCGCAAGCTATGAGCGACGCGAGCGATCCGGCGATCACGTCCGACTGGGGGGACTGGCTCCCGCGAACGATCGAGGCCGCCGAACCCGACGGTCTAGCGGTCTGGTATCTCGGCTGCAACGGCTTCGTCCTGAAGGGCGCGGACGAGACGAGCCTCTGGATCGACCCGTACGTCGGGCTCGGCGACCCGCCGCGCACCGTCCGGATGATCCCGGTGCCGTTCGACCCCCGAGACGTGTACGACGCCGACGCGGTGCTTTCGACCCACGAGCACACCGACCACACGCACGGCCCCTCGCAGGCGCCGATCCTCGCGAACTCCGGAGCCGACTTCTACGCCGCCGACGACTCCCTCGCAGTGACGGACGACGAGAGTTGGACCGACAACTGGGACGTCGACGACGACCAACTGAACGAGGTCGAGGAGGGCGACTCCTTCTCCGTCGGCGGCTTCGAGATCGACGTGGTTCGAGTCGCCGACGCCGACGCGACGCATCCGGTCGGCTACGTGATCCGGTACGGCGACACGACCGTCTTCCACGGCGGCGACACGAAGCCCCACGACGGCTTCGCCGACCTCGGGGCCGAGTACGACATCGATCTGGCGGTCGTCGCGTTCGGCTCCGTCGGGCGCGTCCCCGACAAGCGGACGCGCGAACCCCGGCGCACGCGCTGGTACTGCGACGAGAACCAGGCCGTCGAGGTCGCCGAGGCGCTGCGGGCCGACCGTATGCTCCCGAGCCACTGGGACATGTGGAAGGGGCTGACGGCCGACCCGACCGCGCTCCACGAGCACGTCCGCGGCTTCGAGTACCCCGAGCGCCTCGATATCGTCGAGATCGGCGACCGGCTCGACCTCTGAGCGACGTCCGCGCCACGGCGGCCGTCGCCTCACGGCATCCGCAAACCCTCAGGATTTTTCACTCCCTCCCGACAGTCGGGTGTCATGGACCACGCCCTCGCAGTCGTCGGACCCACCGAAACCACGAAGACGCTGACGCTGGAGGCGGGCGAGCTCGCCGCCGGCGTCGACGCCGACCTCACGCTGTTGTACGTCGCCGACGAGGACAAGTACGACGAGCAGCGCAAGCAGCTCGCGGAGGTGACCCGGGGTAACTCCACCTACAGCGTCGGGCAGGCCGTCGAGGGGGCGCGTGCGTACGCCTCCGACATCGGCCGCGAGGTGCTGGAGGACGTCGACATCGAGTACGAGGCCGTCGGCACGGTCGGCGACCGCGCCGAGACCGTCCTGTCCGAGGCGCGCCGGCGCGGCTGCGATCACGTCTTCATCGCCGGACGCAAGCGCTCGCCGACCGGCAAGGCGCTGTTCGGCGACGACACCCAGCGCGTCATCCTCGAGGCCGACGTTCCCGTGACTGTCGTCACCGAGTAGCGGTCGCGCGGATCGACCGCGGACGACCGCGGAGATCGACCGGCGACAGCCCGACTCGCGGGGACCGCTGTCCGGCGGCCTCGCGGCCTGTCGATGCGATAATCGGCCCGGTGACTTTTTATACTGCACTCGGCTCGATGTATCCATGAGCCAGGGGCCCGATGCTACAGGCGTCGTCACCGTCGAGGAGGACGGCGTCACCGTCGAGAAACGATTCACCGCCGACGAGTTCCCCGTCCCCGCGATCGAGTTCACCCTCCGCTCGGACCGCGAGGACGCGGCCGAGTTCCGCCTCGTCGACGAGATCCCGGAGGACTTCCCGATGGAGCGTATCGGCTTTCACCCGGAGTTCGAGTCCGAACACTGGACGGCGTATCAGGACCACCGCGTCGAGTACCGCCGCCGGCTCGACGCCGGCGAGGAAGTGGTCACGGTGTACGGGATCCGGACCGACGATCCCACCGATGGAGACCGCTTCCTCGGGGCGCCGACCGTCGCCGAGGTGTCCGAGGACGACGACCCCGTCGGCGACGTGGCCGACGTGATCGGCGACGACTCCTCGCAGGCCGTTCGCGACGTGCTCGCCGGCGACGACACCGACGACGAGGCCGCGGACGACGACGGGTCCGACGGGCTCGACCTCGCCGGCGCCGAATCGGACCTGGGCGCCGGGGAAGCGACCGATCCGCTCGCGGCGGACGACTCCGCCGAGGCGGGCGGCGGCGTGGAATCCGACCTCGACGAGTTGGACGCCGACGAGCCCCACGAAGACGACGAGGCGACCGGCGACGAGACGGCCGGTGGGGACGCGGGCGGTCCCGACGGATTGCTCGATCTCGACCCGGACGAGGGCGCCGACGAGGTGTACGACACCGACGGCGAGTCCGGCGTCGACGACCTCGGTGTCGAAGCCGACGCCGACGTTCCGCTTGATACCGACGACGACGCCGCTGACGAGGGCGAGGACGACCTCGACGGCGGGGCCGACGACGACAGTGTCGACATCGCAGCCGACCACGGTGACCTCGACGACGAGGCCGGTGAGATCGCGGACGACGAAGCGTCGGAGACGGACGCCGTCAGCGACATTGACGCCGACACCGACGAGGGTGATGTCGACACCGACGAGGGGGACCGGCCCGCCGGAACCGCCGCGGGAACGGGTGCGGCCGGGGCCGCCGCCGGCGGCGTCGCCGCCGCGCTCGCCGAGGAACTCCGCGCCGGAACCGTCTCGGAGGCGGACCGCGAACTCCTCAAGGAGGAGCTGGAGCTCGACCACTCGACGAGCGTCGACGCGCGCATCTCCCGGCTACAGTCGAAGGTCGAGGACATGGCGGCGTACTCGAACGCGCTGGAGGAGTTCGTCGACGAGAACGGCCTCGCCAGCGAGTGGATGGACGGGCTGCAGGCCGACCTCGACGAGCTGACCGACGACATCGCGGACGCCCGTGAGGAGATCGCCGACGCGGCCGACGAGCGCGCGTCCATGCGCGATGAGGTCGACTCGGTACGGGAGGACGCACGGACCGCCAGCGAGGACGCGCAGTCCGCCAGCGAGGACGCGCAGTCCGCCAGCGAGGACGCGTCGGCCGTCCGCGAGGAGATGGATTCCCTCGGCGAGGAGGTCGACACGCTGCGCGAGGACGTGGACGAGCTGGGCGACGAGGTCGGCGACACCGCCGAATCGCTTGAAGCGTCGCTCGAGGAGGTCAGCGCCGACCTCGACGACCTCGCCGAGGAGGTCGCCGACGAGGACGAGGCCGTCGCGGAGGTGCGCGAGGAGCTGGCGTCGCTGGGCGAGGAGGTCGAGTCGGTCTCGGCGCTCGTCGACGACGAACTGTCCGAGATGCGCGCCGAACTCGAGGACGTCAACGACGACCTCGCGGAGTTCGAGGAGTTCCGAACGCGGCTCTCGTCGGTGTTCGGCCCGGGCGGCGCGGCCGGCGCCGGCGGCGACGACGCGAGTGGCACCGACGGCGACGCGGGCGAGGAGTAACACGGCGACGCCGCCTGCGGGCGATCCTCCGAGGATCCGTATCGAATGTCGGCCGTCGTATGACGGAAACGCGCCGCTTTTGCACCGGGGCACCCACGGTCCGCCAATGAGCAGACCCGTCTCCATCGCAGTCCCTCGGAAGGGGCGACCGCTGGAGGCCGCGCTGGAGCGGCTCGCGGCGGTCGGCGGCGACGACGCGACGGCGCTGGCCGACGACGTGTCCTCGACGCTTCGATACGAGAAAGCGATCACCAAGGGCCACGACCGCGACGAGCGCGGCGTGTACGACCGCCTCGCCGCCTACAGCGATCCGGATGGGCGGGGCCCCGAGTACACGCTGATGCGAGACGACCGCGAGGGCCATCCCCGTCGCATCGTCTTCGACTCGGCGCTGATCGCGATCGACGGCCGCGAGGTCCGCCTCGTCGGTCGGGAGGAGCCGTTCCGCGCGCTTCGCACCCACGAGTTCGCGCTGGGGTTCGACTCCGCCGACCTCGTGTTGGAGGAGGTCGTCGGCCTGAAGCCCGAGGGTGTCTCCGACCTCGCGGACGTGAACGCCCGCATCGACCCCCGAGACACCGACGTGCGCGTCGCGACCGGGCTCGGCGATACCGTCCGGCACACCCTGATGGCGACGCCCGAGACGCTCCCGGCCGGCGCTGATCTCGACCGGTCGTTCGTCGCCGACTACGAGGGACTGCTGTGTATCTCTCCGCGCTACGAGCGGCTCGTCGAGGCGGTCCTCGGTACCGACGCGCTCGGGGGCGTGGAGTTCGTCTACCCGGAACCCGGTCAGGAGGAGGAGGCGGGGATCGCCGAGACCGGCCTCGGCGTCTACCTCACCGTCACCGGCGGGACGGCCAGAGAACACGGGCTCGTGCTCGGCGAGGATCTGTTCCCCAGCGAGACCGTCCTCATGGAAAACGAGGCGGAGGCGACGCGTGCGACCCGGTCGCTCGAGATCGCGCTCGCCAGCGGCGTCGACACTGCGCTCGCCCCCGAGTGAACTGTCCGGGCTGACGCCCCCATCCGACGCTGCGCTTCGAGTCATGGCCCCGCTGCGTACCGTCGATTCCGCGCCCCCCGTGTGGTTTGGACGCAATGGCCAACTTTATTTAGAATAGCTAATAGCTACGGTACGATGACAAGTTCTCCCCCGAACGTCCTCTACGTCCACCCGGACTCGGGGAGTCGTGCCCGGGCCGCAGACGAACTGCGCCGGGAGTTTCCGGACGCGACGGTGGCGGCCGTCGGGTCCGCGGACGCGGCGATCGGCGCAGTCACTGAGGGCGGGGGAATCGACTGCGTCGTCAGCGCGTTCGAGCTTCCGGACGGGGACGGGCTCGATCTGCTCGCGGAGGTACGCGGCGAGCGCGAGTGGGTTCCGTTCGTCCTGTTCACCGACGCGGGGAGCGAGGAGATCGCGAGCGACGCTATCACGGCGGACGTCTCCGAGTACGTCCGAGCGGACCGACACGACCCGTACGGGACGCTCGCACGGCGCGTTCGCGAGACGGTCGACGGACGCGCATTCGACGGCGCCGCGGACGCGGACCACGAACTGCACCGCTTGCTCGTCGATCAGGCGGACCAGCCAATGGCGGTGCTCGAGAACGGGCGGTACCAAGCGGTCAACGGCGCCTACGTCGACTTTCTCGGGCTTCCCCGAGAGCGTGTCCTCGGAGCGACCGACGGAGACCTGTTACCGTCCGACGTGGCGGACGAGCTCCGTGAACACAGCGACGGCGTCCTCGCCGACGGCGAGCGCCGCGAGCACCGCATCGAGACGGACGTGAACGCCGAGGCGCGCGTCCTCGATGTCGTCCACTTCTCGGGGCACACGGCGAACGGCCACCCGGTTGTCGGCCGGGTGCTCCGGGACGTGACCGAGCGAGTCGAGCGCGAACGATCGCTCCGCACGGAGCGCGACCGCCTCGAGGCCCTGTCGAGCGCGGTCGCCCACGACGCGCGAAACGCGATCCAGGTTATCCGCGGTCGAGCCCGCCTCGCCGAGGAATCGCTCCCCGCGGGCGCCGACGAGTCCGACGAACACCTGTCCGCGCTGGAGGTCGGCGTGGACCGGCTGGACGACCTCGTCGGCTCGCTGGAGTCGCTACGCGGCGTGAACGATCCGGTCACCGACCCCGTCCCGGTGTCGATCGGCGAGGCGGCGCGGGACGCGTGGGCGACGGTCGCCGCATCGGATGCGACGTTGCGGGTGCGATCCGACCGGACGGTGCTCGGCGACCCCGCACGGGTTCGAACGCTGCTCGAAAACCTCTTCAGAAACAGCGTCGAGCACGCCCCGTCGACGGGCGAACTCCGATCCGAACCCGCGGCGGAGTGCGTCGATAGCGGGGGTCCATCCGGGAACGGCACCGCTCCCGGATCGACACCGGCGGGCGAGCGTGCGACCCCGTCGGTGACGGTCACGGTCGACGCGATCGACGACGCCCGCGGGTTCGCGGTGAGCGACGACGGGAACGGGATCCCCGAAGCCGAACGAGACCGCGTCCTGGAGTTCGGCTACTCCCTGAACGGCGGGACGGGACTCGGTCTCGGGATCGTCTCGGGGATCGTGGACGCCCACGGCTGGGATGTCGACCTCGTCGAATCCGAGTCCGGCGGCGCACGGTTCGAGATCTGTCAGGAAACGCTCGATTCGTTCGTCTCCTAGCCCGATCCGGCGACGGGCGACTCGGTACTGTGAGGCGACTGTGCGGTCGGACGTTCGGACAGTTTGATATCGCGAGGTGTGGTTTACATGTCGCTGTTGGGGCAGGGAACTGTTCGAGAGGAGACAACTCTATCTCCGGTCGGATCGCCAGACTAACCCTGAGACCGGGGATAGCAGTCGCCATGTTCGACTCGATGTTCGCGGACGACAGCCAGCCGGTGATCGGGATGGTCCATCTCCCGGCGCTCCCCGGAGCCCCGAAGTACGACGGCGATCGTGAGGCCATCATCGAGACGGCCGAGCGCGACGCCCGGCGGCTCGCGGCCGGCGGCGTCGACGCGATCATGGTCGAGAACTTCGGCGACGCTCCGTTCTACCCGGACGACGTGCCCAAACACGTCGTCGCGAGCATGACCCGCGCGGCGCGGGCGGTCGTCGAGACCGCGGACGTACCGGTCGGAGTGAACGTCCTCCGTAACGACGCGGACGCGGCGCTGTCGGTGGCTGCGGCCGTCGGCGGCGACTTCGTCCGCGTGAACGTTCACACCGGTGCCCGCGTGACCGACCAGGGCGTCATCGACGGGAAGGCCCACGGGACGATGCGCCTGCGCGAGCGGCTGGACGCGGACGTGGCGGTGCTCGCCGACCACGACGTGAAACACTCCGCACCGATCGCCGCGCGAGGGTTCTCCGCCGAATCAGTCGCTGACGGCGTCGAACGCGGGCTCGCGGACGCCGTCGTCGTCAGCGGGACCGGAACCGGCCACGAGACCGATCGCTCGGATCTGGAGCACGCTGTCGACCGACGGGATGCGAACGACCTCGACACGCCGATCCTCGTCGGCAGCGGCGTCACCGCCGCCACCGTCGGCGATCTGCTCGACCTCGCCGACGGCGTCATCGTCGGCACGGCGCTCAAGGAGGACGGCGACGTGGGGAATCCCGTCTCCGAGGATCGCGTTCGAGACCTCGTCGAGGCCGCACGAACGTAGACGCGTGTGGGAGTTCCACCGACCGGAGCTACCGGTCGGCGAGGAACGTCTCGATCTGCCCCCGGGTCGCGAGTCCGCCGCGGGCACCCTCCTCCGTCACGTTCAACGCGGCTGCGGCCGCGGCGAAGCGTCCCGCCTCGCGAGCGTCGTCCTCGCCGAGTACCCACCGATCGATCAACGCCGCCACGTAGGCGTCGCCGGCGCCCGTCTCGTCGGCGACGGCCACGTCGAACGCCGGCAGGTCGTGGAGCCCCTCGTGGTCGCCGAGGACGGCGCCGTCCGAGCCGGCCGTGACGGCGACCAGACTGGCGCCGCGCGAACGGAGTTCTTCGGCCGCTTCGCGACCCGTACAACCGAGGTACGACTCGGCGGCGACCGTGCCGACGACGAACAGGTCCGCCGCCTCGACCCACCGATCGATCGTCTCCTCTCGCGCGCCGCGACCGGCCAGTTCGGCGAGCGGCCCCGACAGGTCGAAGACGAACGGCGGTGCGGCGTCACGCTCCGCGAGATCGAGCGCATCCCGGTGGACGGGATCGGGGTTGTATGCGGTGAGGAACGCGGCGCCGGCGTCCAGGAGAGACGCGCGATCGGCGGCGGTCAGCCGGAGCCGTTTCGCCGAGTCGCCGGCGGTCACGATGCTCCGTCTCCCGTTCTCGTCCCGGAGTATCACACAGTGCGTGCTCGTTCCGGCTCGCTGCCGGACCCGACTGTCATCGATCGGGCTCTCGTCGAGGTCGGCGGCGACGCGCGCGCCCACGTCCCCGTCGCCGACCCGGGCGATCAGTCCCGCCGAGCGCCCGAGGCGGGCGCCCGCGAACGCGACGTTCGCGCCGACGCCGCCGAACGCCTCGGCGACCGTCCCCGCGTACGCGCCGCCGTCCGGTTCGGGGATGTTCGAGACGTGGTACGTTCGGTCGACGGTCGCGGCCCCGAGCGTGACCACGTCCGGGGCCGGCGGGGAATCGGCGGGCGATGGTCCCTCGGAGCTGCTCGCCCCGTCGCGACCGGTCATCTCACTCCTCGACCAGCGGGAACTGCGCGAGGCGGGCGGCCGCCATGGCGGTCAGCCCCCGTGCGGTCACCGAGTCCGTCGATCGCTCGCGGTGGCCGACGACCATCCCATCGAACTCGGCGACCGGAACGAACCGCACCTCGGTGCCCTCGGGGCCGACGTCGACCAGACAGTACCCCTGCGGGAACGAACACGTCGTCGGCATCATCAGCTCGCGGACCGACCCCTGAGCCGCGGCCGAGGGCATGTGCAGGTGCCCGGTGAGCAGCAGCGGCGCGTCGTGGCGTTCGAGCGTCTCGACGAACGGCTCCGGGTCGTCCATCTCCGGCGGGACGAACATGTCGGGCTCGGCCAGCTCGCGGTGCTCGTGGACCTGCTCGGACATGGCGGGGAGGTTGTGGTGTGCGAGCACGAGCGGCGTGTCGGCGTCCGCGAGTAGCCCGTCCAGTTCGTCGAGCTGGTCCTCGGGGACGGTTCCGGCGTGCGAGTCGTGGTGCCAGTCCTCGGTTCCGGCGGTGTTGACGCCGATCACGTCGATCCCGCCGACCGCGACGTGAAACGGAAACCCCCGGCCGTCGGGCGTGTACCGCGCTTCGAACTCGGCCATCGGGAGGTTCTCGTGGTCGTACCCCTCCTTGGGCACGTCGTGGTTGCCCGGGATCGAGTAGAAGGGCGCATCGAGGTCCGCCGCGAGTTCGTCGAACCGATCGAAGTTCCACGGCTCGCCGTCCTTCGTGATGTCACCGACACACAGCGTCGCGTCCACGTCGCGTCCGGCGATGTCGGCGACGGCGTTGGCGACGTGCGTTTCGGTGCGGTCGAACAGTTTCGACGTGCCGGTCTCCTCGGTCGAGAGGTGCGGATCGGCGATGACGGCGACGCGCGTCCGTTCGTCGGTGGACGGTCGGTCGAGCGTGGCCATCAGCGAGCCCTCGGGGGAGCCGGACCTGTCGAGCGGTGTGACCATATCGGTGGCGTGGGACAGCCGTCTCAAAACGGTCCCGGTCGCGGTCGACCACCGATCGTCTCGGCCGATCACTGCACAGCGCCAGCTCGGTTCCCGACGGCCGCGAACACTTCGAATCCGGCCACAGGAGTACATCATGGACGATAGCTGGAAATACAGATGTGTGGGTTAGAGAGCGATCTGGAGAGATACATATACACACGGGACTGTAGATGACAAGTTATTTTGTCTACGAACTGGCGCTTGTACCTGATGTCCGAGGACACCACTCGGCGACGCTTTCTCACCGCGGCAGGCTCGGGCGTGGCGGCGGCGCTCGCGGGCTGCTCCGGGAACCAACCGGACGAACAGTCGACCGAAGCCGACACCGACACGCCGGCGTCGACCTCGACGGCGACGTCGACGCCGGAGCCCGAACGCCAGTACACTGGCGGGACGCTCCAGTTGGCCTCCAACGGCCCCGTCCAGACGCTCGACCCGATAAACGCGAAAGGGTCGGGCGCGGGATACAACCAGTACAACGGGACGCTCATGACGTTCGAGAACGGCGATCTCCCGCCGGTCGCCGGGCTCGCGACGGACTACGAGGTCTCCGACGACGGGCTCACGTACACCTTCCGGCTCCGGGAGGGCGTCCGGTTCCACAACGGGGACGAGCTGACGGCACAGGACTTCGTCTACTCGTGGGAGCGGCTCGCGGGCGCCGAGGAGACGCGCAACGCCGACGACATCGTCGGCGACACGTTCGCCATCGAACACGAGAAGCAAAGCGACATGGACGGCGTCGCGGCGTACATCCCGGGGACGCTCGCCGTCGAGGCGGTGGACGACTACACCTTCGAGTTCACCATGGCGACCCCGTTCACGGGGACGATGTCGCAGATCGCGAGCGGCACGTTCGCCCCGATCCCCGAGGGGTCGGTCGCGTACCCGAAGGACTACGAGGACCACGAGGGCGTGGACGGCCTCATGTGGGAGGGGGAGTACGAGTACAACGAGTACTTCTCGACGGACGGCGACGGACCCTTCTTCGCGGGCACGGGGCCGTTCCAGATCGACTCCTGGAGCAAGGGCGACTCGATCACGCTGTCGGCGTTCGAGGACTACTACGGCGAGGGGCCGTACATCGACGAGATCGTCTACACCGTGATCGGCAACCAGCAGACGCGCTTCTCCCGGTTCAAGAACGGGAACCTCGACGTGCTCCTCAACGGGATGCCGACGGCGGAGTTCAACTCGGACCGCCGGTCGATCGATCGCAACCGCGGCACCTACCGGACGGGCACGTACGAGCTCGACAACGGGAACGCCGTCAACTACGGCGAGGCGCCCGCGCTCGACACGGACTACCTGGTCTTCAACTGCGCGCGCACTCCCAAGCCGGTCCGACAGGCGATCGCGTATCTGATCAACCAGGATCGGATCTCGCAGGACGTGTACAAGGGCCTCCAGCCCGCTGCGTACCACCTCACCCCACCGGGCGCGTTCATGGCCCGTGAGGGCGAGAACCCCGGAGAGAACTACAACAAACACTACCAGGACGGCCACCGCAGCCGAATGGATCAGTTCTCCGACGGCTACCCGTACGGCGTCGGCGAGGCCCAGATCGGCGAGGCACAGCGCGTCATGGAGGAGGCCGGCTACGGCGAGGACGAGCGTGCGGAAGTCGAGTTCACCGTGTTCTCCGGCGACGGCGCCTGGGACTCGATCGCCCAGACGCTGCGCGACAAGGCGACGGCCGCCTACATCGACATCAACATCGTCAAGGCCGACTTCGGGACGATCATCGGCCAGGCCCTCGACGGGTCGATGGACATGTTCTCGCTGGGCGACGGGATGGAGTGGCCCGAGTCCGACAACTTCCTCCGGTTCATGCCGCCGTACGATAACCCGAGCGGGATGTTCACCCGGTGGACCTACCAGGTCGTCTGCTCGGAGGTCGACTTCGGCGGCGACGGCGTCGACGCCGTCCGTTCGAACGTGTACGAGCAGCTCGACGGCGACTTCCCCGAGGACCACGTGAAGGTCGACGTCGACAACAACCGGGTCCGTGTCGCCATCGAGAACGTCACTCCCGACGAGCTGGAGTCGGCAGTCGACGCCGCCGGCTACGACTACAACGAAGCCGAGTCCACCCAGGCGCCGTTCGACCCGCTCATGCCGGAGTCGGACCGCGAGTGGGACACGTACCTCGAGAACCGCGGACCGAGCGACGAGGCGGTCCGTGCACGCGACGAGGTCTACTACTTCCAAGAGGAGGTCAACTGGGCCGCCGTCCAGGAGCTTCCCCTCGTCCACTCGGTCACGCAGCGGCTCTGGCAGGACCGGGTGAACGTCCGCATGGCCGGGACAATGGAGAACCAGACGTTCAACACGCTCACGCTCGAGGATCAGGACTGAACCGGAGCCGGCGAGGAACCGGCCCTTCGTGATTCAACAGTGTTTTCCTAATCCGATCGAACCAACCTACGAAATCAGAGACTCCCGCAACACATGAATCGGCTGAAATACATCGTCAAGCGCGTTCTCATGTCCGTCCCGGTCCTGTGGTTGGGAACCAGTATGACCTGGTTCATCATCTACCAGGGTCCCGTGGATCCGGCCGCCAACCTCCTGAGCGGCAACGAACGGCTCACGGAGACGAAATACGAGGCGGCCCGGACCGAACTCGGCCTCGATCAACCCCCGCTACAGCACTACGTCGACTGGATGTGGAGCCTGTTCACGCTCGATCTCGGACAGACGTGGCTGGTGTACACCGGCTCCAACGTCGGCGCGCTGGTGCTCGATTTCCTGCCGCGGACCGTCTGGCTCGGTTTCTGGTCGGTGCTCATCGCGATCTGTATCGGCGTGCCGCTGGGCTTCTACGCCGGGATCCGGTCGAACACGGTCGCCGACTACATCGCCTCCGTCTCGGGGATCGTCTGGCGCGCGATGCCGAACTTCTGGCTCGCGGTGATCCTCCTCGCGCTGCTGGTCGGGTCGGAGTCGCTGTTCGGCTTCGACTGGGACACCTTCCTGATCGACCTCCCGTCCGGCGTAACCGGAAATCCGGGCCTGTCGTACATGGCCGGCGACCCGCTCGCGCTGTTCACACAGCCTCGGGAGACGCTGGCGGCGATCAAGAAGATCCTCCCGGCGGCGCTCGTGTTGGGGTCGGCGTCGATGGGCAACGAGATGCGGATCGGCCGGACCGCGGTGCTCGAAACGAAAACCGAGCAGTACGTCGACTTCGCGCGCGCACGCGGCATCTCCGGCCGCGCGATCGTCTGGAAGCACGTGTTCAGGAACGCGCTCGTCCCGCTGGTCCCCGTGATCACCACGGAGGCGTTCCTGCTTATCGGCGGGAGCGTCCTCGTCGAGTCGGTGTTCGGGATCAACGGGATGGGGAAGCTGTTCTTCGACGCCGCGATCCAGGGCGACCTCCCGCTGGTCGGGTCGCTCATGTTCGTGTTCATCGTGCTCATGCTCACCATCAACATCGCACAGGACATCCTCTACACCCTGATCGACCCCCGAGTCGGCTACGACGGGGCCTGACTCCATGGCTACACAATTCAGCACGCACACCGAAGGCGAGGCCGCACCGCTTCGAGACCGAGTCATGGCGAACCCGCGCCCGGCGGCGGTGTGGATTGGCGTCGCCGCCGTGTTGTTCGCCCTCCAAGCCGGCGCCCTCACACAGTTCCTCACGGCGCTGGTCGTGGACGCCGTCGCCGCGGTGCCGGGCGTCGCCGTCCCCGCCGGCGTGGCCGCCCTCGACCGGGCCGCCGACGCCGTCCCGACGCTGCTGTCGCGCGAGACGATCCCGAACCGGGGGTACTACGACGGCAGCGGCTACGTCGGCACGTTCCTCGGGCTCTCGCCGGACCTGGCGTGGCTGCTCCGGGTGACACTCATCTACGCGTACTCGTTCGCTACGTTGGCGTGGCTGTGGGTCGGCTACGATCGGTACCGGACCCACTACCGGATCGCGGACTGGACACCCCGCGACGACGTTATCGACCGATTTCGGGAGCACAAGTGGGGGCTGTTCGGCGTCGCCGTCGTGGCGATGTTCTTCGTGATGGTCCTGTTCGCGCCGGCGCTTTCCCCCACGACGACGGCGGCGAATCTGGAGAACCCCTACCAACACGAGATAACCTACTGGACCGGAGACGGGACCCAGACCGTGACCGTCGGCCAGGCGAACCTGGGATCGCAGTCGCAGGGGACGCCACAGGAGAACGTCGGCCCGATGCAGTACGACGACTACGGACGGATCCACCCGTTCGGGACGCTGCCCAGCGGGAAGGACCTGTTCACCTTCATCGCGCACGGTTCGCGGATCTCGCTGATCATCGGGCTGGTGTCGGTGGGCCTGTCGGTGTCGATCGCGGTCGTCCTCGCGCTGATGACGGCGTACTATAAGGGGAAGATCGACCTCGGCGCGGTACTGGTCTCCGACGCCGTGATGGGGATGCCGCAGTTGCTCCTGCTCATCATGCTGTCGGTGATCCTCTCGGGGACGTGGGTCGGGAAGATCTACTCCGGGGCGTTCGTGCTCGCGTTGATCTTCGCGGGCACGGGCTGGCCGGCGATGTGGCGCTCGTTCCGCGGTCCGGCGCTGCAGGTGTCGAACAGGGAGTGGGTCGACGCCGCGAAGTCGTTCGGACAGACGCCCACGGCGATCATGCGAAAACACATGCTCCCGTACATCACCGGCTACGTGCTCGTGTACGGCTCGATGACGCTCGGCGGCGCGATCATCGCCATCGCCGGCCTGTCGTTCCTGGGGCTCGGTGTGAACCCGCCCACGCCCGAGTGGGGTCGGGCCGTGAACGCCGGCCAGGACTACGTGACGACCGCCTCCTGGCACATCTCGCTCATTCCCGGAATCCTGATCACCCTCGTCGTGACCGGGTTCAACGCCCTCGGCGACGGGATCCGCGACGCGATCGATCCGGAGTCCGATGCCGAGGACCAAGGCGCCGCCAGCGGCCGCGGAGGTGGTGCCTGATGCGCCCCGACCGCGCCGGCGACGCGCACGCGGCGGACCCGTCCGGCGAGGCCGCCCGGACCGATGGCGGCCGAGACGCCCTCCTGGAGGTCGAGGGACTGACGACCGTCTTCCACACCGACAAGGAGACGATCCGGGCGGTCGACGACGTCTCCTTCACCGTCGAGGAGGGTCGGACCCTCGGGATCGTCGGGGAGTCCGGGTCGGGGAAGTCCGTGACTGCCCGGTCGATCCTCGGATTGGTCGACTCCCCCGGGGTGATCGAGTCGGGATCGATCCGGTTCCGCGGCGACGAACTGACCGACGACAACTGGAACGCCCACCGAGGCGACATCTCGATCGTGTTCCAGGACCCGAGCAACTCTCTGAACCCGGTGTACACCGTCGGCAACCAGATCCGCGAGACGCTGCGGATCCACCAGGGGCTGCGGGGCCAAGCGGCGCGCGAGGAGGCAGTCCGGCTGCTGGAGTCGGTCGGCATCCCCGACGCGCGCCGCCGAGTCACCGAGTACCCGCATCAGTTCTCCGGTGGGATGCGCCAGCGGGCAGTCATCGCCGTCGCGCTCGCGTGCGACCCGGATCTGCTCGTGTGTGACGAGCCGACGACCGCGCTCGACGTGACGATCCAAGCGCAGATCCTGGAACTGCTCGACGAACTCCAAGAGGAGGAGGATCTCGCGATCATGTTCATCACCCACGACATGGGCGTCATCGAGGAGACTGCCGACCGCGTGAACGTCATGTACGCCGGCGAGATCGTGGAGTCGGCCCCCGTCGACGAGCTGTTCGACTCCCCGCAACACCCGTACACGCGGGGACTGCTCGCGTCGATCCCCGGCCGAACAGTCTCCGGCGACCGGCTCCCGACGATCGGCGGCGAGGTCCCGACGCCGACAACCGAACCGACCGACTGCCGGTTCGCCGCCCGCTGTCCCGAGGCGTTCGAGGCCTGCGAACGGGTGCATCCGGAGCCGGTCCGAGTCGGTCCCGACCACGCCGCGGCCTGTCTGCTTCACGAGGAGGGATACGACCAGGGGTTCGGCGACTCCTCGGTCGGACCGGCTCCGGGTGGCTCCGGGGACGGCACCGCAACCGATGGGGACGCCGCGACTGATGGGGGTGAGCGCGAATGAGCGGCGGCGACGCGATCGATCGGGGATCGAGCCACAGCGAGGCCGAGGCGACGACCTCGAACGACGACGCCGAGGTCGACGGCGACGGCGCCGAGGCGATCGTCGAGGTTCGGGAGCTGAGGAAGTACTACGACGACGACGGGTTCCTCGGCGACGACCCGGTCAAAGCCGTCGACGGGGTCTCCTTCGACATCCGCCGCGGGGAGACGCTCGGGCTCGTCGGCGAGTCCGGCTGCGGGAAGACGACGCTCGGGCGGACCGTCCTCGGACTCGAGGACGCTACCGCCGGCGAGGTCGTCTCGGACGGGCGAAACGTGGCGCGCCTCTCGGGGAAACAGCTCCGCGAGTGGCAGCGGGACGCCCAGATGGTGTTTCAGGACCCGGAGGCGAGCCTGAACGACCGCATGACGGTCGGCGAGATCGTCCGAGAGCCGCTCGACGCCCACGACTGGGAGACCGCATCGGAACGCAGACAACGCGTGTTCGAACTGCTCGATCTCGTCGGCCTCAACGAGGAGCACTACTACCGCTACCCCCACCAGTTCTCCGGCGGCCAACGCCAGCGCGTCGGCATCGCCCGCGCGCTCGCGCTCGAACCGGAGTTCATCGTGCTCGACGAGCCGGTGTCGGCGCTCGACGTGAGCGTCCAGGCCCGGGTGATCAACCTCCTAGAGGACCTCCAGGAGGACCTCGGATTGACGTACCTGTTCATCGCGCACGACCTCTCGGTCGTCCGGCACATCGCCGACCGCGTCGCCGTGATGTACCTCGGCGATATCGTCGAACTCGGCGACACGGAAGCGGTCTACACGGACCCGGCGCACCCGTACACCCGGTCACTGCTGTCGGCCATTCCCGGCAGCCACACGGGCACCGATCGCGACCGCGTGACGCTGCGCGGGACGCCCCCGTCGCCACGGGACCCGCCGTCCGGGTGTCGCTTCGCGACGCGCTGCCCGGCGAAGGTCCGCCCGGAGGAGTTCGACCATCTCTCGGGAACCGGTTGGGAACGCCTCGACGCGCTTCACACGGTGTTCCGGGAACGTGCCAACGCCGAGACCGGGCTGACGGAGCAGGTGAAACGCCGCCTCGGGCTCGCGGCGGACGCGGACGACATCGACGAGGTGGTCGCCGATCTGTTCGGCTGGCGTCCAGAGGACGGGGCGACCGCCGAGGGTGTCGGCCCGGACGAGCCGCTCCTGTCGGGGGACGCCCGCGCCGCAGTCGAGGAGGCTGTCGACGCCGCGCGCCGTGGGAACGACGAGGACGCGACCGCGATCCTCACAGAGACGTTCGGATCGGTCTGTGACGAGCGTCGACCCGACCGTCACGCAGTCGACGACGCCGGCCGGATCAGCGCCTGTGTCCGCCACGACGAGGACTACGAGTCGCCCGGTTCCGTCATGACCAGACGCTACGGCGACGACTGAGCAGGGACTCGCGCTGGTCTCGTCCCGCGTCCGGAGCGCGCTTCGATATATCGAAATGAGATTTATACGGTCCGTCGTCGCCGGCGCTATCCCGGCCGACACAGGACGGGCATCGGCTCGATATCTCGATCCTCGAGTGTTCACCCACGTCCCACGCGTGTCGTCTCAACACCCGCCGATCGGCCGACGGGGACGGTATGCTCGAGAGCGTGGTGTCGACGTCGACGAACCCGTGAGGGCGTCGAGCGGGAGGACGGAGCCGACGCGGACGCCGCGATCGAGCCTCCGGCCTCACTCGGGGAGCGACGGGGACCGTCGGTGGAGATTCACTCGACAGGTGAACGAGATCCGCGAACAGGTCGCCAAGCAGCACGAGGCGATGCGACAGGTCGGCGACGAGGCGAGCGGCCCCGGCACCACTGTCGAGCGGATCGCAGCCCCCTCCCAACGGGCTGCGAACGCCAGCTCGGACGCCGGAGAACTCGCCGCGACGGTGCGGACTCAATCGGGAAGAACGCCGACGCGACGACGGAAGTAGCGGCGCCGTAGACGGCGTCACGGCCGACGCAGAAGCCATTCGAGAGAGCGCTCGGCAATCGACGGGATCGTTGAGGCACTCAGCGGGACCGCAGAGCAGACGAACGTGCCCGCGGTCAACGGCTCTGTCGAGAGCGCACGCGTCGACGACGGTGGGGCCGGATTCGGCGTCGTGGTCGACGGGATCCGGCGAAGACGAGACGGCCGTCGAGAGCTTGGAGGCGCAACGACCGGATCGAGCGGAACGCCACGCCGTCGAGGAGGCCACGGATCCCGTCGAGGAGATAACCGAGGCGGCCGAAGAGCATCGCCCGACCGAAGGGACGGCGTCCGGAACGACCGAGATCCTCGACGCTGTCGACGACCAGCCGGGCGGGGTCAACGAGATCGACGGGATCGATGACGATGTCGATCGGCTCGTCGGGGAACACGTCGCCGCGGACGGATAGAGCCCGACCGAGAAATATAGAGACATCTTTTTGCATCATATTTATGGTCGGCCCAGGACGCGGTATTTCGCCGATAAGGTCCGTTTCGATCGCCTCTACGCCCCATATTTTATCAGGTGAAATATACAGAATTAGTGTCTTAGGACGTGGGAGTGCACCAGATTGATGTGCTCCGCGGCGGAGGTGCGGGTATGACCGAGGCGGACACCGACACCGAGCGAGTCGCCGTGACCGCGCGTGTGCCGGCATACCAGAAGGAGGCGTGGGTCGCCGACGCCGACCGCTTGGACATGTCCCAGTCGGAGTTCCTCCGGACGATGGTCCAAGCCGGCCGCCGCGACCTCGGCATCGCCGACGAGTTCGGCTCGCCCGACGGCGCAACCGAGGCCGAGTCGACGAAACCGGCAACGAACGCCGAAAACATGGAGGCCGGTTCTCCCCCCGTAGACCCCGGGGGTGGCGGCCTCGAAGACCGCCTCCTCGACGCCCTCGCGAGCGAGGAAGTCATGTCGTTCGAGCAACTCGTCGAGGCGGTCGCCGGCGACGTCGAGGAGCGCGTCGACGAGACGATGGGCGACCTCCAGTCGCGCGGTCGCGTTCGATACAGCGGTCGCGACGGCGGATACACGCTGGTGGATCGATGAGGGGGACCCACTGATGAGCGCGACCGAGGGAGCGGACGGCGGCGTGGCCGACGATCCGATAGGGTACTTCCTGCAGGATATGGAACTGCACGGGAAAAGCGAGCGTACCCGTGCGGAGTACGGCCGGGTCCTTCGCCGGTTCGAGGCGTTCCTCGCTGACGAGGGACGAGGGCCGGCCGGCGGTGCGACCACACCGGAGGGCGCCTCCCACCGCGACTGCATGGCGTTCGTTCACCGACTCCGTCGGGACCCCGACCTCGCGGAGTCGACGACGGCGACGTACGCGGCGTACCTCCATCGCTTCTTCGCGTACATGACGCAGGTGGGCGCCTTCGACGCCAACCCGATGGCGCTCGTGATGGAGGAACTCGACGAGCGCATCGACACCGATCCCGCCCGCCGAGAGATCTCCGTCCCACGGATGCGGTCGTTCGTCGTCGGGATCGCCCACCCGCTGGAGCGCGCGCTCGTCGTCACGCTGCTGAAGACGGGGATGCGTGTGGGCGAGCTGTGCAACCTGGATCTGCGCGATCTGCGGCTCTCGGTCGACCTCCCGGGATACGACCTAGGGGGCAGGGCGCTGCTCGACGGCAGGCCGGACTCGCTGTACGTCGCCAGCGAGCCCGCCGTCGGCGGGCGGTACAACGGGGAGGAGCGCACCGCCTCGAACAAGCGAAAGCGCGGAACGGTGATCCCCGTCGACGACGAACTCGCCGAGACGCTGGCGCGCTGGCTGGCGGTTCGGCCGGACGCGGCCTCACCCGCCGAGCCGCTGTTCGTGGGCACCGGCAGCGGGTGGGGCGAGCGTCTCACCCCAGAGCAGGTCGGGCGCGTCGTCCGCGAGCACGCCGAGGACGCCGGCTGGTACGAGCGCGGCGCCGGCGCGACCGAGAACGTCACGCCCCATTACTTCCGACACTTCTTCACCACGCACCTTCGGGACCGCACGGGCGACCGCGGCGTCGTGAAGTACCTCCGGGGCGACGTCGCCGACGACATCATCGACACGTACACCCACAACTGGGGCGACAACGTCCGCGAGACGTACGAGCGACACGTCTACTCGCTGCTTCAGTGAACTGACGGTCACGTCGCCGCTGTCCGCGCCCGTCGCGTGGCAGGTGAGCGAGTTCCCGAACAGCCCGGACTACACGAGCGGAGAGTTGGAACTTCGAATAAATTCGTTGTTTTTAGACGGGCGGGGCAGCGACACGTATATCTTATTTCGCTATATCAAAAGCAAGCCGTTCGTTCTGGATCGTCCGGAGATCGATCGGGACGGATCACCGCTGAGAACGAGCGAGCTGCGACATTCGGGTGTCGGACGACGAATCGGGATGGCGAGGTGATCTCACTCCAGCGCGGCGTCGGCGACGGCGGCCACGAGGGACGCGAAGAACGTCGTGACGAGCACCGCCTTCACGACCTCGACGGTCGATCGGGGCTCATGGAGCGGGAGCCCGTACAGCCACACGATCGCGATCGAGACGGCGACGCCGACCCCCACGGTCGAGCAGAACCGGAGCGGAAGCCCCGCGACCGACCGCTCGACCGTCGGATCGCGGCGCTCGACGGCGGTGTACAGTGCGACGTAGGTGAGTCCCAGCGCGAGCGTGACGCCGGCGGCGGCGTGCGCGAGGCTCATCCCCTCGGCGACGACCCAGATGTCGCCGGGGATCAACAGGCCGCCCGCGAGGACGAGCGCGCCGACGGCCTGCTGTGCGAGGTCGGCGAGATCGAACCTGACGCGACGGCCCCGAGCCATACCGCCCGGTCGGCGCGGACCGGCAAGTAGCCAGGGGATGGGCGTCGGGGAACGAAGCGGAGTCCGTCGAACCGCGGCGGCGACGGCTATGCGCCGAAGCTACCGCCGTCCGCGTCGGCCGGATCGACGAGGGAGGGATCGTCGTTCGCGGGGGAGTTCACGCGCGACGAGACCGGGTAGTACCGCATGGCCTCGCCCGGATACGGCGACAGAAGATCGTGTTTCTCCACACCGCCGGCGAGCCACTCCCGCTCCCGGTCGCGAGGGAGCACGACCGCCATCCGATGGTGGAGGTCGGCGACAGGGTCGTTCGGTTCCGTCGTGAGCACGGCGAACGCCTCGACGCGTTCGTCTCGGGAGTCGTCACCGTCGTCGTCGCTCCCGCCGCCCCACTCGCCGAGGCCGGCCTGCCGCCCGGGTGTCGGCGGCTCCCACGTCGCGTAGATGCCGGCCATCCCGAACGCGCGTTCGTCCGCAAAGCTGACCCGATACGGGCGCTTCCTGCCGTCGCGGTCGCTCCACTCGTAGAAGCCGTCCGCGGGCACGAGACAGCGGCGCGACTCGAACGACTCCGCGAAGGCGCGCTTCTCGTCGGCGGTTTCGGTTCGGGCGTTGATCAGGTCTCGGGCCTCGTCGGCCTCCGGGGGTGTGTACCCCCACGTCATCCGGCGGAACTCGTCGGGAGCGTCGCCGGCGACGACGGGGAGGTCCTGTCCCGGCGCGCAGTTGTACCGCGGCTCCCAGTCGTCGGGGACTGCGGCGTCGAACCGCTCGGCGAGGTCGCCGGCGGAGAGCGTGAGGGAGTAGCGACCGCACATACCGGATCCGACTACTGCCGGCGGAATAACCGTATCGCGTGCGTCCGGCCGTACCGCGTCGGTCGACGCCGGGAGCCGGCGGTCGGACGGCCGGACCGACGCCCGAAGAGGTGCAACAGAACCCTTTAGCCTCGGTGTGACTCCACATCGACCGACACGGTGGCCGCGGCTCGGGGTGACACCTCGTCCCGCGGCCCCGCACATACCATGCGCATCAGAAACAGCTTCATTCCGGTCGAGGGAGTCGGCGCGACGACCGAGCGCCGCATGTGGGAGAACGGCATCCGCGAGTGGGGGGAGTTCCGCCAGGACCGCGCGCCGGGGGTCGGCGCGACGACCGCCTCGCGCATCGAGTCGTTCATCGACGAGGCGACCGAGCGCCTCGACGACCGCGACGCCCCCTTCTTCGATCGGGCGTTCCCGTCGGACGAGCGCTGGCGGTTGTACGAGGACTTCCGCGACGGCGCGTGTTTCTTCGACATCGAGACGACCGGCCTCTCGCACGACCGCGACCGCGTCACCACCGTCTCGTTTCACCGGGACGGCGAGACGACGACGCTCGTGCAGGGGCGCGATCTCTCGACGGAGTCCCTGCGCGAACAGTTCCGCGACGCCGACCTCCTGGTGACGTTCAACGGAACGAGCTTCGACGTGCCGTTCCTCGAGACGTCCTTCGGACTGGAGGTCGACACGCCGCATCTAGATCTCATGTATCCGTGTCGGACCCTCGGGCTGACGGGGGGACTGAAACCCATCGAGAAGGAGTTGGGCATCGCCCGCGACGGACCGGACATCACCGGCCGCGACGCGGTTCGACTGTGGCACGAGTACGAGCGCGGCGACGAGCGGTCGCTGGAGCGGCTGATCTCGTACAACCGCGACGACGCGGTGAACCTTCGGACGCTCGCCGACGAGGTCGCCGGACGGCTCCACCGGGAGACGGTCCCCGACGGCGACGACCCGATCGGAACGGCGCTCGGCGGGCGGTAGCGGACGATCGTCGAACGCGACTCGAACGGCGGCCGAACGCGACTCGAACGGCGGCCGAACGCGACCCCGTCCGGCCGCCGCCTCGCCTCAGACGATGTCGCCGATGCGGCGCGGCTCGCCCGACAGCGAGGGACGTTTCTCGACGATCTGCAGCACTTCGTGGTCGGTTACGTCCATGTACGACTTGCGGGTCGCCTCCTCGATGAGGTCCTTCTCCAGCCGGAACTCGGTTCCCTGATGGACGACATCGACGCCGGTTTCGTCGAACGAGAGCGTGGTCATACGCGAGGGTAGCCGGTCGCCGTATTTAAACGAACGGCACCGCGCGAGCGGCGACGGGCGGACGTCGTCGCTTCGGTCCATCCGCCGCGACGGCGACTGCCCGAGTCCCCGGGACCGAAAACGCCTTTCGGCGGCACAGTCGAGTCCTCTCCATGATATCCATCGCGCTCGCGGGCAAGCCCAACGCGGGCAAGTCCACCTTCTACACGGCCGCGACGATGGCCGACGTGGACGTCGGCAACTATCCCTTCACGACGATCGACCCGAACCGGGGCGTCACCCACGTCCGCACCGACTGCCCGTGTCTCGCCCGCGAGCAGCGCTGCGGCGACGAGGACTGCCACGACGGCAAACGGTACGTCCCCGTCGAGTTGCTCGACGTGGCGGGGCTCGTCCCGGGTGCCCACGAGGGGAAGGGACTGGGCAACCAGTTCCTCGACGCCCTGACCGACGCGGACGTGATCCTGCAGGTCGTCGACGCCGCGGGCGCGACGAACGCCGAGGGCGAACCGGTGGAGGTCGGGGAGTACGACCCCGTCGAGGAGGTCGACTTCATCGAGGCGGAGATGGACGCGTGGCTCGCGGGCATCCTCGACCGCAACTGGGAGTCCGTCGAGCGCAAGTCCCGCTCGCCCGACTTCGATCTCGATGACGCGCTGACGGACCTGTTGACGGGGTTCGGCGCGACCGAACACGACGTGACGATCGTGCTCCGCGGGCTGGAGTACCCCGACGACCCGATCCAGTGGACCGACGAGGATCGCGAGGAGTTGGCGGCGGCGATCCGCGCCCGCACGAAGCCGATCGTGCTCGTCGCGAACAAGGCCGACATCGCGCCGGCGGAGAACATCGAGCGCCTCCGCGAGACCGACAAGCCCGTGATCCCCGCGACCGCCGACGGCGAACTCGCGCTCCGACGGGCGGCCGAGGCCGGTGCCATCGAGTACGACCCCGGCGACGCGGACTTCGAGATCGTCGGCGACCTCAGCGACCAGCAGGCACATGGACTCGAACAGATCCGCGGGGTGATGGAGGAGTTCGGCGGGACCGGGGTTCAGGGGGCGCTGAACGAGGCGGTGTACGGGCTCCTCGATCTGATCACCGCCTTCCCCGTGCAAAACGAGACGCACTGGACCGACGCGAAGGGGAACGTCCTCCCGGACGCCTTCCTGCTGCCGAGCGGCAGCGGTCCCAAGGATCTGGCGTACACCGTTCACACCGACATCGGCGACGGCTACCTCCACGCGGTCGACGCCCGCGCGGACCGCCGGATCGGCGAGGACACGGAGCTGGAGGAGGGCGACGTGATCAAGATCGTCTCGACGGCGTCGTAGCCGTCGGCGCCGCGGTACGGGAGCGATCCGTAGCCGGTTACGGCTCCGCGTTCAGCGCTTCGGCGAGCCGGTCGACCTCCGCCTCGGTGTTGAACGCGTGCACGGACGCCCGAACCGCCTCGGGGTCCGGGAGGTCTCGGATCACGATCCCCTCGTCGTGAAGACGCTCGACGGTCGCCTCGGGATCGGCCACGGCGACCGTCACGAGTCCCGAGTCGGGGTCGGCCGGCGACAGCAGCCGCTCGCCGTCGAGCCGGTCGGTCAGCCGATCCGCGAGAGCGAGCACGCGCTCGTGGACGGCGTCGAGCCCGACGGACTCCACGGTCTCGACGGCCTCGCGGAGCCCGACGTGCGGCGCCAGCGACGCCGTGCCGCGCTCGAAACGGGCGCCGCCCGGGCTCAGTTCGTACTCGTCGGCGCCGGCGTCGTCGACGCTCCGGTAGCTGATCTGCGCGGGATGTAGATCCGCCTCGACCGCCGGGTCCACGTACAACAGTCCCGCGCCCCACGGCCCCAGACACCACTTGTGCCCCGAGCAGGCGACGGCGTCGGCGCCCCACTCGGGCACCGACAGCGGGCGTTGGCCCGGCGACTGCACCGCGTCGACGAGGGTGAACGCGCCCGCGTCGTCGGCGATCTCACACAGTTCCCCGACCGGGAGCCGCGTGCCGTAGTTCCACGACAGCGACGAGAAGCACGCCAGATCCGCGTCTGCGACGGCGTCGGCGAAGTCGTCCGTGTCGATCCGGCCGTCCTCGGTCTCGACGACCCGCACCTCGACGCCGTGGCGGCGCGCGAGGCGCTCGAAGGGGAGCGTGCCCGCCGGGTGTTCGAGGTCCGTGCGAACGACCACGTCGCCGGGCTCCCAGTCGAGCGCGGCGGCGACCGCGCTGATGCCGTCCGCGGTGCTTTCGGTCAGCCCGACCGCCTCGCTCGGGGCGTCGAGGAACGCGGCGAGTCGCTCGCGGAGACGCTCGTACTCGGCGAACGCGACCTCGTAGGGGTCCGACTCCGCGAGCACGTCCACCTTGTGGTACCGCTCCCACGCGGCCGACGCGTCGAGCACGCGGCCGGGGGAGGGACCGGTCGCACCCGTGTTGAAGTAGGCGACGCGGTCGCACGCGGGTATCGCCTCCCGGAGCGCGTCGGGCGAGTCGGGGCGCTCGCCGTGATCGGCGTCCGGGTCCGGGTCGAACTCGGGTGCCGTCATCGGACCACCTCCGCGGCCTCGGCCATGATATCCAGCGCCGACTCCAGGTCGTCCTCGCCGGTGGCGTAGGAGATGCGCGCGTGGCCGGCGCCGTGCTCGCCGAACGCCTCCCCGGGGACGACGACGACGCCGCGCTCGATGCACTCGTCGACGAACCCCTCGGGCACGCGCGGCATCGCGTAGAAGGCGCCCTGCGGCGTCGGGCAGTCCAGCCCGGCGTTCGCGAGGCCGTCGACGACGAGGTCGCGCCGGCGCTCGTACGCCTCGCGCATCTCGTCGACGACGCCTTGCGGCCCGGAGAGGGCCGCCTCGGCGGCGTACTGCGCCGGGGCGGAGGCGCACGCCTGCACGTACTGGTGGACGCGCAGCATGCGCTCGATGCGGTCGCTCGCGCCCGTGATCCAGCCGAGGCGCCAGCCGGTCATCGAGTACGCCTTCGAGGCGGCGTTGACGACGACGACGTTGTCGCGCTCGAACTCGATCGGCGAGCGGTGCTCGCCGTCGAACACGAAGTGCTCGTACACCTCGTCGGAGATGCACAGCACGTCGTGCTCGCGGGCGATGCGCGCGAACTCGCGGACGTCCTCCTCCGAGGAGACGGTCCCCGTGGGGTTGCCGGGGGAGTTGACGACGAACGCGGCGGTGTCGTCGGTGATGGCGTCCTCGATCGCGGCCGGGTCGATCGTGAGGTCCTCTCGCAGCGGGACCGGCACGGGCTCGCCGCCCGCGAGCTTCGTCAGGGCGTCGTAGGCGACGAACCCCGGGTCGGGGATGAGCACCTCCTGCCCGGCATCGACGTGCGCCTCCATCGCGAGGTGCAGCGCCTCGCTGCCGCCGGCGGTCGCGATCACGTCCGCGGGGTCGACCTCGACCCCCTGATCGCGGGCGTGCTTGTCGGCGATCGCCCCGCGGAGCTCCGCAGTGCCCTTGTTGCCAGTGTACGCGTCGGTATCGCCGGCCTCGATGGCGTCGATCGCGGCCTGCCGGGCGTGTTCGGGCGTCGGGAAGTCCGGCTGCCCGAGCCCGAGGTTGATGGCGTCGGCGCCGGCGGCCTCGAACACCTCACGGATGCCGCTGATGGAGATCCGTTCCACGCGGTCGGAGAAGGTTGTCATGTGAGAACGCGCGGCTGCGGCGGTGTTAGTCGTTTCCCCATGGCCGTCGACGCCGAGGGTCCACCGGCGCCCACTACGGCTGGTTCTCGCCCTCCCCCTCGAACTCGGCGACGACCTCACGGACCTCGGCGAGCGTCGCGCCTCCCGCCCGCACGCGTCCAACTCGACGTACGAAACAACCGGGAGTTCGAGCTATCGATATTCACTTCCATACTGCGGGTATACCGGCGGATATGCATCGGCGTGACCTCCTCAAAGCCGGGGTCGGTGTCCTCGGCTTCGGTGGTCTGGGCGGTTGCACGAGCAACCGACCGTCGGATCCGAACGGCGGCGCCGGGACCCGGTCGACGCCCACGGAGTCGCCGACGCCGACCGAAACGCCGGTTCCGTTCCCCGAGACGTGTGGGCCACTGCCGGATATCGATGGGCTGCCGTCGCCGCCGTCGGAAGTGACAGCGGACACCGCCGAGACGTTCGTCGGGGACTTCGAACGCGTGTACGCCGTCGCGACCAACGACGAGTGCGGGGGCGTCGAGTCGCTCCAGATACACTCCGTCGAAACCGCGGGGAGTCGATACATCGTCGGCCTCACGTTCGACGCAGTGCCGGCGGCGCCGACCCCCGGCGCGGACGGGACGACGTCGACGGCACTTCCGCCCGATGCGTACACCCATCGGGCGGTGTATCGATTGGCCGATGAACGGATGGTCCGCGAGTTGCGCAGCCACATCGACGACAGCCTCCTCTCCCGAACGTGCTGGACACTGGAGAGCGGGTGACCTGCTCGACCGAACGCGCCCGTCCGAGCCGACTACGGCACGGTCCGGGTCGGGCCGGTCTCGCCACAGCCGCGTCCCCGCGCTACTGGTACATCCGGAGCCGCTGCGCCTGTGAGATGTTCTCCTCCTGCTGCTGTTGGAGCTGCGCGGCGAGCTGTTCTTTCGCGCGCTGGATGCGCTCGGCCTGTTCGTCCAGCTTCTCGACGTTCACGTCGACGCCCGTGATCGGGTCGATGGCCGCCTCGAGGACGACGCGGGCGGCGACCGGGTCCGGGAACTGCGGGTCGACCTCGACGACCAGCCCCACCGCCGGGAGGTCCGTCTCCATCGCGTGCGACAGGAGGGCGCCGGTGGGGCCCGAAACGAGTCCCGCCGAGTCCGGGGCGGCGATGTCGAGCCCGTCCAGCAGCGCGTCGGCGCCGGCGACCGAGAGTCCCGCCAACGTCGGCAGCCCCTCGCCGTCGCCCTCCCGTCGGAGTCCCGCGATGTACAGCGGGGTGACCGACTCCTCGCGAAACCAGCCCTCGATGCAGCCCGCGAACTCCTCGGCGGCGTCCGGGGAGACGGGGACGTCCGACTGGAGGACGAGCAGGTCCGCGTCGGCGTCGGCGTACAGCCGTACCGGGGTCGTGACGGAACGGTCGCCGGCTGCGTAGGCGGCCGCCGCGGGGAGGGCGTCGCAGTGGACGGTCGCGTACAGTTCCATGTCGAGCGTCTCGACGAGGTGATCGGCGACGATCTTCCCGACCAGCCCGACGCCCGGTAACCCCTCCACGAGCACCGGGTCGTCGAACGAGCGCTCGGAGACCACGTCGATATGTCCCATACTTCCGAGTGGTACCGAACGCGGCATAAAGCTACGCCGGAGAGGCTTCCCAGACTGTTGGAGGGGACGAAAGGGAGGAGCGGAGAGGGAAGGGAGGAACGGAGAAGAGAGGGGCGGATCGGGGAGGGAATCTGCCCGTCCCGGCGTCGTCCGAAAGGGACAACCGCGGCGGCACGGATTCGTGCGTATGAACGATGACGGCGGCGTACTCGACCGGTACGTCTCGCTCGTCGACGACGAGGCGGCGTTCCGGGCCGCCTGCGAGCGGCCGCTCCCGTCGGTCGTGCGCGTCAACACGCTCGCGGCCGACGCCGACCGCGTCGCCCGCGCGTTCGACGAGGAGGGCACCGAGTACGAGCGCGCGGGCTGGCACGACGGGATCTTCCGGATGGCCGACCGCTCGCCGGGGACGACGTGGCCGTACGCCCACGGCTGGGTTCACGGGCAGGAGGAGGTGTCCTGTCTCCCGGCGCTCGCGCTCGACCCCGAGCCCGGCACCCGCGTGTGGGACACCTGCGCCGCGCCGGGGAGCAAGACCACGCAGATGGCCGCACAGATGGACGACACCGGCGTCCTCGTCGGCAACGACACCAGCCTCGGCCGGCTGTCGGCGCTTCGGCACAACGCCGAGCGACTGGGCGTGACGAACCTCGTCGTCGACCAGCAGGACGCGCGCAACTACTCGCTGAACGGCTTCGGCTTCGAGGAGTTCGACGCGACGCTCGTCGACGCGCCCTGTTCCTGCGAGGGAACGATCCGAAAGAACCCCGACGCCTTCGACACGTGGACGCTCGACCACGTCCACGAGGTAGCCGGCATCCAGAAGGGGATCCTCCGCCGGGCGGTGCAGGCGACCCGCCCCGGGGGCACGGTCGTCTACTCGACGTGCACGTTCGCGCCCGAGGAGAACGAGGCCGTGCTGGATCACGTGCTCCGCGAGGAGGACTGCGAGATCGTCGAGTGGGACTGCCCGCTGGAGTCCGTCTCCGGCGTGACTGAGTGGCACGACGAGGAGTACGACCCGAGCGTCGCGAGGGCGACGCGGATCTACCCGCACCACAACGACACGGGCGGGTTCTTCCTCGCGAAGCTTCGGGTGGGTGGCGATGGCGACGGCGACGCCGCCGGCGACGACGCCGCCGAGGGATCGGAGGTGACGGCATGAGCGACGACGCCGCCGGCGACGGCGCCCCCGGCAACGACGGGAGCCAGTTCGACCGACTGCCGGCGACCGCCGCCGAGCGCGAGGTCGAGGGGCGCGCGACCCGCGCGGAAGTGCTCGACTGGTGGAGGGAGCGCTTCGGCGTCCCCCCGGAGACCTTCGAGGACCACACCTTCTGGGAGAAGGGGAAGGGGAAGATCTGGGTGTTCGCGGACGACCTCCCCAGTCCACAGGAGCGCGAGGGCGTCGGGATGACGGTGCTTCGCACGCGACAGGAGCACTGGAAGCCGACGACCACGGCCGTCAGGAAGTGGGGCCACCTCGCGAGGAAGAACGTCATCGGGCTGTCCTCGGGGCAGGCGACCGCGTTCGCCGCCGGGCACGACCAGGACCTCCCCGAGTGGGACGGGGACTGGGGCTATCTCATCGCCACGCACGAACTCGCGGGCGATCGGGTTCCCATCGGCGTGGGCCTGTACCTCTACGACGAGCTTCGGTCGGTGGTTCCGAAGGGGTACCAGGAGGAGCTGCCCGACCTCGGCGAGTGAGAGCCCCCGCAATCGCTATCGGATCCCTCGGAGAAGGGTCGACCGTGAGCGACCGAACCCTGATCGAGGAGGTGGAAGCCCGGATCGAGTACGTCCCGCGGTGGCGGCTGATCCTGGGCGTGGTTCTGCTGATCCCGCCCGCGAGCGTTCTCGGGATGGCGCTGCTCGGCTACGACCTGTACAGGGCGGGCGAGAAGCTCCGGGCGGCCGAGGGCGAGTCGCTCGTCGACGACGGGGCGAGCACGGAGCCGTAGTCGAGACGTGTGAGCGCTCGATCAGTGCTCTCTCGAGGGCGCACACCTCCATCGATGGCGCTCACTCCGTTTCGCGCACCGTCCCGCCGCCGAGCCCTTCCCACTCGATGCGGAACCCGAGCGCCGACAGCGTCGCGCTCGCGTCCGTGAGTCCGGCGTCCGCCAGCACCGCCTCGGCGTCGGCGTACGCCATCCCCGCCTCGATCTCGTCGCCGACGCGGTCCAGCACCGCGGGGCGGACGAGCGTCGCGCCGAGGCGTCGGTGTTCCGGGAAGTCGACGGCGTCGAGGGCGTCGACCGGCACCCCGTACTCGGCGGCGACATCCTCGACGGCGACCACGTCCGCCCCCGGGATCAACTCGGCGGGGAGGTCGGCGGTCACCTCGTCGGCGAGGTCGGCCTCGTACTCGCGGAGCACGTCGACCACGTCCTTCACGCGGACCGTCCCCGAGTAGGTGACGACGCGGTGATCGCGGGCGGCGATCTCCTCGCCGACGCCGAGGCTCTCGTCGACGGCGACGACCAGCTCCACGTCCTCCACGTCGGCGAGCTGCGCGAGCTTCTTCTCGACGTACTCGGGGGTCCAGAACCCCATCACCTCGAAGAACACGCGGTAGTCCGCGTGGCGGTACTCGAACGCGAAGTCGGGGATCATCACGCTGGCACCGACCCTGAGGGGCTCCGGCTCGCGGGTGAGGTCCCAGTCGAGATCCAGCGCCCGGAACCGGGCCGCGAAGTCGGCCTCGACGCCGGAGTCGAACGCGGGCTCGGCGAGGGGTTCGACGCCGGGGACCGACACGTCACCGTCGTCGAGCTCGAGCAGATAGTCGCGCCCGCGGTCGTCGATGTCGGCCTCCAGCGTCCACTCGTCCGCGGTGGCGGCGACGGTGCGCAGGAGGCGGGCGAAGGCGGTCCCGTAGCGTCGCGTTCGGCGGAACAGCGCGTCGGGTCCGGTGATCACCACCTCGCGGTCCGTGGGCCCGTCGTCGTCCTCGCGCACCCGGATCTCGTACAGGAGCCCGAGCCGCTTGGCCGCCGAGACGAGCGCCTTCGGGTCGGTCGAGCGCACGCGTACCTCCGTCGCGTCGAACAGGGCCGTCTGCGCCAGCGAGAGGTCGTACTGGACGAGCAGCTCCTCGGGGTCCCAGCGCGGGTCGAACTCGGCGAGCACTTGGTTCGCGTCGCGGTCGGCATACAGCGACGCGTCGATCTCGTCGGGGTCGACGCCGAGGCGGTCGCCCGCGCGGTCGAGCGCCGTCGCGCGTTCCTCGTCGCTCGCCACGCCGACGGCCTCGGCGGCCTCGAAGGCGACCCGGCGGGCGCGCCGCGGCGGGAGCGACGCGCGCGTCTCGAACGCGGCCTCCCGATCGAGCAGCGCGGCGAACCCGCGGACGAGCTTGTAGTCGTCGGCCTCGCGTTCCAGCGCCTCCAGCGCCTCGTTGAGGTCGCTCCGACGCTCGCCGACGTGGCCCTGATAGACGCCGAACACGCGCGCGGCGAGGCGACGGGCGTCCGCGTCGCCCGCGACGAACTGCGGGCGATAGCCGCCGCGGCGGCTGACGCGCAGGAGGTCCTTCGTGATCACTGTCGTCGCGGGGTGTACCGTCGCGGATGATAAAGCGGCGGCGGTGTCGTTTTCCCGTCTCGGCACCGGCACGTGCACTGCCAGCGTCAGACGCCGCGATGGACAAGGCTCATACCGGACCCGCGAAACCGGGGAGACGTGAACCGCCGGCGCCTCCTCTCGACGGGCGCTCGCCTCGCGGCCGCCAGCGGCCTCGCCGCGCTCGCCGGCTGTACGGACTCGGCCGACCCGTCCGGTCCGATGACGCCGCCGCGGTCGCCGGAGGCGACCGCCGCGGAGGGCGAAGGCCTCGTTGTCACCGACTTCACCGACGTCGAGGGCGACGAGGGCGACCTGCTCGTCCGCGTGACCGTCGAGAACCGGGGCGGCGAGGAGCGGACCGGAACCGTGGTCGTCACCGCCAGCGCGACCGTCGAGGGGTCGGAGTCCGAGGAGACGGTCACCGAGGAGGTGACCGTCGCCTCGAGCGAGCGGACCGACGTGACCGTCGCCACGTCGTTGTCGTACGAGTCGTTCAACCGGAGCGGGTCGATCCGGGTCGAGATCGTCTGAGCCGGACCCGCTCCGCGTCGCCCTGAGCCGTCGGAGCGGCGCCCCGTCCTATCGCCGTCGCCGAGCGACCCGTTCCTCGGCCGTCTCGTTCGTCACGAGCTCGTACAGCGTCGCCGTCTTCGTCCCGTCGGCTCCGGGCCGGAGGATCCGCCCGAGCCGCTGGGTGAACTCCCGCTCGGAGCCGCTGCCCGAGAGGATGACGCCGACGCTCGCCTCGGGCACGTCGACGCCCTCGTCGAGCACGTTCGCCGCGACGACCCGCGAGTAGGTCCCGTCGCGAAAGCGCGAGAGGATCTCGCGGCGCTCCTCCCTCCCGGTCTCGGCGGTGATCGCGGGGATCAGGAACCGCTCGGAGATCCGGTACACGAGCGCGGTGTGGGCCGTGAAGACGATGACGCGCTCGCCGCGGTGGCGGTCGAGGATCCGCGCGAGTTCCGCGAGCTTCGCGTCGGCGTTCATCATCACCTCGCGGGCGCGCTGCTTGGCGAGCAGCGCCTCGCGGGCCCGCGGGTCGTTCCCGGACCGCTTCACCAGTTCCTGATAGTCGGACCCAGAGCGAAAGGTGATCCCGGCCTCGCGGACGTAGTCGAGAAACGTCCCCTGCGCCTCCTCGTACCGTTCCCGTTCCGCGTCGGTCAGCTCCACCTCGATCCGGCGGACCTCGTACTCCGCGAGGTGTTCGCCCGCGAGGTCGTCGGGACCCAGATCGTACACGACCGGTCCGACCAGCTCCGTGACCGCCTCGTGGGCGCCGTCGGGGCGTTCGAACGTCGCCGTCAGCCCGAGGCGGGCGGGCGCGGCGAACAGCCGCGCGATGTCCCGGTATCCCTCGCCGCCGAGGTGATGGACCTCGTCGAGGACGAGGAGGCCGAACCTGTCGCCCAACTCGTCGGCGCGGAGGTACGCCGAGTCGTAGGTGGCGACGGTGAGCGCCTCGACGGTCTGTTCGCCGCCGCCGAGGCGACCGACCGGCACGTCGAACGTGGCGGACAGCTCGCGGTGCCACTGCTCGAGCAGGTCGACAGTTGGAACGACGACGAGCGCCGGCGTCGCCGCCGCCGCGATCGCCGCCAGCGCGATCACGGTCTTCCCGCTCCCGGTCGGGAGCTCGAGCACCCCTCGGCGGCCGTTCGTCTCCCAGGCGTCGAGTGCCTCTCGCTGGTACTCGCGGAGGGCGTAGCCGGAGTCGAGCGGCGGAAGCGACGGGAGATCGAGCGCCCGGTCGTCCACGTCGCGGCCGCGGTCGCGGAGGACGTCGCGGATCTCGCGGTAGCGGTGGGCCGGCGCGCGACCGGTCTCGGAGCGCGCGTCCGCCTCCACCCCCGGAATCGGCTCGTCGGGCGCGCCCGCGACCCGGATCGTCCCGTCCTCGTAGGTGAGCGTGACCGTCGGCACGCCGGGGAGTCGCCGGCGGCGGCAGATAAGTCCGCCGTCGATCGCCCGCGTCCGACAGTTCGCGGGCGCTTCGCCGGTCCCGAAAGTCACACAACGCCGGCAGCCGAAGCGAGCCGCATGAGCGACGAGAACGACGGCGACGCCGACGAGCGCGGGGACGGCGAGGGCGGCATTCACGAGGCGGTCTCGGCGTTCCTCTCGGGCGCCGACAACGTGTACGGGGAGTACGACCAGGGGTACATGGACGCCGACGCGGCGCTGTCGGTGTTGTCGAGCAGGATCGACGACCTGCGGGACGCCGCCGAGTCCGCCGGGGGCGACGACGGCGACGGCGAGTAGAGCGGCACGGGAGCCGGCCGAACCGGTCGCTGCCACACGTCGATCGTCGGTACGGGCCACGCCCGGATCCGCAATCCGTATTTCCGCGCGACCGCTTCGGTGGAGTATGAACGAAGAGGCCGACGCCGGACACGACGACCCGGAGGACGCGACCGACGCCGTCGACGCGGCGGGCGCGGACGCGACCGAGTCGACGGAACGCGACGACGTGACCGAGACCGCGCTGGCCGACGAGGTGGCCCGGTACGACGACGCGCTGGCGAAGGAGGTGGCGGCCCTCGAACGCGAGGCCGTCGAGTCCGCAGCACGCGTGGAGGAACTGGAGTCGAGCCTCCGTCGGACGAAGGCGGACTTCCAGAACTACAAGAAGCGCGCGAAGAAGCGCCAGGAACAGGAGAAGGCGCGGGCGACCGAGTCGCTCGTGACTCGCCTGACCGAGGTGCGCGACAACCTCGTGCGCGCGCTCGACCAGGACGAGAGCGCCGACATCCGCCCCGGCGTCGAGTCCACGCTGGAGACGTTCGACCGGGTCCTCGGCGAGGAGAACGTCGACGTGATCGACCCCGAACCCGGACAGGAGGTCGATCCCGAGCGCCACGAGGTGATGATGCGCGTCGACTCCGAGCACCCGGCGGGAACGGTCGCCGACGTGTACAAGCAGGGGTACGAGATGGCCGACAAGGTGATCGAGGCCGCACAGGTGACCGTCAGCGACGACGAGTGAGCGATGCGAGGCCGAACGAAGTGAGGCCTCGACACGCGAACGGCGAGCGAAGCGAGCCGTGAGCGGATGCGAGCGAGCGAGGCGCCCACTACTCAACGACGACGAGTAGGCGTACCGTTTTGTCGCCGCCGCGAGACGTGCCCGTGTGAACGTCACCGTCCACGGTCCCGCAGACGGCGACCCCCTGTGGTTCGTGATGGGGTGGGGAAACACTCCCGAACAGCCCGCGGTCGGCTGGCTGCTCGACGCGCTCGCGGACGCCGGGTTCCGAACGCGCGCCGTCGAGATCCCGACGAACGTCCGGCGCTTCGAGCGCGAGTACCTCGACCCGCTCGCGGCCGCCGTCGACGACGGGCCAACCGCGGACGCCGTGCTCTCGCACAGCACGGGCGGCCTGATCTCCGCCCACGCCATCGACGCCGGCGTGCTGCCCGAGCGCGCCGTCCACCTCAGCCCGTGGTGGGGGCTCCACCCGAGCCAGCGGATCTCCTTTCGGGTGCTCGGACTCCTTCCGACGGGGAGAGAGCTCGTTTCCGTGGAGCCGGATCGAGAAACGCTGGGCGAGCGCGCGGAGCCGAGCGCGCGTGACCCGATCGGCCTGGCTCCGTCGTTCGTGCGGGAGGTCCGACGCGCGCAGTCGTCGCTGCCGGCCGCCGGCGACGAGGAGGTCGCGTTCTGCACGCTGACCGACGGGCTCGTCGGAGTCGACGCGATCGGTGAACGGCTGCCCGCCGACCGGGTACGGCTGTACGACGGCGGACACGAGTGCTTCGCGTCGCTTGGGCGGACGGAGGTCGTCGCGTCCGCGGTCGCCGCGCTGCGCGACGGCCCGGGCGCGCTCCGGGAGCGTACCGTACCGTAGCGAAGCCGCCCACGAACGCGCGACTGGTCGCGGCGGTGATGCCGCCCACGGCTACGGGAGGGTCGGCTGGATCCGCGGTTCGTGATAAGCGTTGTCACTCGTCCGAACATGAGATAGCACGAATCGCAAGACTGCAGCGGGTCGCACGGAGACCGCGGTACGCTCTGTCTAGTAACGTTTAACGGACTCGCGGCGCTACTCGGGGCCAAGATGGCGACAAACAAGATCCTCGGGATAGACCTCGGGACCACGAACTCAGCGTTCGCGGTGATGGAGGGGGACGACCCCGAGATCATCGTGAACGGCGAAGGCGACCGGACGACGCCGTCCGTCGTCGCGTTCACCGACGACGGCGAGCGACTCGTCGGCAAGCCCGCGAAGAACCAGGCCGTCCAGAACCCCGACCGGACGATCCAGTCGATCAAGCGGCACATGGGCGAGGAGGGCTACACCGTCGAGATCGACGGAGAGGACTACACGCCCCAGCAGATCTCGGCGATGATCCTCCAGAAGATCAAGCGCGACGCCGAGGAGTACCTCGGCGACGACGTGGAGAAGGCGGTCATCACGGTCCCCGCGTACTTCAACGACAAGCAGCGTCAGGCGACGAAGGACGCCGGCGAGATCGCCGGCTTCGAAGTCGAACGGATCGTCAACGAGCCGACCGCCGCCTCGATGGCGTACGGCCTCGACGACGAGTCCGACCAGACCGTCATGGTGTACGACCTCGGGGGCGGCACCTTCGACGTGTCCGTGCTCGATCTGGGCGGCGGCGTCTACGAGGTCGTCGCCACCAACGGGGACAACGACCTCGGCGGCGACGACTGGGACGAGGCGATCATCGACCACCTCGCCGACGAGTTCCAGAACGACCACGGGATCGACCTCCGCGAGGACCGCCAGGCGCTCCAGCGCCTGAAGGACGCCGCCGAGGAGGCGAAGATCGAACTCTCCTCGCGCAAGCAGGCCAGCGTCAATCTGCCCTTCATCACGGCGACCGACTCCGGGCCGGTTCACCTCGAAACCGAGATCACCCGCGCGACGTTCGAGAGCATCACCTCGGACCTCATCGAGCGCACCGTCGAGCCGACCGAACAGGCGCTCTCGGACGCCAGCTACGACGCCGACGACATCGACGAGGTCATCCTCGTCGGCGGGTCGACCCGAATGCCGCAGGTGCAGGACAAAGTCGAGGAGATCCTCGGCACGGAGCCGAAAAAGAACGTCAACCCCGACGAGGCGGTCGCGCTGGGCGCGGCCATCCAGGGCGGCGTGCTCTCGGGCGACGTGGACGACCTCGTCCTGCTCGACGTGACGCCGCTGTCGCTGGGGATCGAGGTGAAGGGCGGCCTCTTCGAGCGCCTCATCGAGAAGAACACCACCATCCCGACCGAGGAGTCGAAGATCTTCACGACCGCGGCGGCGAACCAGACCTCGGTGCAGGTGCGGGTCTTCCAGGGCGAACGGGAGATCGCCGAGGAGAACGAACTGCTCGGGGAGTTCCAGCTCACCGGCATCCCGCCGGCGCCCGCGGGCACCCCGCAGATCGAGGTGTCGTTCAACATCGACGAGAACGGCATCGTGAACGTCGAGGCCGAGGACCAGGGCTCGGGCAACGCCGAGTCGATCACCATCGAGGGCGGCGCCGGCCTCTCGGACGAGCAGATCGAGCAGATGCAGGAGGAGGCCGAGCAGCACGCCGAGGAGGACGAGGAACGCCGCCGCCGCATCGAGGCCCGCAACGAGGCCGAGAGCGCGGTCCAGCGCGCGGAGACCCTCCTCGACGAGAACGAGGAGGAGATCGACGACGACCTCGAGTCCGACATCCGTGAGGAGATCGAGTCGCTCGAGGAGGTCCTCGGCGACGAGGACGCCGAGACCGACGAGATCGAGGACGCCACCGAGTCGCTCTCGGAGGCGCTCCAGGAGATCGGCAAGCAGATGTACCAGCAGCAGGCCCAGGCCGGACCCGGCGGCGCGGGCGGCCCCGAGGGCGCCGCGGGCGCCGGTCCCGGCGGCATGGGCGGTATGGGCGGCCAGGGCCCCGGCGGGGCCGCTGGCGCCGACAGCGACGACGAGGAGTACGTCGACGCCGACTTCGAGGACGTGGACGACGAGGAGGACTCGTAGAGTCCGGCGAGTCGTCCACTCGGGCGACGAGCGAAGCGAGTCTTTCGTAGTTTCAGAACGTGAGCGGAGCGAGCGTTCTGAAGCGGACGAGAACGACGACGAGGGCGAGTACCCCTCCGATCCGGTAGCTGCCCCGTTTTCCGACGGATTCCGCCTTCGAGATCCGAGTATTACGAGACTACCTGCGGTGGATCAGCCGTACGTAGGGGCGCGTACTGTTCGGCGAGATACTACCCGCCGACCGAGGTTTCGGACGGGGGCTTGCCGTATAGAGAGATCGTCTGGATAAACCGCTTCCCCGCTGAAGCGGGGCAAACAGCCGTTCTTGGATTACTCATGGGTCGAATACGACCACCGTCCCCCGCATCCACAGCTGGTGCAGGATACACAGATACGGGTATTCACCGGGAGTCTCGAAGGTGTGGACGAACGGCTCGTCGGGGAGAACGTCTCCCTCCCGTCCGCTTCTCCAGCCATCCAGTGCGGCCTCCGCGGACTCGAAGCCGCCGCTTGCGAAGTACTCCCCGTCCTCAGGGAACTCCCTGTCGTCGCCTTCGGGAATGACATCGCCGCCGGCCTCGCCAGTGACAGAGTGGGCGATCCCCGTGCCGTTCACCCAGCCGACGCTATCGCCCGCTCGAATCCGTATGGACTCGGGATAGTACTCGTGGGCACCCATCCCGACGACGTGATCGGTATCGGGCAGAACTACCTCCGGGGGCGACGGTGTCTCGCCGTCCTCCGTTCGAACGACGACGGTGCCGACCATCGGGTCGAGGTCCTCGTGCGGAATGCAACAGTACTGGTAGTGTCCGGGCGTGGTGAACTGGTGCTCGAAGCGGTCACCCTCCTCGAGGATTCCCTCGTGAAGGTTCTCGCCCCGTGCGGCGGTTTCGGAATCGAACCCGCCGCTCGCGAAGTACTCCGCCCCGGTCGGGATCCGTCTCTCGTAGGCAGTGACCGTGTGGCGATTGAAGTCGGTGTTCCACCACGTGACCGTCTCACCCGGGTCGATGACGAGCCGGGAGGGCTCGAACTCTCGGGGCGCGAACTCGACACGAGGTTCCGGTGGTGGCACCAGATCGCGAGGCCTCGCGCATCCCGCAGCCCCGCCGAGTCCTATCCCGGCAGTGGCCCGGAGAACTGACCGTCGGGTCCACCACCGGCTCATACGCCTCATACGGGACCAAGAAATCAAAGCGATTGGGACGAGTCAATGCCCGACTGAACCGTTTCTCACAGCCGAGTGCGAGTCGACCTGTGGTCGGTACTGAATCCGTCCTCGATCCGTCCGACGGACACCCAGTCCGTTACGGATCACGGAGTTCGAGAGAGCCGACTGAACGAAACAGAGACGTTCGGACGGGTCCCGGCGCGACAATCCTCGCTCCTCGTCGACCATCCGGACGGGACCCGCCGAACTCGGAGTCGATCAGTCCTCCCGCGAGCCACGCGATTGAAATAGCACGAGCGACCAACCACGAACAACCAATGAGCGAGGACTTCTACGACGTGCTCGGGGTCTCGCGGGACGCCTCCGAGGAGGAGATCAAGCAGGCGTACCGCCAGAAGGCCACCGAGTATCATCCCGACGTCAGCGACGAGCCCGACGCCGAGGAGAAGTTCAAGAAAGTCAAGAAGGCCAAGGAGGTCCTCACGGACGAGGAGAAGCGGCAGGCGTACGATCAGATGGGCCACGAGCAGTTCGAGCAGGCCGAGAAGCGCGGCGGCTTCGAGGGCGGCGCCGGCGGCGCGGGCGGCATGGGCGGCGGTCCGTTCGGCGGCGCGGGCGGCATGGGCGGGGGCGGCATGGGCGGCCTCGGCGACATCTTCGAGGAGTTCTTCGGCGGCGGAGGCGGCGGTCGCGGCGGCCCGCGTCCCGGCAAGGACCTTCGGACGAACCTCGATATCTCGCTGCAGGAGGCCCACGACGGCATCACCAAGCAGTTCTCCGTCGCGCGCCCGACCCGCTGTGAGGAGTGCGACGGGAGCGGTCACCCGGAGGACGCCGACGTGCGGACGTGCCCGCAGTGCGACGGCCGCGGACAGGTCCGGCAGGTGCAGCAGACGCCGCTGGGACGCGTCCAACAGACCGGAACGTGCCCGCGCTGTGAGGGCGACGGTGAGCTGTACTCCGAGGACTGCGCCGTCTGTGACGGGTCGGGAATCACCCGAGAGGAGGCCACGCTGACGGTGGACGTGCCCGCCGGGATCCAGGACGGCCAGACGCTGCGGATGGACGGCGAGGGCGCGCCCGGCGAGCCCGGCGCGCGCGACGGCGACCTGCTCATCGAGGTGCGCGTCGAGGGCGACGACCGGTTCGAGCGCGACGGCGCCGACCTCCACCTCACCGAGCCCGTCTCGTTCCCGCAGGCGGTCTTCGGCGACACCATCCAGCTGGAGACGCTCGACGGCAGCGTGGAGTTCGAGGTGCCCGCGGGCACCCAGAGCGGCGAGACGTTCCGCCTGAAGGGGAAGGGGATGCCTCGCCTCCGGCGGCGCGGGAACGGCGACCTCTACGTGCAGGTGCAGGTCGTCACGCCCGAGGACCTCACGAGCGAGCAGCGCGAGGCGCTCAAGACGTTCGCGGAGGAGGGCGGCGAGGAGATCGACGTGAGCGAGGGCTTCTTCGAGAAGATCAAGAACTCGCTGTAGGGAGTTCCGTGGAGGGTCGCGAGTTCGACTCCGGGCTCGGGGGTGCTGGTGAACTCATCAGTTACGAACGGAACGGGGCCAGTGGATTGGTGGATACAGGCAAGTACATATCGTTCGATACAGACGCCTGTACTGTCTTCCTAGAGGGAGTCGTCAATCTGGGATGTACACTTGAAACAGTGGGGTGAGAGGATGCCCCACCGTCCAACCTAACGATAACTTAAGCCGCGGTCATTTGCGGGGGGAGCACGAGTACCTGTAACACTGAGAGGAACAGGTTGTTAATCCAGAGATTCAACGCCAGTGAATTCGAACCGTGCTCCACCATCCGAACTCTCGGTTACGCAAACGTCCCACCCGTGGGCATCGATAATCTCTCGAACGATGGAGAGCCCTAATCCAGTTCCGCCCTCAGCGTTTGAATATCCTGATTCGAACACCTTATCTCGCTTATCTGCCGTAATCCCCGGCCCATCATCTTCTACGTAGAATCCCCCGTCGAGATTCCCGACCGTAATCGTAACATTGTCTCCGCCATGCTCGACAGCGTTCCGAATAAGGTTCCCAAACAGTTGCTGGAGACGACCTCCATCTGCAGCGATCGCTCGTGTTGTCTCGACAGTGAGCCTCGCATCACCCGTCTCGACCGTCGCCCAGCTGTCTTCAACGCACACATCAAGCGCGACTGGCTCGATGTCGTCGATCGTTTTCCCTTGCCGTGCGAGCATGAGGATGTTCTCGATAAGTTCCTGCATGCGCTCATGGGCAGTCCGAATTGATTCAATATGCGGGCTCTCGTGTTCGACATCAAGTAAGTCCAGGTACCCGCTCGCGACGTTGAGCGGATTGCGGAGATCGTGACTAACGACGTTCGCAAAATTCTCAAGCTCCTGTGTCCGGCGTTTGAGTTCCTCTTGTGCTCGTTTTCGGTCGGTGATATCCAAGTACGTGGCGAGAGACTCTTCGTACGGCTCACTGCCTAGGGGGGTTGCAGTAAGGAGGAACGTCCGTTGCTCACCGGTTGCAGTCTGGCGTGTCACCTCCCTGCGGACGCGCTCACCACGCCGTACGTGCTTATTGATTTCGCGTGCCTGTGTCGTGTCAGCCTCGTCGACGATGAGTTCATCGAGCGATGTGTCTCTGAGTTGGCTGTCGGTAAAGCCAAACACCTCTTTGAACGCGTGATTTGTCTGTTCAATTGTGAGGTCAGGTTCCTCGAAGGCAGTGATAACAAGCGGAACGGGAACGGAATCAAGAAGATTCGCAAATCGATCTCGTTCCTGTTGGAGCCGAGTTTGACACTTCCGGAGATCGGTGATTTCTTCGTTTACTGCGACGAACCGAATGATCTCGTCGTCAGCATCTGTGACTGGTGAGATCGTCTGCTTGACAACGTATTGTTCCCCGTTTTTTCGCTCGTTGGTGATTTGCCCCTCCCACACATCCCCACCGAGGATCGTATCCCAAAGCCGCTCGTAGAACCGGTCACCGTGGACGCCTGATTGGAGGAGGTTAGCGTTAGTGCCAATTGCTTCCTCACCGCTGTACCCTGTTTGGTCTTCGAACGCTGAGTTCACATACTCGATCCGACCCGTTGTATCAGTCCAGTAGATTGCATGGCCGGTATTTTCAACAGCCTCACGAAAGACCCGTAATTTTGCTTTTATTAGATCATTCGAACTCACCGGAGAAGTCATGGCGAATAGTACGACAGAGGTTGTGTTAAGCTTCCGGTAGATTCGGAACTGTCCCCCAACAGCGATGATATCGAGATCCGAGGTCTCCTCATAGACAAGTGGTGACGGAGGCGATTCGCTCTCGACAATCGAGAGTAATCTCTTCAGAATCTGTTTTTGCCGACTTCTATCGAACGATCCAAGCGCATCGAGAGCTGTGTCTGTTAGAACGACTCGCGCCTCGTATCAAAAATGAGGGAGTATAAGTCACGAAAGCCGCCTGCGCTCAGAAGTCAAGTTGGTCCGCGATATCGCCCTTCATCGCGATGTCCCCGTTCACGTGGTCGTTGAGACCTTCGAGTGCCCCCTCAGGAACCTCTGGGTCCAAGGAACTGTTTGCTACCTCGGGATCGACATCGCTCCGCGACAAGGACTGTTCCATGGCTTCAAGGATGGTCCGCGCAGCCATAAATGGCTCACACAGAAATCAGCGGGTGCGCTCACGAGACGGTGCGTCGACGACTGGAGCAGTTGCACGAGGCCGGCCGCCTAAACCGTCTCAAAGCCGAGCTCGGAGGGTGGAACGCCTGGATCTGGTCGGTGGCGAGCGGCGAAGAGTGAGTCAGTGTGTAGATTGTACCCCACAAGTAGAGAATTAATTACATTGCTTGGTTAGTTCGAACATCCGATATCCGGTGGTACCAGAACCGTGAAGCGGCTACTCTAGCTCTCTTGGGACATTCGGCTGCTGACAAGACAATTCCAGCTGTTCGGTATATACAGTTTCTCTATTCAGCAGAGGAGTCGTGTCAGACCTGATGGATTTCAACAGAGCCAAACGACGATATGAGCGGGTCAGTTGGACTCATCCATCGCAGCGTTCACCCGACTCTATGGAATGGTATGTGAATTGCTCAATAACGATGTTAAAATTTGTCCAAGCTGTTCTTGTTCTCTCTACTCCCGTGATGGTGTCGGCAGATGAACCTCGATTGTTGTCCCTCGATCGAATTCTGTGACTTCGATCTTCCCATCTAACGTCGTGATGATCCAATAACACAGCCAGAGTCCAAGCCCCTGTCCGTGGACGAGTGGTGTCTCTTCGCCTGCCTCTAAGACACCCCGTTCTGTATTCGGAAGTCCCGGTCCGTCATCGCGTATTTGACAGATTACCTGCAGATCGGACACATGCACATCAATTTCGATAGATGCAGGATTCCCTCCATGCTTCGCGGCGTTGTCCACAAGTTCAAATAACGCCACTTCGACGCGTGGAAGCGTCTCCGCGATCGCTTTGTCCGGCGCGTCAACAGTTATTGAGACATCCGAATACCGTGTTTCACACTCAGTGACGATACGATCGACCAGCAGCATGATGTCCGTCGGTTCCAACTCGGGCGAAATATCGCGGTTTTCCTCTATTTGCTGTGCGGATTCTGTCAGGTCAAGCAACCGCGTCGCAGCTGCCCTGATAACTGTCGCTTTGGTAGCCTGCTCTCCGTCCATGTCTTCGGCAAGCATATCGGCCCAACCTCGGATCACAGTCATCTCGTTTCGTACGTTGTGCCGGAGCACTCGGTTGATCACGCTGATGAGTCCTTCGCGCTGACGACGTTCCGTTGCATCACGGATCAGTAGCTGTATCCCGACGATATCGTCCTCTGAGCGTTCCGACTCGGGCACGCCCCCGTCGTAGACTGGGACACCGCGAATATCCGTGTAGACGATGTCACCCGATTTCGTTTTTAGTGGCAGATCTTGGGCTTCGGCCGGCTCCCCGCTCAGTATCTGTGAGCGATTTTTCAACGCCCGTTCGCTGGTCTGTGCGTCCGGATGGGTGATCGTTATCGGTTGACCGATCAGTTCCGCCGGCGAATAACCCAACAGGTCCCGGACGCCTTCGGAGGCATACGTGAACATTCCGTCGGTATCGAAGCGAAAGACGGAGTCGAAATTGGCGTCGATGACGGCTCGGTATATCTCTCGCTGTTCGTTCAACCGTTCTTCGCGCTGTGTGAGTTCTCGTTCGTATCGTCGTCGTTCGATGGCTTGCCCACCGAGTCGCGCGACCAGTTCAACGAAGAATCGCTCTGCGTTAACGAAGGGATCGTCGCGTGGCTCCGTATCGGCAAAGCACGCCGTCCCATACACCTCACCATCGACGATGACTTTTGCGCCGATGTACGCGCCTAAATCAAACGTCTCAATAGCGGTGTCGGAGATCTCTGGGGACGCATGAGCGTCTTCGATGGCGAGTTGGCTATCGATTTCGATGGTTCGACGACAGTACGCTTTGTTGAGCGGACAGCTCTCCCCGGGCTGGATCAACGGGTGATCTCCAGTCGCGTGAAGGATTTTCTGCGTACCGTCAATAATACGCGTGAAAAAGCCCACAGAGAGATCGAGAAATTCAGTACCCGTAGTGAGTGCCTGCTTAATTTGAGTCTCAAATTCGGTGTTCGGATCGGCAAATATCTCGTAGATTTGGTGTCGATACGCAACGGACTCCATATCGGAATGCACCCAGTCAGCTCGTATGAAAGTTGTGTGGCCCAATCAGTTCGCACTATCTCCTCGTAAATTCGGGTATACATCGCCGAAAAGAGTTCAGGTGCAAGATACGCATCAGCTACCTAACGGCTGTTCCAGCGGCAGAACCGTATGAGATTCAACGGAACCGGTTCAGGACAGCTGCGCCGCCAGGTCCGCCTCGGTGATGATCCCGATGGCGTCGCCGCCGTCGGTGACGACGACCGCCTTGTAGTGCTCCAGCAGGTTCCGGATCTCGTCGACGGTCGCGTCCGGGCTCACCGGCGGGAACGACTCGGACATCACCTCGCTGACCGGGAGTTCCGCGGCGTCCTCGCCGGCCTGATTCACGTCGGAAAACGAGATCGACCCCACCGGCGTCCCGTTCTGGATCACCGGAAGCTGGGAGTACGCCTCCTCCTCCATCAGGTCGACGGCCTCGCGAACCGAGTCGTCGGGCGCGATGCTGATCACCGACTCGTGCATGATGTCGCGAGCGCGGACCACGTCGCCCTCGACCTCGTCGAGCGCCTCGACGATGCGCCGGAGCGTCGACAGGCGCGGGTCCACGTCGCCGCCCTCGATACGGGCGATCAGCGGCTGCGACACGTCCGCGCGCTCGGCGAGCGCGCTCTGGGTGAGATCGAGCGACGTCCGCCGCTCGCGCAGGTCCTGCGGCGTCGGGAGTTCCATGTACCCGAATTACCCAAGGTAATTAAAAATCGTTCGGTCGTACCGGGGGTGGTTACCGACCGTCGCGGCTCACTCGTCCTCGTCGTCGGCTTCCGTCTCGATCACGTCCAGCACGTCCAGCGGCACGTCGCGGAGGGCCCCGCCGATCTCGCTTTTCGCGATCCGGGTGGCGTGCTCCTCGCTGTCGGCGTTGAACACGTCGATCTCCAACATCAGCCCGACGAGGGCGGTCGAGGCGGCGATGAACGCCGAGTCGAACGGCTCGCCGCAGGCGGGACACGGCGTCGCGCCGACCTCCACGTCGACGAACTCCTTGTTCGCCTCGTTCAGCCGGCGGCCGGCCTCACTGACGGCGACGCCGATCGCGTCGTCGATAGCTTCCACGTCCCGTACCAACCAGGCCGCCTCCAGCGCGACGAGATAGTTGCTCACAGGTCACCTCCCCCGTGTGTGGACAATAACTCGTTGGTTCGCTTCGCGTACGTCGTCGTTGACCGACTCTGTCTCATTACGATCGATCGGTAGCCGCGGGGCGCGGTTTAATGTTGCCACTCGCGCGCTCGCGCTCGAGCCGATGGGAACGCGCACCGAACCCGCGGGTTCGCTGTAAGTTATGCGAAACCCGCGCGTCCGTGTGCGGAAACGTCCGGGGATCGGCAGGCGGGAGCCGGCGGCGGTCGCGATCCGCGGACGAGATCCCTTAATCGATAGACGGCGTCGGATCTCACCGCGGCGCGGCAGCCGATACACTTATGTTCGGGAGCGGCCGCACGACGTGATACCGGTATGACCCACGCCGTTCGAGCCGCCCACCGCGCTGGCGTTCACGCGATCCACCACCTGACCGTACTCGCGGGGATCCTCGCGTTCCCGTTCGTGCTCCTCACTCGCAAGGCCGGCGTTCGGCTCCCGATGGGACCGGTCGTCTCCCGGATCCGCGACACCTACGAGGGCGTCGTTGACGCGACGGGCGACTCGACCGACGGCTAACGGCGCGACGCCCGTTCGCCGCCGACCGCGACTTCTCTCGGCGACGCGATCCGCGCGATGCAGCGACAGTGACCGCGACGGCAACGGCGCCGATAGCGACGGCCACGACACCGCCGAGACCGAGAGATGGCGTCGTGGTCCCCTGAGTTCCTCAAGGGGTGCATTTATCAGCGCCGCTGCCTAATCAGGCGGTAATGCGACCATCTGGTGACCTCGCGGACCTCGACGCCATCGGTGGCGACGAAACCGTGTTCGGGCCGCAACTCGGGGAGTTTCCCAACGCCGACGAGCGTCGTGCACAGGCGACCGGCGAAGGTGAGATGAAGACCGGGACGACGACCGTCGGCCTGCGAACGGAGGACGGCGTCGTGCTCGCGACGGACATGCGCGCCTCGCTGGGTCGCATGGTCTCCTCGAAGGACGTCCAGAAGGTCGAGCAGATCCACCCGACGGGCGCGCTCACCATCGCGGGGTCGGTCTCCGCGGCGCAGAACCTCATCCAGACGCTGAAAGCCGAGACGAACCTCTACGAGGCTCGCCGCGGCAAGGACATGAGCATGCAGGCGCTGTCGACGCTCACGGGGAACCTCCTCCGCTCGGGCGCGTTCTTCATCGTCCAGCCCATCCTCGGCGGGGTCGACGACGAGGGCGCACACATCTACTCCATCGACGCGGCCGGCGGCATGACCGAGGAGGAGTACACCGTCACCGGTTCCGGCTCGCAGTTCGCGCTGGGCGTCCTCGAGCAGGAGTACGACGAGGACCTGTCCATCGACGACGCGAAGCGCGTCGCCGCCCGCGCGGTCAAGTCCGCGCTGGAGCGCGACACCGCCACCGGCAACGGCATCAACATGTGCGTCGTGACCGACGAGGGCGTCGAGGTCACGAAGCACAAGGACATCGACGAACTCACCGCCTGAGCGCTCGGTCCGCGTTCGCGTCCCTCGGCACCCGAACTTCCGGGACGCCGACGTTTTTCCGCCCCGACAGCGAACGCGCCGCCGATGGCCTCCGGCGCACGGATCACGGCGATCGAGGAGGTACCGGAGCGCGGCTCGCACCTGTTCACCGTCGGCGACAGCCACGGCACTGACCGCGAGGTGATCCTCGTCCGCTGTGCGGAGGATCCGGGGGTCCGCGCGTGGATCAACGTCTGCCCGCACGAGTATCAGCGGCTCGACCGGGGCCGCGGCGCGGCGATGCGCGAGGGCGAGATCGTCTGCCCGAAACACGGGTCGATGTTCGACGCCTGTGCGGGCGACTGCGACAACGGCGAGGCGGCGGGAACGACGCTGACCGCCGTGGGGATCGCGGTCGAGGACGGCGCGGTGCACCTCGCGGACGAGGACTACACGTACCGTCACGACGGAGCACGGGACGACGACAACGACGGCCCGAGTTCCACCTCCCACATCGGGTTCTGACTCGGGGAGTGATAGGATCGGCTACGGACCGCCCGTGTCGTCGGAGCCGGCCACGAACTGCCCGCCCGAAGCGCTACTCGTCGACCCAGTCGGCGAGGGTTCCGTCGACCAGCGTTTCGCGCTGCCGCTCCACGTACGTCCGCTGCATCGCGGGGATCGCGTCGGCGAGGTCGGCGCCGTCGTCGAGGCGCGCGCGGACGCGACGACGCTTCCACGCGGCGGGCGTCACCCCCGTCTCCGCCCGCCAGCGCAGCGGCGCGAGATACGACTCGGCCTCGGATTCCGAGAGGCCGACGTCCTCTAACCCGGCCTCGGCGTGCGACAGCAGGTCGTCGAAGATCGCGTCGGAGTCGTTCGTCTCGACGCCGTCGGTCGTGATCCACGAGAGATCGGCGTCGACGCCGTCGCGGACGGCCGCGTAGAAGTTGTCGCGGGCGACCTCCCAGTCGAGGTCGTACACGGGATGGCGACGGCGGGGGAGGCTCTCCAGCAGGCCCGCGAACGCCGCGAGGAACGCGATCGAGTCGCCCACGGTCGGCTGGGCGGGGATCGGACGGAACTCGATGCGCGCGTTCGCGGCCGACCGGGTGGCGCCGTCGAACACCGGGCGCACCCACCGCCAGAAGGTGCCGTGTTTGCGACGCAGCGTCGCGAACGCGTCGTCGAAGCGGTTGCCATCCGCGACCGGCATCGGAACGATCGTCGGGTCGGCGGCGACGCGGTCGACCGCCTCCTCGACGGTGTCGAGGTCCGCGGGGAACGTCACCTTCCGTGCGCCCTCCTCGTTGAGGACCGACTCGAAGACCGCGACGCGGTTCTCGTGCCAGCCGTCGGCGAGGACGTCCGCCGCGGTCGCGTCGGCGGCGTACAGGTCCGGCGGGAAGAACGGGGCGTTGACCCCGAGCGCGAGCAGCGGTCCCGCGATCCGGAGCGCGAGAGTGTGAATCCGGGGGATGTCCTCCGCGCGTGCGACCTGATAGTGCGGCTGGATCGACGTGATGAGGCTCTCGGGCATCACCGTGTCCGCCGTCAACTCGACGTGCGGGGCGTCGATCGAGAACGGCTCCGATCGGGTCCCGTTGGCCATCGCATGATAGCGCACGGCGTCGCTCATGTTGGTCGCGACCCGAACCCCGTCGTCCTCGACGGAGTCGGTGAGGTACTCGCGGGCGGTCTCGCCGATCGGCGGGACCGTCCACATCGCGTCCGAGACGAGGCGCATCCCCTCGGCGCCGGTCGTCTCCTCGGCCGCTTCGAGGCGCGCGCGAACCTCGGCCGCCTGCGCGCGCACGCCGGCGGCGTTGAGCGGCTGTGGGCTCGTCGTCATCTCGGCGTTGTGCAGCCCCAGTTCCTTCTCGAAGCCGATGAGCTCCAGCAGACGACGGGGGACCCTGCTGAGGTGGGGAGCGTTCACGTCGGCGGCGACCTGTCCCGCCGCGGTTCCGTCCTCGTCGCCCCCTTCCCGCCACCGCCCCTCCGAGACGGCGTAGAACTCGTACTCCAGCCCGATGATCGACTGGTGGTTGTCGAAGGTCCCGTCGCGAAGCTCGGCCTTCACGGTCTCCGCGTCCGCCTCCGCCCGCTGTCGAAACTGCTCGGGATCGGTCTCCAACACACCCCGGACCCGGTCAGCGAGATCCCCATCAGCGTCGGTCATGGTCCCCGATGCACTCGCGGCGTCCTTCAAGCCGTCGGGGGAGGCCGTCTCCGGTATCGTAATCGAGAACCAAGATTTATAAAATACACCTCAGATCTCCGCGTATGGAGACTTTCGGGCTCGTGCAGGCCGGCGCCTGTCCCTTCCGGGGGCGGGGGACGGCGGTCGATCGCTACGCGACGGCGTTCTTCACGAAGAAGGCCGAGCTCGCCGAGCTCGTCTGCGACGAGTGGGTCGTCCTCTCGGAGCGACACGGCGTGATCGACCCCGACGAGACGGTCGAGGGGGTCGACCGGGAGTTCACGGCTCTGGAACCGGCCGCACAGGCGCGGTGGTCGATGGATGTCGTCTCCGACGTGGCCTCGCGGGTCCGCAAACACGAACACGACCGCGTCGTCGTGTTCGCCGACCGCCCGATGCGCGACGCGCTGAAGGAGCGCGGCGGGCTGCTCAGTCGGATCGCCGCCGCCGGGGCGGAGACGGTCGAGCCGCTGGCCGGGATCGGCGGTCGCGAGCGACAGGAGCGGTGGCTCGACGAACAGCTCGCGATCCGGCGGGACGCGGCAGATCCGACCGCGGCGGATCTCGAATCGACTCCCGGCGAGTTGTCGTGAAGAACTGGCTCGGGGAGCTAGCCCGGGGAGTCCCCGTGAGCCGGCGACCGCGGTCCCCCGCGAGCGCGAGTCGTCGGAGTTATTCTCGCTGCCCGACTCCGGCCGGGCATGGAGTTCGCCACGTTCGCCGAGCGCGCGGAGTCGATGGCCGCCGAGCCCGGCGATCTCGCGACCGTCGCGCTCGTCGCCGACGCGCTGGCGACCGCCGGCGGCGGCGCAGCGACCGGATCCGACGCGGCGTCCGGAGGCGACGACCCGTCCGATGGCGACAGGGCCACCGGGGGCGACGAGCTCGCGACCGTCGCGCGGTTCCTCCGCGGGGCGGTGTTTCCGGGCTGGGACAGTCGGACGCTCTCGGTCGGCCCGTCGCTGTGTCACGCGGCGCTGGCGCGAGCCGCGGGCGCGAACGTCACCGCCGACGATGTCGAGGAGCGACTCGCGGAAACCGGCGAGATCGGCGCGGTCGCCGCCGACCTCGACCTCGGGGGGCAGACCGGGCTCGCCGCGTTCGCGGCCGGCGGCGACGCCGGAGCCGGCGGAGACAACCTGACTGTCCGCGAGGTGTACGAGGAACTCGTCGCCGTCGCCGAGGCGACCGGCGACGGCAGCGAGTCGTTCCGTGAGGACACGCTGTTCGGACTGTTCACGCGGGCCGGGCCGACCGAGGCGAAGTACCTCGCGCGGCTCGTGCTCGGGGAGATGCGGATCGGCGTCGGCTCGGGCACGCTCCGGGACGCCACCGCCGAGGCGTTCCTCGGCGCGTCGGTGACGACGCCGACCGAGGAGCGCGGGGAGGACGACCGCACCGAGGAGCTGGTCGCGATCGTCGAGCGCGCGCTGCAGGTGACGAACGACCACGGCCGGGTCGCCGAACTCGCCCGCGACGAGGGCGAGTCCGGGCTCCGGGAGGTGTCGCTGTCGGTCGGTCGACCGGTCCGCTCGATGCTCGCGCAGGCGGGGACCGTCGCCGACGCGCTCGATGCGTGGGACGCCGTCGCCGTCGAGACGAAGTACGACGGCGCGCGAGTGCAGATCCACTACGAGTCCGGCGACGGCGCTGACGACCACGGCAGGGACGCCGCCGGGGGCGGGGCCGGCGGCCCGATCTCCATCTACTCGCGCAACATGGAGGACGTGACCGCCGCGCTCCCGGAGCTGGTCGAGCACGTCCGCGACCACGCCACGGCGCCGGCGATCCTCGACGGCGAGGCTGTCGCGATCGACGACGACGGCGAGCCGCTCCCGTTTCAGGAGATCCTCCGGCGATTCCGGCGCAAGCACGACGTCGACCGGATGCGCGAGGAGGTGCGCGTCGAGCTTCGGGCGTTCGACTGCCTGCACGCCGGCGGCGACGACCTGCTCGACGCGCCGCTGTCCGAGCGCCACGACCGGCTCCGCGGGGTGCTCGACGACGGCGTCTCCGAGCTGCTCGTCTCCGACGACGCCGAGGAGATCGAGGCGTTCGAGTCCGAGGCGCTCGCGGCCGGCCACGAGGGCGTGATGCTCAAGCGCCCGGAGTCGACGTACGACCCCGGGAACCGGGGGAGGGAGTGGCTCAAGCGCAAGCCCGACGTGGAGACGCTCGACCTCGTGGTCACCGGCGCCGAGTGGGGCGAGGGTCGCCGGGCGGAGCTGTTTGGGACGTTCGAGGTGAGCGTCCGCACGGGGGGAGACGTCGGCACCGTCGGCGGCGGTGACGGGGGCGACGGCCACGACGACGCGTACGCCACCGTCGGGAAGGTCGCGACCGGAATCACCGACGAGGAGCTGGCGAATCTGACGGAGCTGCTGGAGCCGCACGTGCGCGCCGAGTCCGGGCAGACCGTCACCTTCGCCCCCGAGGTGGTCCTCGAGGTCGGCTACGAGGAGATCCAGGCGTCGCCGACGTACGACTCCGGGTACGCCCTGCGGTTCCCCCGGTTTCTCGCGGTCCGCGGGGACAAGTCGCCGGCGGGCGCCGACTCGCTGACCCGAGTTCACCGGCTCGTCGGCGACGAGTGACAAGACACTAGCGGGGGGCGCTCGTGGGGCCGATATGGATCCACGCCGGACCGTCGCGGCGTACCCGCTCCAGGTGCTGTTGGCCGTCGCGACCGCCGCCGCGCTCGTCGCCACCGCCGTCGTCGCCGCCGGCGACGCCCCCCTGTCACTCACGCTCCGTCTCGCAGCGCTCTCGACCGTGCTGTTCGTGTTCGCGGTCGGCTTCTCCGCCGGCCCGCTCGCCGAGCGATACCTATAGACGGCGCCCGCCACGATCCACCACATGACGATTCGACACGACGACCTGCGGGTCACGTGGTACGGCTACGCCACCGCGCGCATCGAGAGCGAGGACGGCACGGTCGCCTACACCGATCCCGGCCGGTACGGCGTGCTCACCGGCGAATGGACGCCGCCCGGCGGCGGCAACCCGAAGGAGGCGGCCCACCCGCGCGCGGTCGACCACCGGCCGATGGACGCCGACCTCGTCGTCGTCACCCACGACCACCACTACGACTCCGAGGGGATCGAGCGCGTCGCCGCGGACGACGCGACCGTCGTCGTCTACGAGGGCGTCGACGCCGCGAACATCGATCGCGACGTGAAGCCCGTCGCCGAACTGCCGTTCGAGGTCGTCCGGATCGGCGAGGCCGAGCACGTCAGAGTCGACGGCGTCGGCGACGTGTGGTCGATGCCGGCGTACAACGAGCCGGACGGGCCACACGCGAACCGCGACGGCTCCGTGCCGCACCCGAAGGGGCTCGGCGTCGGCTACCGGTTCACCGTCGGAAGCGAGGGGACCTCGGTGTTCTGGCCCGGCGACTCCGACGCGCTCGCGGCGTTCGCCGAGTTGGACGTGTCGCTGTTCCTCGCGAACGTCTCCGGATCCGTCTGCATGAGCGCCCCCGAGGCGGCCGCCCTCGCCGAACGCATGGACCCGGATCTGGTCGTCCCGATCCACTACAACACGCAGGCGTTCCTCGAAGCCGACTCGGCGGCGTTCGCCAGCGACGTGGCGAGGCGGGCGATCCCGGTCGCGCTCGACGAGTCGTCGGAGTAGCGCCACGCAGCTGTCGGCGAGGGGCTGCTGTGTCGGCCCGTGAGCGGGCCCATGAAGTCACCTCGCAACGACACTGCACGCAAGCTACTTCCCTTCCGACGAGTGACATCCCGGGTGATGCCCTCCCGATCGTCGGCGGCCGGTCGCTCGCGCACCTGCGACGGCTGCGGAACGCGGATCGATCCCGAGGACCGGTTCTGCTCGGGCTGTGGCCGCCCCGTTCGGTCGAACGACCGCGACCAGCGCGGGCGCGAGTCCCCGAGCGCGGAGGACCGCGCGTGGCTCCGCCGGCGCGTCGCCGACCTCCACGCGGAGGGGTGGGAGACGGTCGCGGACGACGGCGAGCGGGTCGTCGTCCGCAAGCGCGGGTTCGGCCGGCTCCCGATCCACGCCGTCCTGTTCCTGTTGACCGGCGGACTCGGCAACATCCTGTACGCGCTGTACCGCTACACCGCGGGAGCGCCGCGTCGCGTGGTGTACGCGGACGGCACCGAACGGTCCCTCTCGGGCGGCGACGACGGCAAACGGGACCTCGCGACCGCCGTCGCCGCGGCCGCCGCCGGGCTGCTCGTGTTCGGCGGCGCCCTGTGGGTCGGCGCGGCCGTGGCCGCGAACCTCTCGGTGATCGCCGCCGTGCTCGGCTCGCTCGTGTTCGTCCTGTCGGCGCTGGTCGCGATCGCGGTCCCGCAGGTGGCCCGCGACGGACTCGAATCGCCGGGCACGTTCGGCACCGCTCAGACCGTCGAACGCGAGCGCGTCCGCAACCCGCCCGAGCCGTGTGCCGCCTGCGGCCGGCGGGTGTTCCGCGGGGAGCACCGCCGGTACGCGAAGCGGTTCTACGTCGCCGGTATCCCGCTGCGGACGACGAGCTCGGGAGAGAACGTCTACTGCGACGCCTGCGCCGACGAGTCGGACGGACCGTCCGCCGTCGACGACGTCGATGCGGAGCTGGCTCGGCTGCGGGAGGAAGCCGGAGGGGAACGCGAGGAGCTGTTCGAACGACGGTAGGAGCCGACGCCTCAGAGAACGCCCATCTCCTCGAGCCGCTCGGGGAGGTACGTGTCCGTGACGAAGTCCAGGCCCTGCGCCGCGAGCGCCTGCTGTTCGGCCTTCTTTCCGATGTCGAGTTGGAGCTCGATCTGCTCCTCCCAGAAGTCGGTCTGGAAGCGGGGGTCCTCCAACTCGGACTCGAGGGCGTTCACGTCCGAGTCCGCGAGCGGGTCCGTCGGGAGGTCGTAGTCGACGATGTCCTGCGGGCGGATGCCGACGTACTCGGCCTCCGGGGTGGCGAGGTACTCCGAGAGGTGCGCGGACTTGATCGAGCCGTACGCGACGGAGCCGTAGATCCGATACGACCACGGGTCGCCGTCACAGAACACCACGACTGGCAAGTCGAGTTCGTCGTGCAGGCGCTTCGTGAGCCGGCGGGTCGCGCGGGCCGGCTGGCCACCGAGGTGGACGACGATCGAGTCGTAGTCGACGTCGAAGCCGTTCTCGACGAGCCGGTCGCGCATGCCGCCGGTCTCGACGCAGAGGACGAACTCGGCGTCGTTGTCGAGGAACTCGATCGTGTCGGGGTTGTTGGGGATCTGATATCCCCCCTGCCCGACGTCCTCCTGACAGTGGATGTCGCGGTCGCCGCGGCGGGTCTGCTCGCGGAGCCGCAGCGGACCCATCACCTTCGCGCCCGACTCCTCCGGGCGCATGTGGAAGTCCTCGCGGGTGACCCCCGAGACGATCTCCAGATCCTCGATCAGCTGGTTCGACTCGTCCTGCGAGGTGAACTGCGCCTCCTCGGAGTCCCACGACTCCGAGAGGTAGTACAGCTCACGAAGGGTGGACGAACGGTCCTCGTCCAACTGCTGGGCGAGGAACTCGACTGCGTACACCGCCTTCAGGAGCTTTCGCGCGCCGCGCACGGAGTTGGCCGAGCGGGTGGAGGTGCGATCGCCGTACACCCAGACGCCCGCCTCCTCGTCGAAGACGATGTTGCTCTTCGTCCGCGTGGGGAGCGTCATCTCGGGGATGTCCCCGTGCTCGAACTGGTCGTAGAACTCCGCCGCGAGGTCGATCAGCTGTTCGCGGGCCTTCTCCTCGTTCAGCTTGGTGTGGGGTGTGTCTGCGCTCATCTCAGGCGTTCACGGTCAGCTTCTCGGTCTCGATGCCGTCGACGTTCACGTCGAAGTCGGCGTCGCCGGCGACGGTGTACTCCAGGGTGGCCTCCTCGCCGCCGGGGACGCTCGGGTTCCACTTCACGAACCACTCCCCGTCGAGGTCGACGACGGTCGCCTCCTCGGGTACGTCCGCCGGCTCGACGCTCACGATGTCGGTCACGTCCGGGTTCTCGGTGCGGTCGGAGTGGTTCTCGACGACGAGGCGGACGGTGTCGCCCTCGCGCTCGCGCTCGACGCCGACGTTGTTCATGATGCGCGCCAGCGCGGCGTCGATGTTCGGGCGTTCGCGGCCGGTGACCTCCGAGACCTTGTCCGCCATCTCCGGGAGGATGCGCCCGAGCACGTCCTGTTTCTCCCGGCGCTTCTGCATCGAGCGCCGCTTGTTCAGGTAGCTCTTCAGTTCGCGGGCGGCCTCCCGCACCGCGAGTTCGATCTCGTCCTCGATGGCGGGGATGTTCGCGAGCGCGTCCTTCGACTCGCTGGTGAACGGCACGTTCGTCGAGGCGACGTGGATCATGATCACCGCGGGGCCGTTCGGCATCCCCGAGCCGCCGGGCTGGTCCAGCCCGTAGTTGCGCCAGCCGATGCGCTTCACCACGTCGGTGGTCGCACAGGCGCCGCGCTGGTAGACCAGCGGGACGCGGTTGGCGAACCGGAGCAGGTCGACCTGCCCGCCGTCCTCCAGCTCGCCGCCGTAGGCGATGCCGGCCTCGACGATGAACGGGTCGCCCCCGTGGACCTCGGCGTCGCGCGTGGCCGCGGCGTAGAAGTCCGCGTCGAACTCCTTGCGCAGGCCCGCCTCGACGAGTTCCGCGGTGATGGGGGCGAGGCAGTCCGTCGGCGGCGCGAGGATGTCCGTCTCGCGCATCGCCTCCAGCAGTTCGCTGGCGGTGTCGCGGTCGGCGGCCGTCTCGCGGACCTTCGGCACGTCGTCCGCGACGGTGACCATCCGCGACCACAGCGCCTCGACGACGTTCTCGCGGGCGGTGTCGCCGAACGTGGCGTCGTCGAACTCCTCGGTGTCGTCGGCCGCCTCGTCGACGAGCGTCGAGAGATCCGAGTGCGTCGCGCGCATTCTGTCGTCGCCGGCGGCGAACCGCCGGGCGAGCCGCTGGGCCATCCCGGCGACGACGGCGTCGTCCTTCCGGGTGGAGGTCGCCTCGTCGACGAGGCCGTAGAGGTCGTCGGTCAACTCGTCCTCGTCGGCGTCCTCGTCGTAGGCGGTCATCGTCGCCCACGCGGCCTCGACGGCGTTGTCGCGGACGGTCGCGCCGAAGCGCGTGCCGTGCTCGTCCTCGGCGGCGGCGGCGACCTCGTCGACGATCTCGACGAGTTCGTGGTGGCTCGTGCGCTCGCGCCCGCCGAGCGTGCTCGCGACCTCGCTCGCGAAGAAGTCGGTCGCGTCCGCGCCCTTGTTGGAGACGGCGGCGGCGACCGCCTCGGCGACCGCCTCCCCGTCGGCGCTCCAGCCGAGTTCGCGGCCGAAGTGGCGGTCGCGGAAGTTGTCGATCACCTTGTCGGCGGTCTTCTTGCCGACACGGGTGAACTCCTCCTGGAGGAAGCCCGACACCGAGTAGCTCTCGGTCGCCTCCACCATCTTGATCAGCGTTCCGAGTTCGACCCCGTGCGGGTGCGGGCGGATCTCCTTGGTCTCGGCGGGAAGCTGGTCGGTGCCGCGCTCGAACTTCAGCGGCTCGTCCAGCCCCGGTTCCCGGAGTTCGAGTCGGGCGTGGGGGTTGACCACGGCGGTGTGTTTGATGTAGTCGTGGAGCTGCTGGCGCGCGCGCATGTTCGCCTCCATCTCCACCTCGATGCGCGTGCCGTGTGTGCGGTCCCACGACGTCGTCCGTTCGGCTTTGATCTCCGGCTCGTTGGTGTCCGTGTCGATGATCAGCTCGAAGTACTGCGCGTCGGCTTCGCCCTTCGGGCGGGAGGTGATCTTCGCGGGCTTCCCGGAGGTGAGCTGCGAGTAGAGCACGGCCGCGGAGATGCCGATCCCCTGTTGACCGCGACTCTGCTCTCTGGCGTGGAAGCGGCTGCCGTACAGGAGCTTCCCGAAGACTTTGGGGAGCTGTTCTTTCGTGATCCCGGGGCCGTTGTCCTCGACGATCAGGCGGTAGTAGTCTCCTACCTCCCTGATCTCGACGTAGATGTCGGGGCGGATCCCCGCCTCCTCGCAGGCGTCGAGCGCGTTGTCGACGGCCTCCTTGACGGCGGTGACCAGCCCGCGGGCGCCCGAGTCGAACCCGAGCATGTGCTTGTTCTTCTCGAAGAACTCGGCGATGGAGATCTCCCGCTGGCCCTCGGCCAGCTCGTCGGCGATCCCCTGGTCCTCGCCGAGTTGCGACTGGAACGACGTCATTCTCGTGGGAACCCCTATCCGACGCGGGGTAATAACCGTGTCCTCACCGCGGTGGAAGTGAACGGCCGGCCGTCGGCGTTCGGACGGTCCGAAACGAGTCGAATATATGTCAAAACTCCCTGGCCGCCCGTCCAGCCCGCTCCGTGCCGCGCTGAGCGCGCGGAGCGTCGGGTCAAGGGGACCGGATGAGTCTGACCACCGGACGGTATCACGGGACTCTCACGCGCGCGCGTGGGAGGACTTATAACCGGGGCTCCGTTAGGGGTGCGTAAGGTTCCTATGTCAGATTCAGGGGATAGTGAGTACGGTGCCGGGCAGATTCAGGTGCTGGAGGGCCTTCAGGCCGTCCGCAAGCGCCCGGCGATGTACATCGGTTCTACGGACGCTCGCGGCCTCCACCATCTGGTCTACGAGGTCGTCGACAACTCCATCGACGAGGCGCTCGCGGGCTACTGCGACGAGATCGAGGTGACCGTCCACGAGGACGGCTCCGTCTCCGTCTCCGACGACGGGCGCGGCATTCCCGTCGACACCCACGAGAAGTACGACCGACCCGCGGTGGAGGTCATCATGACGATCCTCCACGCCGGCGGGAAGTTCGACAACAAGTCCTACCAGGTGTCGGGCGGGCTCCACGGCGTCGGCGTCTCCGTGGTGAACGCGCTCTCGCACTGGCTGGAAGTCGAGGTGAAGCGCGACGGCGCCGTCTGGCGGCACCGCTTCGACCACGGCGAGCCCGAGGAGGGCGCCTTCGAGCGCGTCCGCGACATGGATCCCGACGAGGAGACGGGCACGACCATCCGGTTCTGGCCGGACACGGACATCTTCGAGACGATCGACTTCGCGTTCGACACGCTCGCGACCCGCCTGCGCGAGCTCGCGTTCCTGAACGAGGGCGTCACGATCACGCTCACCGACGAGCGCGACGGCGAGGTCGAGACGTTCCACTACGAGGGCGGCATCCGCGAGTTCGTCGAGTACCTCAACGAGACGCGCACGCCGCTGCACCGGGACGTCATCTACTTCGACGCCGACGAGGAGGCCGAGGACGGCGTCGTGCAGGTCGAGGTCGCGATGCAGGCGACCGACGAGCTGCAGGGGTCGGTACACGCGTTCGCGAACAACATCAACACGCGCGAGGGCGGCACCCACCTCACCGGGTTCAAGACCGCGCTCACGCGCGTCGTCAACGACTACGCCAACGACAACGGCCTCGTCGACGACCTCGACGGCAACCTCAAGGGCGAGGACGTCCGCGAGGGGCTGACGGCGGTCATCTCGGTGAAACACCCCGACCCGCAGTTCGAGGGCCAGACGAAGACGAAGCTGGGCAACTCGGAGGTCCGCGGCATCGTCGAGTCGGCGATCCACCAGCACCTCGGGACGTTCTTCGAGGAGCACCCCGACGTCGCAGAGACCGTCGTGACCAAGGCCGCGGAGGCGGCCCGCGCCCGCAAGGCCGCCAAACAGGCCGAGGAGCTGACGCGACGGAAGTCGGCGCTGGAGTCGACGGCGCTTCCCGGCAAACTGGCCGACTGCCAGTCCCGCGATCCCGAGGACTCCGAGCTGTTCATCGTGGAGGGCGACTCCGCGGGCGGGTCGGCGAAGCTGGGACGCAACCCCGAGTTCCAGGCGATCCTCCCGCTGGGCGGGAAGATCCTCAACGTCGAGAAGCATCGCCTCGACCGGGTGCTCCAGAACGACGAGATCCGGAACATGATCACCGCCGTCGGCACCGGGATCGGCGACGAGTTCGACATCGAGGAGGCGCGCTATCACAAGGTCATCATGATGACGGACGCCGACGTGGACGGCGCCCACATCCGGACGCTCCTGCTCACGCTGTTCTACCGGCATATGCGCCCGCTCGTCGAGGCGGGCTACGTGTACGCGGCCCAGCCGCCGCTGTACCGCATCCGGTACCGCGGGAACACGTACGACGCGATGACCGAGGCCGAACGGGAGGCGATCGTCGAGGAGAAGTGCGACGGGAACCCCGACCAAGTCCAGCGGTTCAAGGGCCTGGGCGAGATGAACCCCGAACAGCTGTGGGAGACGACGATGAACCCGGAGAACCGCGTGCTCAAGCAGATCACGATCGACGACGCCGCGGCCGCCGACCGCATGTTCAACGTCCTGATGGGCGACTCGGTCGAGCCGCGCAAGCAGTTCATCAAGGAGCACGCGCCCGAGGCGGAGTGGGTGGACATCTGATGCGAGTGACGACAATGACGAACGAGACACCGACGACGCAGGCACCGAAAGCGACGCGATCAGATCACCGGACGGCGGAGGTCTCTCGATGAGCTCGGACGTCCCCGACGTCGATCCCGAGGACGTCCGCGCGGCGCAGATCGACCGCGTCCGCATCGAGGACGAGATGGAGCAGTCGTACATCGACTACGCGATGTCGGTCATCGCGGGTCGCGCGCTGCCCGACGTGCGGGACGGCCTCAAGCCCGTCCACCGGCGCATCCTCTACGCGATGCACGAGATGGGCGTCACCAGCAACACCAGCCACCGGAAGTCCTCGTCGGTGGTCGGCGAGACGATGGGTGATTACCACCCGCACGGCGACCAGGCCATCTACGACACGCTCGTCAACATGGCCCAGGAGTTCTCGATGCGGTATCCGCTGGTCGACGGGCAGGGGAACTTCGGGTCGATGGACGGCGACCCCGCCGCGGCGCCGCGGTACACGGAGGCCCGCATGGCCGACATCGCCGAGGAGTTGCTCGCGGACATCGAGAGAGACACCGTCGACTTCTCGGCGAACTACGACGACCGCCTGACCGAACCGGACGTGCTCCCGGCGGCGTATCCCAACCTCCTCGTCAACGGCTCGACGGGGATCGCGGTCGGCATGTCGACGAAGGTGCCGCCGCACAACCTCGGCGAGGTGATCGACGCGACGATCGAGCTGATCGACGACCCCGACGCGACGGTCGCGGAGCTGATGGAGCACGTGAAGGGGCCGGACTTCCCGACGGGCGCGAACATCGTCGGCCGCAACTCCGTGCGCGAGGCGTACACGACGGGTCGCGGCCGCGTTCGCGTGCGCGCCGAGATGGAAGTCGAGGAGTACGGCAACGACCGCCAGCGCATCGTCGTCACCGAGCTGCCGTACCAAGAGAACAAGGCGCGCATCGTCGAGCGCATCGCCAACGACGTGAACGAGGGGATCATCGAGGGGATCTCCGACCTCCGCGACGAGTCCGACCGCGAGGGGGTCCGCGTCGTCATCGAGCTGAAGCGCGGCGCGAACGTCGAGGTCGTGAAGAACCAGCTGCTGGAGCACCACCTCGAGTCCACCTTCGGCGTCATCAACCTCGCGCTGGTCGACGGGCAGCCGAAGGTCCTGACCCTGAAGGAGACGCTGGAGCACTACATCGAGCACCGCAAGGAGGTCGTCACCCGCCGCTCCGAGTACGACCTGCAGGAGGCGGAAGACCGCGCGCACATCCTCGAAGGGCGCCTGAAGGCGCTGGAGAACGCCGAGGACGTCGTCGAGACGATCCGCGAGAGCGAGGACCGCGACGCCGCGAAGACGGCCCTCCGGAGCACCTTCGAGTTCAGCGAGGAGCAGGCCGAACACATCGTCCGGATGCAGCTGGGCTCGCTCACGTCGATGGAGGCCGCCGAGATAGAGGACGAGTACGAGGACGTGCAGGCGACCATCGAACGCCTGAACGAGATCCTCGAGTCCGAATCGGAGCTGCTGGCGGTCATCAAGGACGAACTCCGCGAGATCAAGGACGCCTACGACGACGACCGCCGCACCGGCTTCGTCGAGGACACCGGCTCCGTCACCCACGAGGACCTCATCCCGGAGGAGGAGTCCGTGGTCGTGCTCTCGGAGGACGACTACATCAAGCGGATGCCCGCGGCCGACTTCCGCGCGCAAAACCGCGGCGGCAAGGGGATCATCGGCGCCGACCTGAAGGAGGGCGACCGGGTGTCCTCGGTGTTCCTCGCGTCGACGCACGACTACCTCCTGTGCTTCACCGACAAGGGTCGCGTCTACCAGCTGAAGACGTATCAGGTGCCCGAGATGGGCCGAACCGCCCGCGGGAAGTCGGCGGTGAACGTGCTCGATCTGGACGGCGACGAGGATCTGACGGCCGTCGTCAACACCGCCGACCTCACCGGCGACGAGTACCTCACGATGGTCACCGAGGGCGGCTACGTGAAGCGGACCGCCGGCGACGAGTTCGACAACATCCTCTCGACGGGGATCCGCGCGATCAAGTTGGAGGACGGCGACGCCCTCGCCGACGTGGAGGTCACCGACGGCGGGCGCCACCTCGTGATCGGCACCCGCGGAGGGATGGCGATCCGCTTCGACGAGAGCGAGGTACGCGCGATGGGCCGCACCGCCCGCGGCGTCCGTGGGGTGAAACTCGCCGGCGACGACCGCGTCGCCGGCATCGCCGCAATCGACGAGGACGCCCACAACTGGGTACTCACCGTGACCGAGAACGGCTACGGGAAGCGGACCGACCTCGACGAGTACCGCACCCAGAGCCGCAACGGCAAGGGGCTCATCGACATCAAGACCGACGACCGAAACGGGCGAGTGTGTGCCGTCGAGGCGGTAACCTACGGCGACCACCTGTTCGCGATGAGCGCCGCCGGACAGATCATGCGCACCCGAGTCGAGGACATCTCGACCATCGGGCGCAACACCATGGGCGTCACCGTGATGGATCTGGACGAGGGCGACACCGTCGCCGCCGTCGACGTGCTCTCGGCCGAGCGCGTCTCGAGCGAGCGGAGCGCCGAGGAGACGCGGGAGGCGACCACGGAGTCGGCCGCCGCCGACGCCGAGTAGCCGGCGCGGTCACTCCCCCGCCCGCGCGTCCTCCAGTTCGTAGAAGGCCCCGCAGCAGTCGGTCGGAGACAGCCGCTCGCGCTGTTCTCGCGTCGACAACGCCGCGAGCCGCGTCGTCCGACAGCGCCGGCACCGGTCCGCGACGACCTCCCCGCATCCCCGACACCGGATCAGGTAGCGTCCGCGGTGGAACGTGGGACAGTGCCGGTCGGCGTTCACCGCGTCCGCGCGCTCGCGGAACCACGCCCCGTGACCGGTCGCGCCGAACCGGGCGAACTGCTCGACGTGGACGAGTTCGTGGCGGAGCACCCGGCGCCACTCGGCCTCGTCATAGGCGTCGGCCGCGCGGCGCGAACAGACGACGTGGCACTCGCGGAGCGACTCGAACCGGGAGTCGGGACCGGGGAGTCGGTCGCCGACCTCGCGCCGGACGGCGTCCCAGTCGAGCGGGTCGCCGACCCCGGCGTCGGGGACCTTCGGATGCTTCACGACCGCCGCGCGGCGCTTGGCGCGACCGGAGACGCGCCAGTCGCCGACCACCGACGGCGACGGGAGGCGGTAGTCGTACGTCGCGACCGCGGACGCGGCGTAGTCGCGACTGTAGGCGACGAGGTCGGCGTCGGTCGAGACGTCGCTCCAGCGGATACGGGAGAGTGGATCGGAGCGGACCCTCAATCTATCGGGGACGAGCCGGTCATCTCGGGGGTGGATTGGCGAGCGGGAGCAACGGGCGTTGCCTCAGAGGATCCGCTTGCCGAACGCGCTGGCGACGAGTTCCGTCGCGAGCGAGGCCGTCTCGTTCGATTCGTCGAGGACGGGGTTCACCTCGACGACCTCCATCGAGCGGAGCCCGTCCGTCTCGGCGACGAGTTCCATCGCGTGGTGGGCCTCGCGGTAGGTGACGCCGCCGCGGACCGGCGTGCCGACGCCGGGAGCGATCGTCGGGTCGAGCCAGTCCATGTCGAGGCTGACGTGGACGCCGTCGACGCCGTCGTTCGCGACCGACAGCGCCGCCTCGACCACGTCGGTGATCCCGCGCTCGTCGATGTCGGACATGGTGTAGGCGGTCATCTCGGAGGCGCGGATCGCCTCGCGCTCGCTGTCGTCGAGCGCGCGGAGGCCGACGTACGCGACGTTCTCCTCGCGGAGGCCGGACGCGTTCGCCCAGTCGACGCCGTCCCACTCCGCGTATCCGAGCGCGGCCGAAAGCGGCATCCCGTGGACGTTGCCGGAGGGCGAGGTCGTCGGGGTGTTGTAGTCGCCGTGGGCGTCGAACCAGACCGCGCCGATCTCGGCGTCGCGCGCGCTGCCCGAGAGCGACCCGATCGCGACCGAGTGGTCGCCGCCGAGCACGAGCGGCGTCTCGCCGGCGGCGACGCTGTCCGCGACACGGTCCGCGAGCGCGGTCGTGACCTCCTCGGTCTCCTGGAGGAACTTCGCGTTCCCCGCGCTCGGCTGACGGGCGTCCGGGTCTCGCTCCTCGGCGCGGGGGACCGCGAGGTCGCCGCCGTCGACGGCGTCGACGCCCGCGGACGCCAGCGCGTCCGAGAGGCCGGCATAGCGGATGGCGGACGGGCCCATGTCGACGCCGCGACGGTCCTGTCCGTAGTCGGTCGGCGCGCCGATGATGCGAACGGTCATACTCTCACGAGCGCCCGCGGGGGGCTTCAAACGGCTGGTTCATCGCCCGGAGTCGTTCACGTTGGCGAGACACCGCCACGCGTACATCGTCCGGAGCACGTCGGCGGCGGCACCCGGTGTGAACACGAGGTCGTCGGTCGATCCGACGTGGTCCAACACGTTCCGTGAGGAGTGCTCTGGCGCAGCCGAGACGCCCGACCCGGTCTCCTCGGCCCACTCCATCACGCGGAGGTCGGACTTCGAGTCGCCCATCACGCAGACGAACGGGTCGTCGACGCCGAGCACGTCCAGCGACGCCTCGACGCCGGCGGCCTTGTGCAGTTCGGCGGCGGCGAGTTCGGCGGCGTCTGCGCGGTACAGCGCGACCTCGAGTCGGTCGAACAGCGACGCCGCGGCCTCGGGGACGTCCGCGTCGGCGCTCGCGCCGGCCCGGTCGATCGCGCCGGCGATCTCGGGGTCGGCCGCGGCGTAGTACGCCCGCGCGGCAGCGGGGCCGTCCCCGAGGTCGAGCCGCTCGCCGGCGGCGCCGCCGACGAGATCGAGCAGGTGGACCATCGCCTCGTCGATGACGGCCTCGGCGTCGTCGCTGCCGGTCTCGTAGTTGGGTTTGAGCGTGACGTTGAACTCGTTGCCCTGGAGGTGACAGCCCCGGCGGACGCGCTCGGGCGCCTCGTGGAGCACGCCGTCGCGGACGCGGTCGACGACGCCCCGGACGTCGTCGTCCAGATCGTCGTACAGGAGCCGCTTGGTGTCGGCGCCGCTGCCGGGCGTGAACACGCCCGCGCCGGCCTCGTAGACGACCGACACGTCCCCCGAGTGGACCAGCTCGTTGCCCAGCCCCTGGATCAGGAAGCCCTTCACGTTCTCCAGAGTCTGGCCGGTGCAGATCACCAGCGGGACGCCGCGCTCGGCGAACTCGGTGAGCAGGTGGAGCGTCTCGCGGGGGATCTCGTTGTCCGTGTCGCCGGCCGAGCGCAGCGTCTCGTCCACGTCGAGCACGAGCGCGTTCGGCGCCCGGCCGTACTTCCCGTGGAGGTCGAGCGCGGTGAACGCCGACTCGCGATCGGCGATCGCCGCCACCTCCGCGAGCGCGTCGCCCTCGTCGCCGCCGAAGGCACGTTCGATTCGGCTCCGGCGCTCGGCGAGGTCGGCGTTCGCGTCGTCCCAGCTGTCGAGCGCGACGTGCGAGTCCAGCGGCGGAAACAGGTCGACGAACTCACGATACGCGCGGAGCGTCTCCGTGTCGAACTCCGCGTACAGCTCGTAGAGTCTGTCGTAGAGAGTCATAGGCGGGGTACGGGAGGCCCGTTGAAAAGAGTCACTCGCGACGCGAACACCGATTCGGGTCGCGGATCGGGCCACGAGACGGGCGACCGGACGAGCGACGACGAGGGAAACGCGTCACCGACCCCTCCGCGCCGAGTGACCTTTGTGGTCGCGACCCGTGTCCCGTGTATGGCCGCTCAGGAGCAAAAGAAGGAGACCGGCGGGCTGTTGTTCCTCCTCGCCGGCGTCGCCGGGTTCGTCTTCCTACTGACGATCGTCGTCATCTGGGCGCTCGCGTACGGTCCGCTCTCGTAGGCCCTCGCCGGTCACGTGGACTCGCCGCGAGTTCCGTCTCGCTCACCCGCGGATCCCTGTCCGCTCGCTCCCCCGGAGTCGTCCCCGCCGTAGCTTCGTCCCTCCCGCGCGTCCGCTTTCATCCGACGAAGCGCCGCCACGGCCTGACTCGCGTCGTAGCCGAAGAACACGTCCTCGCCGTAGGCGGCGGCGACCTCGGCGGCGTGGTTCAGGTCGTCGATCTCGACGTTCACGGCGTACAGTTCGACCGAGAACGTCACGTCGAGGTCCGCGAGCCGGCTCTCGAACCCCTTCGCGATCGTCTCCAGCCAGTACGTCGTCCCGTAGTTGGTGTCGTACAGCGGGACGACGAACTCGTCGACGTGGGGGGCCAGCGCGTCCAGATCGAGGCCGGCGCGGTCGTACAGGTGGCCCGGGTAGGGATCCGGGTACAGCGTGAGATACGCCTTCCCGGGGATCCGCTCGGTCGCCTCGGCGACGAACTCGGTGATCACCTCGGCGCGCCAGTCGGCCCACTCGTCGTGGTCCGATTCTGCGAACAGCCGCTCACACCGGTCGCACCGACAGTACCCCTCGCGCGGAAACCCCACGTCGTCGAGGCGCACGTCGCCGTTGACCGCGGCGCAGTCCTCGACGATCTCCAGCAGGCCGCGGCGGTACTCCTCGTGGGTCGGACAGATGTACGCCCAGTCGAAGTACGTCCGGTCGCGGGTCGCCGGCCGGCCCTCGGCGTCGACGGGGACGAGGTCCGGGGTCGCCTCGGCGGCGGCGTTGTCGCCGAAACACGAGACCATGTTCACGGCCGTCTCGATCGGTTCGGCCGAGCGGCCGGTCACGTCCTTCACCTCGTAGAAGGCCAGATCGAAGTCCGGCCACTCCGTCTCCTCCGCGTTGCGGGTGACGACGCCGTACTCGGTCATACGGGTGCTTGGCCGCTCGGGAGGGTACGTGTTTCGAAAGAAGGGATGGATCGAGCCGGCGTGCGGTCGGCCGACCGGTCCGACGCTCAGTCCTCGGTCTCGACTTCGACCTCGACCGGCTCGCTGTCGGAACTGAAGAGGACGTACAGGAGCACGACGATACCGAACAGGACGACGAGTTTGGACTTTCCGGACATACCCGACCGTTCAGGGGGCGGGCACTAATCGTTTCCGCCCCGAGGTGCGTCCGTCCCCGAGATCGGTCGCGAGATCGCTCCCCGAATCAGGCTCAGGCCTCGGACACGTCGGAGGCGTCGCCCGCATCCTCGGCGTCGCCCGTCTCGCCAAAGACGTGTACTTCCGCCTCGCAGTCGACGCACGCGAGCACGTCTCGCGTCGGCGTGTCGTCGATGCCCATCGTCCCGCCGCAGCAGCCGTCGGCGACGGTACGCTCCTCGAGGTCGCCGCCGCAGGCGGGACACTCGGGCGTGAACAGCCGCAGCGGCGTCGTCGCCGGGGCGCGCAGCGACTCCGGCACGTCCAGCCGCGCCATCGCGCGCACGGCGGCCACGTCGCCGGTGGCGTTCGTCGGCCGGAGCCAGACGACGCCCTCCTCGCCCTCGACGGAGACGCCGCCGTACCTGCGCTCGCCGTCCGCCTCGAACGGGACGACCTCGGCGGTCGCCTCGACGAGGTCGTCGGGCGTCGCCGCCCGCAGCGTCTCCAGTTCCTCGCGCCAGGCGTCCTCGAACGCCGGCGTCAGGTACAGCGCGTCGTCGTCGCCGGCGCCCTCCTCGATCACGCCGTGGCGGAACATCGCCCCCAGCAGCTCCTGAGGATCGGTGTCGGCGACGAGGGCGTCGGACTCGCGGCGGCGTTCGGGGTCGCCGCCGTCGGCGGCGACGTGGGGAAAGCGGTCATCGAGCCCCAGCGACCGGACGAGATCCGGGGCGAACGCGGGCGTGCCGGGGACGACGTACCCCCGGAGGTAGACGAGCGCCGCGCCGACCCCGAGCACGGCGAGCCCCAGGGATCGACGCCGAACCGCGGCGACCGCGGCCGCGACGACGACGACGGCCGCGTTGACGGCGGTGCACGGCCCGCATCGGTTCTCGCCGGTGTACTCCGGACGGCGGAGCGTGTCGATGAGAGACATACCTGGTGTGGCGGGCCGATCGGAATAGGCGTTTCCGAAGCGGTGGCCGACAGCCGGGAGCAGTGAGGGCGGATGCGGCGGTCCCGGGACCTCAGTGAACCGCGAGGTGGTCGCCGATGTCCTCGCGGACGATCTCGCCGCAGAACTCACAGCGCACGCCGTCGTCGACGACCTCGAAGGCCGACTCCACGGGCTCGTCGGCGTTCGTGATGCAGTTGTGGTTCGGGCAGGTGAGCAGCCCCACGACGCGATCGGGGCGCTCGACGCGCTTCTTCTCGATGACCTCGAACTCGCGGACGATGTTGACCGTCGCCTCCGGCGCGAGCAGCGAGAGCACGTCCACCTCGCCCTGGCTCAGCTCGCGGCCCTCTACCTTCACCACGTCCTTCGTCCCGAGTTTGTCCGAGGGGACGTTCATTCCGATCGACACCCCGATCCCCTCGTCGCCGCCGATACCGAGGATCGCGAGGACGTTCAGCGCCTGTCCGCCGGTGATGTGGTCGATGACGGTGCCGTCGCGGATCTTCGAGATCCGGAGTTCCCGGTCGGGGGCATCGCTCATCGGGCGTCACCTCCGTCGGACGCGGCGCGGGCGTCGTTCGACCCGGTCGGGCCCCCGCCGAGCAGCTCGTCCAACAGCGCCATCCGCACGGGGACGCCGTTGTGCGCCTGCGCGAAGTAGGCGGCGTGGTCGGTCGCGTCCACGTCGGGCGCGATCTCGTCGACCCGGGGCAGCGGGTGCATCACGGTGAGGTCGTCGCGGGCGCGCTCCAGCGTCCCGGCGTCGATCTGGTACTCGCCGGCGACCTTCTGGTACTCGTTCTCGTCGGGGAAGCGTTCGCGCTGGATGCGCGTGACGTACAGCACGTCCAACTCGCCGAGCACCTCGTCGAGGTCGGTGTGCTCGCGGAGCCGGGCGCCGGCGTCGTGGAGGTCGAACCGGACGCCCCGCGGGAGCCGCAGCGACTCGGGGCTGATGAAGTGCATCCGCGCGTCGAAGTTGGTGAGCGCCGACGCCAGCGAGTGGACCGTCCGTCCGTACTTCAGGTCGCCCATGATCCCGACGGTGAGGTCGTCGAGCCCCGCCCGCTCGCGCATCGTGTACAGGTCGAGCAGCGTCTGGCTCGGATGCTGCCCCGCGCCGTCGCCGGCGTTGATCACGGGCACGTCGACGAACTGTGAGGCGAGTTTCGCGGCGCCCTCGCTGGGGTGCCTGAGGACGATCCCGTCGGCGTACCCCTCGATGACGCGGACGGTGTCGGCCAGCGACTCCCCCTTCTTCACCGACGACGACTCCACGGAGCCCATGTCGACGGTGTCGCCGCCGATGCGCTTCATCGCGGTGTCGAACGACATCTTCGTGCGCGTGCTCGGCTCGAAGAAGCACAGCGCGAGCAGGCGGTCGGCGTGGCGCTCGCCGACGGCACCCGGCTCGTCGGCGAGGTCGGCCGCGCGGTCCAGGACGGCCTCGATGTCCTCCCGGGTGAGCTGGCCCGCCGAGAGGAGGTGGTCGTGTCGCATCATCGAATACGCCGTCGCCGGTTCCCTTCAATCGCTCGGCTCGGTGATCCGTCCGCTGTCTGTCGATTTTGCACGGGTGTGCACCCCGGCGCGGACGCGGTTTCGAGATTCGAAACCACGGGTCGCCGACACGGCGCGACGCTGGCGGCCGACCTGCCGGGCGACGGTGCGCGCGGGTGGCGGAGATCGCCGATCCGCGACTCGCGCTCGGTACGTCCCGCCGTCGACCGACCGGCGCGTTGGGGGCTGCCTCCGAGCGGTTCGTTCCCTCCCCGGCGTTCGAAGACGGGCGCTCAGCGTCGCGGCCCCGTCACCGTTGGAGCTGGAAGGAGACGTGCAGAACGGACTTGTACTGGTCGATCTGCCCGTTCTCGACGGTCGCCGTCTGGGAGACGATCTTGATCCCGGTGATGTCTTCCAGCGTCTCGTCCGCGTCGTTCAGGGCGCTTTGCGCCGCGTGCTCCCACGACTCGCTCGAGTTGCCGACTAGCTCGATCACCTTCGCGGTGTTTGACATGTGCAGTCGTGAGTGTGGATACAGCCGACAATAAGTCGTCCCACGGTTCCAGCGGGGCGACTATCGCGGCTCACCTCGGAGACCCGGGCGCGGCGACTCGTCGACCGTGACGCGGTCTGTCGCGCCCGTCAACACACCGGCTTCACGTCGACACCCATCCCCGCCAGCGCGTCGGCGTAGTCGTCGTAAGCGATCTGCACCGCGTACTCGGCGACCATCCGGGCGCGCTCCCAGTCCTCGTCGGTCTCGCAGGCGCCCTCCAGCAGCGCCAGCCCGCGCTCCAGTTCCTCCTCGGTTTCCGTCCGGAAGTCGCGAAACAGATCCGCGCGCGTCTCGTCGCCCTCGTTGACGAAGAACGAGACGATCTGGAGGTGCGTGCGGTCGCTCACGAGCCCGCGGCCGACGGTGCCGGCGGCGACGCGCTCGACCGGACCCTCGCGGGCGCGGAGGTACTCGTGCACGGTGCCGCCGTCGGCGGGGTCGTGATCGACGCCCAGATCCGCGAGGGAGTCGAGCACGCGCTCGCGGTGGTCGCGCTCGCGCTCGGCGAGCCACTCGAACAGCTCCGCGGCGGCGTCGCCGCCGGCGCCCGCGTCGTCGTGCCCCCCGTCGTCCGCGGCGTCCGCCGCCCACGCCGCGAAGGTGTTGTGGGCGGCGTGCTCGGAGTCGGCGGCGGCCCGCAGCACCGCCTCGGGCTCCAACGTCGCGTCGGTGAGGGCGATGAGCAGCTTGTTCGAGCCGAGTCGCTCCAGTTCGGTCGCCTTCGCCGACTCGACGCGCTCGCGAAAGGCCTCGCCATCCATGATCGATCGGTCGCCGAGCGCGGCGTTAACGTTTCCCCCGCGCGACACGACCGATCCGGTATGGCACACATCGACGCCGCGGAGATCCTGCCGAACGGTCACGTCCAGCGGATGGCCGCGGAGGGCGCGGTGACACAGCTCCACCGCGGCCACGCCTACGCCGAGGAGGGCGACACCTTCGAGATCGACGGGACGACGTTCGAGGTGACCGCGATCGAGCACCGCACGCTCGGCGACCTCACCGACGAGGACGCCCGCGCGGAGGGGTCGGAGGACCTGGAGGCGTACCGGGAGCGACTGAACCGCGTCCACGACGAGTTCGAGTGGGACGACGACAGCGAGGTCGTCAGACACGCGTTCGAACCGCGGGAGTGAGCCGGCGCGATGCGCGATCACGATCGCCGGGCGGGTGACGACAACCCGACCGGTGCCGGCGACCCGGCCGGCGACGACGCTTCGACGGGGGGCGGCGACGGATCCGGCCGTCCCACTGCGCTCGGGCCGCCGGCGGGCGGCGAGATCACAGCGGAAGCGCTCGCTCGACGCCTCCGCGCCGGCGACCCGGTATCGGTGCTCGACGTGCGCGACCGACCGGAGTTCGAGGCGTGGCACGTGGACGGCCGCGCCGTGACCGCCCGCCACGTCCCCCACGTGAACTTCGTCGCGGCCGGGGCGCGCGGAGAGCCGACCGACCCGCTCCCGGAGGACCTCCCCGAACCGATCGTCGTCGTCTGCGGACGCGGGAGGGCGAGCGCCGAGGTCGCGCGCGACCTCGCCGACGCCGGAGTCGACGCGGTGAACCTCGCGGGCGGCATGGACGCGTGGGCGGAGACGTACCTCGCGGAGCCGCTCGTCCGCGACGACGACGTGACCGTGATCCAGTATCAGCGCCCCTCCTCGGGGTGTCTGGCGTACCTCGTCGTCGCCGACGGCCCCGACGGGCGCGAGGCGGCGGTCGTCGATCCGCTCCGCGCGTTCGCCGATCGGTACGTCGCCGACGCCGAGGAACACGACGCCTCGTTGCGGTACTCGGTCGACACGCACGTCCACGCCGACCACGTCAGCGGCGTCCGCGCGGTCAGCGAGGCGACCGACGGCGACGTGGTCGTCGTGCTCCCCGCCGGCGCGACCGATCGCGGGCTGGCGTTCGACGCGACCCCGCTGTCGGACGGGGACGCGCTCCGCGTCGGCGGCGCCGAGATCGAGGCGGTCCACGCTCCGGGACACACGACCGAGCTGACGTGTCTCCGGCTCCGCCGACCCGACAGAGACCACGCGGACGTGCTCTTCACGGGTGACGCCCTGTTCCTGCGGAGCGTCGGCCGGCCAGACTTGGAGGCGGGCGACGAGGGCGCCCGCGACCTCGCGGCGGCGGCGTACGACACGCTCCACGACCGACTGCTCGCGCTCCCCGTCGACACGCTCGTCGCGCCGGGACACTTCGCCGATCCTGCCGACGCCCGCGCGAACGACTACGCCGCGCCGCTGGCGCGGATCGCGGACCTCGACGTATGCGCGCTCGATCGGGGGGCGTTCGTCGACCGCGTCGCCGGAGCGCTTCCCCCGCGCCCGGCGAACTTCGAGCGCATCGTCGCGGCGAACCTCGGAACCCAGTCGATGGACGACGAGGAGGCGTTCGAGGCCGAGCTGGGGCCGAACAACTGTGCGGTCGAGTAGCACGCTCCCGGAGCCGTTTTCACCCTCGGCGATGCCGTCGTCCCATGAGCGAACGCGAGGTCGTCGAACGCACCGACGCGCCGCTGACGACCGACGGGCTGCGCGCGGACCTGCGTGAGCTGGGCGTGACGCCGGGCGAAACGGCGCTCGTCCACTCGTCGCTGTCGGCGATCGGTTGGGTCGCCGGCGGGGCGCCGACCGTGGTCGACGCGCTGCTGGGGGCGGTTACCGCGCGAGGGACGCTCGCGGTGCCGACTCACTCGACGCAGCTGTCCGACCCCGCGAGCTGGGAGAATCCACCCGTTCCCGACGAGTGGGTCGAGGAGATCAAAGCGGAGGCGGCGCCGTACCGTCCGGATGTGACGCCGACGCGGGGCGTGGGTGCGATCCCGGAGTGTCTTCGCGACTATCCCGGTGCGCAGCGGAGCCGCCACCCGACCACCTCGTTCGCCGCGTGGGGCGCCGACGCGGAGGCGGTGACCGCGGATCACGCGTACGACTCGTCGATGGGGGAGGACTCGCCGCTCGCGCGGCTGTACGACCGCGACGCGCTGGTCGTCCGGATCGGCGTCGACGCGAACACCTCGCTGCACCTCGCGGAGTACCGCGCCGACTACGGCGGGGAGCCCGAGGTCGACGGCGGGCCGGTGCTCGTCGACGGCGAGCGCGAGTGGGTCGAGTTCGCCGAGCCGGAGTCGCGCGACGACTTCCGGGCGATCGAGACCGCCTTCGAGTCCGCGCAGGGTGACGAGGTGTGGCGAGGAGCCGTCGGCGACGCCGAGGCCACGGTCTGCCGGATGCGGCCGCTCGTCGACTTCGCCGTCGAGTGGATGGAGGCGAACCGCTGAGTCACGCGCGCCGCGGACCGTCGGCGAGGTCGGCGTCGTCCGAGCCGGCGCGTTCGGCCGAGAGACCGCGGTCCGACAGCTCGTCGCCGTCCGTCGCCGCGTCGGGGGCCGGACGGTCGCGGTTCCCCGACCGAAATCGCAGCTCGACACGGACGCCGCGTGGGTCGCGGTTTTCGATAGTCAGCTGTCCGCCGGAGAGTTCGACGACCCAGTAGATCACCCACAGGCCCAGCCCCGTGACGTGTTTGAGCGGGAACTCCCGCAACTCCGAGATCGCGTCGAGTTCCTCGATCGGTACGGCCGATCCGTCATCGACGACCGTCACGGTCGTCCACGACCCCTCCTCGGCGACGGCGATGGAGACGGCGACGGTGTCGTCGTTGTGGCGGGCGGCGTTCTCCAGCGTCTCGCGGATAGCCGTTCCCGCCGCCGGGTGCGCGATCGCGGGGGCGTGGTCCGGGATCGACGCGTGCAGGTCGACGTCGGGGTGCTCCCCGTGGTAGCGGCGCACCTCCCCGCGCGCGACGGCCGCCAGATCCGTCTCGACGGGGTCTCCGGTGTTCCACAGGTCCGCGAGCGTTTGCGCCTTCTCGGAGAGTTCGTGGACCCGGTCGACGTGGTCGATCAGCGTCCGCAGGTCCGCCTCGACGGCGGGCTGGTCGGTCGCCTCCGCGGCCGAGTCCGCGACCCCTCGGATGACGCTCACCTCGTTGCGGATGTTGTGCCGGAGGACCCGCTGGAGAACGGTGAGCCGCCCGGTCAGCTGTTCCTGGGCGGCTCGTTCGGCGCGAACCCGCTCGACGTAGTAGCCGACGAGCCCGCCCGCGCTCGTACCCAGGCTCCAGCCGATCGAGAGAATGAACCACCCCTCGGTGACGGGCTCGCCGCTCGCGTGGCGAGAGCCAACGTACACCGCCGACAGCCCGCCGACCACGACGCCGGTACCGAGGCTCGTCGTGACGAGCCGGCTCACGCGTCCGGGATCGGGACGGTCGCGGTGGACCCGGAGGGCGACGAACGCGAGGACCCCGGCGAACACGAAGAGGATCGACGCCTCCACGAGTTCGATCGGAAGCGGGTCGTCGTCGCGGACGACGTGCGCGAGCCCGAGACCGAGGACCACCGCTGCCAGCGCCGCGGGGGCAAACCGCGTCCCGCGTGAGTGGGTCACGTCACGCTGTTTACGACACCGTGAGGAAACACTTTCGGCGCTATCGCGTCGAATTAATCGTCGTCGGCCGCCGCGCCGGCGGTCGCGGCCGCGTCGTCCTCGATGCTCGGCGGGTACTTGCCGCGGTCGAGTTTCAGGTCGGACTGCGCACGGGCCATGCAGGTGAGCGCGTACTCTTCTGCCTCCTCCTCGGTGAGCGCGCGGGCGACCGCGGCCTGCTGGGCCACCTCGCCCTCGACGATCTCGGCGGTGCACGCCAGACACATCCCGACGCGACAGGAGTACTCCTGTGCGATGCCTTCCTCGATGCAGGCGTTCAGGATGGTCTGCTTGTCGGACACCTCGATCGTCTCGCCGGTGCCGACGAACTCCACGGTGTACTCGGCCATGCAACCAGTGTTCTCGGGTTCTCCCTTCTACGTTTCGCTCCGCGGACTGCCATCGGATCGTCCCCCCTCCTTGCGGCCGGTCGGGGTCCTACCGTCCTTCGAACTCCGGCTGTCGCTTCTCGGTGAACGCGGCGACGCCCTCGGCGTGGTCCTCGGACTCCAGAACGGCCGCCTGTGCGCCCGCCTCGTGTTCGATCGCCTCGCCCAGCGTGTCGAACTCCGAGCGAAGCAGGCGCTTGGAGGTCCGCAGCGCGACCGTCGGTCCCGACGCGATCCGGTCGACGAGCATCGAGAAGCGCGCCTCGAACTCGTCGTCGCCGACGGCGTGGTTCACGACGCCCAACTCCTCGGCCCGCTCGGCGCTCAGCAGTTCGCCGGTGTAGACGAGTTCCTTCGCGACGTTCTCGCCGACGAGCCGCGGGAGGAGATAGGAGGTTCCCGAGTCGACCGCGAGGCCGACCTCGCGGAAGCCGAAGCCGATCTGGGCGTCCTCGTGGAGGGCGGTCACGTCGCAGGCGATCGCGAGGTTCGCGCCGGCGCCGAACGCGGCGCCGTCCACCTTGGCGACCGTCGGGAACTCGCACTCGTACACTCGCTTGACGCAGCGGCCGATATCCTGAATCACGTGACGGACCGCGTGGTCCACCGGCTCGTCGGACTCCTGCCGCTCGAGCATGGAGTCGATGTCGCCGCCGGCACAGAACGCGGGCCCCTTGCCCTCGACGACGACACAGCGGGCGTCGCCGCCCTCCAGCTCGTCGATCGCCGCCTCGATGCCGTCGGTCATCGCGACCGACAACGCGTTGCGTCGGTCGGGATCGTTCAGGACGATGCGCGCGACGCCGTCGTCGCGTTCGAGTCGGACCGTCCCGTCGGAGAACTCGGTTACGGATGCCATACCGGTGCGATGGCGTCCCGGGTAATGGCCGTTTCCCCGTCACGATGCGAGACACGGGGGGCGTGTCGATCCCACTCCGCGTGAAAACGCCGCGACCGACGGCCCGGTGTCGGTCGCCTACTCCCCGCGAAGCTCGAACTTCTGGACCTTCCCGGTCGTCGTCCGCGGCAGCTCCCCGACGAACTCGACCTCGCGGGGGTGTTTGTACTCCGCGAGGTTGTCGAGGCAGAACTGCTTGATCTCCTCGGGCGTCACGTCCGCGTCCGGCCTGGGGACGACGAACGCCTTCACCGTCTCGCCGCGGCGGTCGTCCGGGATGCCGACGACGGCCGCGTCGGCCACCGCCTCGTGCTCGAAGAGCAACTCCTCGACCTCCCGCGGGTAGACGTTGTACCCGGCGGTGTTGATCATGTGCTTCTCGCGGTCGACGATGTAGAAGTAGCCGTCCGCGTCGTGGTAGCCGATGTCGCCGGTGTGGAACCAGCGCCTGCCCCCCGACTCGGTGAACACCTCCTCGTTCGCCTCGGGGCGGTCGTGGTACCCCTTCATCACGTTCGGTCCGCTGACGACGACTTCGCCGGTCACGTCGTCCAGTTCGACCTCGTCCTCGTCGACCGGTCCCTCGTCGACGGGGGCGATCTCCGCGAACTCGTCGTCGACGATCATCGCCGAGACGCCGGGAAGCGTCTTGCCGATCGAGCCCACGCGACGGCCGTTCTCGGGCGTGTTGAAGTGCGTGACCGGGCTGGTCTCGGTGAGGCCGTACCCCTCGTAGATCTTCACGTCGAACAGCTCCTCGAAGCGGCGAAGGACCTCGACGGGGATGCCGGAGCCGCCGACGCCGCACAGCCGGAGGCTGGAGAGGTCGCGCTCGGCGGCGTCCGGCTGGTTGATGGCGTCGTTGTACATCGCGGGGACGCCGTGCATCAGCGTCAGCTCCTGCGACTCGATGAGGTCGAACGCCTGCTGGGCGTCCCACGCGGGCAGCGGGTAGTACGCGCCGCCGTCGAACAGCGTCGCGTTCATCACGACCGTCATGCCGTAGATGTGGAACAGCGGGAGGACGCCCAGCTGCTTGTCGTCGGCGGAGATCCCGCCGGGGACGAGCGAGGCGGACATCTCCGCGTTCGACGCGAGGTTGTCGTGCGTCAGGAGGACGCCCTTCGGCGTCCCGGTCGTCCCGGAGGTGTACGGCTGGCAGGCGACCTCGTCGTCCGCGCGGTCGACGGTCTCGAACGCCGGATCGCCGCAGAACTCCTCGAAGGAGACGGTCCCCTCGACGGCCTGGCCGATCGTGACCACCGTGTGTACGTCGGTCTCATCGCGTACGTCGGCGACGTGTTCCGCCAGATCCGGAAGCGTGACGACCACCTCGGCCCCGGAGTCGGAGAGCATGTGCTCGATCTCGCGGGACTTGTACTGCGGGTTCATGGGGACGACGACGCCCCCCGCTCGCAGCGTCCCGTGGAAGCCGACCACGAACTGCGGGAGGTTCGGCAGGTAGATGCCCACCCGACCGCCGACGTCGACGCCGGCGTCGTCGAGCCCCGACGCGAACGCGCCGGTCTGGCCCCACAGGTCGCGATAGCTGATGTCCGTCCCGTCGTACCACACCGCCGTCTCCTCCGGGTGCTCCTCGGCCGTCGAACCGACGTTCGTAACGAGGTTCGTCATTCCATCGAACGGTCGGTCGGTCCCGGCTAAAGTCTTTCCCGGTCGTTCACGATGGTTGGCGGCGTCGGTCGGTCCGCGCGGCGGCGACGCGGCCCGGAGACCGGCGCGACCGCGAGTCGGTGGAGCCAAAGCCGTGGGGGATCGACGGGGCGACATGAGCGAAACGCCCGACACCGAACCCGGTCGTCCGGCCGCGACGCGCCGGCGGCTGCTCGCGGCCCTCGGAACGACCGCGGCGGCGACCCTTTCGGGCTGTACCGGCGGCGGCACCAGCGGGAGTGGTGGCGACACCGGCGGAGGCGGAACCGGCGACGGGGCTGGCCGATACGACGGCTGGCTCGCCGACGCGAACGGGTACGACGGCGAGGTCGCCGACCGCACGGACGACGACGAGGTGACCGTCGCGGTCGGCGCCGGCGACGGGCTCGCCTACGACCCGGCGGCCGTCCGCGTCTCGCCGGGAACGACCGTCACCTGGGAGTGGAGCGGGATGGGGAGCCGCCACAACGTCGTCGACGAGGACGGCGAGTTCGAGAGCTCCTACTACGCGGCCGAGGGCGCGACGTACTCCCGCGAGTTCGCGGAGTCGGGCGTCGCGAAGTACTACTGCACCCCCCACGAGAACCTCGGGATGGTCGGCGTCGTCGAGGTCGTCGACGGGTAACGGGGCGGCGAGCGGCCGCGAACGCTCCGTCAGACGAGCCCGTCGAAGGCGTCGCCGGCGAGTCCCGGTCCTGTCGGCACCGCGACCCGCCCGTTCTCGACGGGGACCGGGTCCTCGGCGACGAGGTCGGTCGCCAGCAGGTCGCCGGTCGCGAGTCCGTGGGCGCGCTCGTCACCGCCGGGAAGCGCCGCCGCGACGTGAGCCGCCGCAGTCCGCGCGACGGCCGCGTCGATGGTCGTCGTGACAACCGGATCGATCCCGGCGTGGGCGGCCGCGCGACCCGCCGCGAGCGCCCGCGACGGCCCGCCCAGCGCCATCGGCTTGAGCAC
>Ga0207771_100047_pt1 | contig 101159 bp, 108 predicted proteins | sample A23M2SouthBayCA_2_FD_187731 | JGI IMG/M metagenome (GOLD analysis project Ga0207771, IMG submission 187731) | Aerobic enrichment media microbial communities from Eden Landing Ponds, California, USA - A23 M2 (2) (SPAdes) | ecosystem: Environmental > Aquatic > Marine > Unclassified | place... | reverse complement strand
GTAGGCGCTGGAGATGACCACGGCCTTCGGCTGTGCGGCGTCCAGCAGTTCGCCGCTCGTCGAGCTCGCGGAGCCGTGGTGGCCGGCCTTCATCACGGTCGCCTGCAGTTCGGTCCCGTACTCATCGACGAGGTACGCCTCCTGGTCGTCCTCGGCGTCACCGGTGAACAGGAAGCTCGTCTGCCCGAAGGTTAGCGTGAGCACGATGCTGTTCTCGTTGCGGGCTTCGCCTTCGAGATACGGCTCCGGCGGGCCCAGCACTTGGGTGTCGACGCCCTCGAACGGGATGGAATCACCCTCACGGGTCTCATACAGCGTGACGTCGTGCTGCTCGACGGCGTCGAGATACGCCTCGTAGGTTTGCGTGCTCGCTGCGATGCCGGGATCGTACACGGCGCCGATACCCTCCGCGTCCGTCTCGTAGTAGTCGATAACGGCGGCGTTGCCGCCGATGTGGTCGGCGTCGTTGTGTGAGACGACGAGATGGTCGATCCGGGTGATGTCGTGGCGCTGCAGGTACTGAAGCACGTACTCACCGTCGTCATTATAGTGGCCGGAGTCGATCAGCATCGTCTCCCCCTCGGGACTAACGATGAGCGTACTCACCGATTGGCCGACGTTGATGAAATGGACCTCGAGCGTCCCGTTGACCGCTTGTTGCGGAGCGTCGGCTGTCGGCTCCGTGGTAGCCGACGGCGTTGTCTCCTCTGGCCCATCGGCGACAGGGACACCGCCAGCACACCCCGCGAGAACGATAATAAAGACGAGAGCAACTGCCCGCAATGGTTTGGGGAAGAACACAACGACCACCGCTTCACGCCCCGCGGTGAAATGTGGTTTGGCAGGCCACCGCATCTAGCCGTCGATCAGGTCGCTGGTGGAAGGACCACGCGGGACGTGGATGGCGACACGATCCACTCTGGGTCCGGGCCGCCGCTGGCATCGTCGCAGGAGTCTTTGGTACTGCTGTTGCGTTGTCCTGATTACGCCCCCGTCGTGGGTATGAAGCGAGACCGAATCGTAGGCACGGAGAGCCCGTCTCGACAGATACAGACGACAGACTGCACAATACAGTCTTATTCCATGGGTTCGCTTCCGAGAATCTCGAATCGAGCACCTCCGGAATCACTCTCAGTCACCTGAACTGTCCACCCGTGCGCAGCGGCCATCTCGGCGACAATCGCGAGCCCAAACCCGGTCCCCTCCTCGCGAGTTGTATATCCCGGCTCGAACACGGCATCACGGTCGCTCTCGGCAATACCTGGGCCATCATCGGATACGTAGAATCCCGGCCGGTCAGCCAACGTCCCGACTGTGACCGTCACATCCGGCCCACCGTGGTCCAGAGCGTTTCGAAACAGGTTCTCGAACAGTCGTTGCAGCCGTTCCGGGTCCGCTTCGAACTCCAACTCGGAGTCTACGCGTAATTCGGCAGTGATCGTCTCGACCATCTCCCATCCCCTCTTTGCAGCCCCCGAGAGCAACACGGCATCCCACTGCTCGACTGGTTTCCCCTCGCGGGCGAGCGCGAGAATCTGCTCGATCAGCTCATCCATTCGGGTCAACGCCCGGTCGACAGCCGCAACGTGCTCATTATCCGCCGTCACCTCCATCTCCTCACGGAGCAACTCGAACCGGCCTGTGGCCACATTGAGCGGGTTGCGGAGGTCGTGGCTCACTAAACTAGCGAACCGTTCCAGGCGGTCGTTCTGTCGCTCTAATTCCTCGCGGTACCGCTCACGGTTGGTCACGTCGGTGAGCACGATTGTCCGACCGAGCCCGGCTTTCGCTGTCCCATAGGGGGCCTCTGTGAGATGGTAATACCGCATTCCCTCCTGCTGGACCGTCAGGATTGAGTCATCGCTTTCGAGGCAATCGGCCACCCGTGGGAGTGTCGTCTCCAGCTGGGACCCCTCTGCACCGTCAAGGGTGGGAAACAAGATCCGTGCAGCACGATTCATGTCTCGGATGTGGTTGTCCGCGTCAAGCGCGATGACGGGCACGTCCCGTTCACCGGCCAGTTGGACGGCGTCGAACCGGTCGCTGTAGACGAATGCGACTCCGATGGCGAAGACGGCGACCCCGAGCGGTTCGTAGGTAATATCGATGAGGAGCGGCGTAGTGTACCCGACGAGATCGAACACGACGGGAAGCCCAGTGATTCCAACGAGGGCGAAGAGCGCTCGTGTGTCGAGGTCGATCTGGGTGAATAGTTCCAGCAGCATGAAGTAGCCGACGAAGGCGAGCGCATACGAGAGCCCCATCGCGGTCCAGTGAAGCGGTCCGGTGTACACGGATAAATGAGGGAACGGCGTTGTGACGGCTGTTGTCGTGAAATACTCCTGATGGAGCGGGTTGGTGACTTTCACTGCGACGAGGACGAGATAGACGGCGACAGCAAGGCGACGATATGTCGGATTTTGGTGGTACGTCCGCCCGGTGTACGCAGAGCAGAAGTAGAGCCATGCTCCGACTGCAGCAAGGCCGACCACCAGCCCAAGGATATACCAGCCGAGTTTAAGTGATGTCGTTGGCGAGACGAGAAAGCCGACGTGCGCAGTTGCCCACCCACCGCTCGTCAGGAGGAGTGCCCACAACCCGCGTCGTGTGTCGGCGTCTGTGATGCGTTGGAGTCGTGTGAGACTGACAAAACAGGCGAGTGCAGCCAGGATAAACATACCAACATAGAGGAGCAGGAGTGGAGATGCTGGTAAGACATCCATAGCGGACGTATTAGTAGGGCAGATAATACATTACCGACTTAGACGATGAGGATACATAGTATTCGAGCTACAGGGTGCACACGTACTAATTGGCTCACCGAAGTACCACTGAGCGATATGTGGATGAACGCGTGGAGTGCTGCTATTGAGGGTTGACGCCGGTGGACAGAGGGGACAAAGTGGACTATGGTACAACCGTCCGCCCCTGTCCACACCGGACTGCACAACCCCCCGTATTCAAAGTTGTGCCGCGCTACCGTCGGGACGCGATACTCGTTCGTGGTCAATAGGCAGGTAGTTCAGCCATCCTGGTTCGAAACACATCCATCCCTTGTGCTGACTACGCGTGGCGTATCGGTCACGGACCGATCCGATGTGACCCATCGGAGGGATCGCTCAGTACTGACACCGGATTTACGATCGCCCGCTCTCGTCGGAAACGAGGGTGGATCAGTTCTCACTCGATTCGACGCGACGATCCGCTTCTAATAACGCGTCCAGTTGCTTTTCGAACTCGGCGTCGGAGATCTCCCCTTCTGCGTACCGCTGTTTAAGCTGCTCAAGCGGCTCGCGCCGCTCACGGCTCTCTGCACGTTCGGCAGTCTCACTGTCGGGCCGATCCGTCCACCGGACACGAACCCACCGTGTACCGAGCCACAGCGCGAAAACAGCCACGACAGTGGCCGAAACGACAGCTGCAGTCACTCCCGAAATACGGCCGACGTACCACAGCACACCGCCGATTACCATCGTGTCAACTCCAAAGGCGACAAAGGCACCTACCATCAGTCCGGTGACGACACGGGGGTCGGAGCGCGGCACGCCTCCATATCGCGGACACGACGACTTGTTCGTTCCGCAGGTGTCCTGACCGATTGTTTCACCAGGTCCGGTGGGAAACCAACGACGGGCGACTGATGGATTCAGAAGTCACAAGTATCGATAAACGACCCGGTAAGGCGTATTTAGACGATTCCAGCGAACCAGAGAGCGGTATAGGTCAACGCCAGAACTGACAGAATAATACTGATGATTCCGAGAATCCGCCCCTGTTCTTCGGTCATAGTATAGATAGGAACGGTGGGTGTAATCGCTCTTCGGGTATGATAAATTCGCCACTCGTATCGACCGAACAGACGCACCATGGAAGACGCGTGGAGCGGAGGAACTCGATTTGACTGCTCCCCCTCGAGTGGGTCACACCGTCACAGATACCAGGCCGTTACGTGCTGTGTCTCTGTTTCGTCTTCAGCAGGCCGTTCCTGGCAGTAGGTGGGGCGTGGGGGCTACTGTTCGCCTCCACCAGCAGGGGAGATGAGCAACGGAACGGCTTCCCCGCAGTGCGGATAGTGGCTTGTGTTGACGAAGATATTCACCAGCCGACCACATGCGCGACATCGGCGGGTGGCCATCTATTCTCCCCCGTTCGTCAGCGACCGGATCGTGTCGTGCAGCTCATCGGGGCTGGGTGAGTCGTACGCGTCGTCGGTCTCCCACTTGTACCGGATCTTGTGTTCGTCGTCGATCGTGATGAGTGCGCGCTTCGGGACACCCTTGTGGTTCTCCCACTCGTCGTATATGAGGTCAAACTGCTCGACGACCTCGCCCTGTGTATCGCTCAACAGTGGGAACGGAATCCCGTACTCCTCGGCGAATCGCTTGTGGGCGTAACAGGAATCGCGGGAGATGCCGAACACGTCGATTCCGTCGGTGAGGCTGAGCCACTGTGCATCGCGAAAGTCACACAGCACCTCGGTACAGATGGGACTGAAATCGAACGGGTAGAACACTAACACGACTGCTCCGCGATCCGTGTACTCGCTGAGCCGATACGTCGTAATTTCGCCCCCGTCAGTTCCAGGGAGTTCGAAGTCCTGAATCATCCGGCGTGCCTCCCCCCGAATATGTACCGAAGTCGGAGATGACATATAAATTCTGTATTATTACACAAGAGATTTTTATTGCAAGCAAAGGCTGACGACTGTCTGAATAGCGGGCAGGATGCAGGGGCCGGGTGGAGAGAAGGATGGCCCCCCGATTCAACGAGACACTCGGATCTCGGGAGGAGCCGTTTGCCGATACAGAGCAGAGAGTTACCGCTTCGAGACGTGTTCTACCTGCATTCTGTTAGTACCCGCGTGCTGAATATAGAGGGTGTCGTCAGCACGACGGGTGGATTCGTTTCGAGTTAGGATGGCTGAACTACCTGCTCAGTGTATCTGCGTATCGGGCACGGAGTATTCCGGTGTGCCTCACCAGACAAATCGCTCAGTACAAGTCAAGAACGACGCAGGTTAGCCTCAGGACTGTGCCAGACGGTCGGACTGTAGCTGAACCTCACAACACCCGAATCGCTTCTTGAATCGGATTCTCCGCTGGGGACTCCCAGTTATCCTCGGTTTGCCACTCGTAGGAGATCGTCCGGTCGGGCTCGACGAGAAACACTGACCGGCACGGCATCCCCGGAACGTCATTCACCTCATCTTCGCGGGTGGAAAGGGCATCTACTGTCGTGGCGCGGTCGAGGGCGTCGTACGCCTCACAAGCGGTGCCCTCGATGTCTGAAAGCAGTGGAAGCGAGAGGTCGTTCTCCTCGGCGAACCGCTTGTGCGAGTACGGCCCGTCACGGCTGATGCCGAAGATGGAGAGGTTGCTCTTGTACTGATACCAGTCGGCGTCGCTGTACTCACACAACTGTCGTGAACACACCGGCGAGAAATCCGCGTAGTAGAACGTCAGCAGGACGTGTTTCCCCGCGTCGAGTTCATCGTACAGCCGAAACGTGTCGAACGTCCCATCGTGATAGCCCCGCAGCGCGAAATCAGGCGCCGTGTCCCCCGTCCCAACCATTGGTAGCTTATGCCGAGCGAGTGGCTTATCACTTGGGTGTAAACTGGTCATACTTAGTATTTTCACGATGATTAGCAAAAATGGGCTGACTTGGAGTACCGTTACTAGCTGCTGACCCTCCTGACCATATGCAGCCTAATGTGGATGGCGGGTCTCGATTGAGTGCGTCAGGGTGTCAGTATTCGTCCGAGCGTCATAGCTTATCAGTCGGTACCTCGTAAGTAGGCCCATGGAGTACGAGATTGGTTCAACAGAATCAATCAGCCAAGCAGTTACCACGAGTGTCGCTATGTGCGAGGATACCGATACTACTGAGCTTCCGATACTCTACGACGCCATCGACATCGATGCATTAGAGAACATCTTCGTCGACGAAGGAGCGATCCGGGTTAGCTTCGCGTATAGTGACTCCCGTGTTGAGATACACAACGGGGAGTACCTCACCGTTGAGTCTGCGTGAGTAGCTTAGTGCGGAGCGTTCGGTACCTGTCTAAGAACGTCCAACACGGAGAGCGTACTGAGCAGTAATTGGCCTGTATTGACCGATACGCGCGCTGTATGCAGCACGAGTCTTGCGACATCATTCGCATCTGATAGAGCTCGCCACGGTAACGACGCCACTCCTCACAAACGGAATCAGAACTACTAGCACACCACGAGTCCGTCTAAACTCCTTTCGCGCCAGACCCCGTTCTCGGGACACTTTGAGGAAGCGACGAGACGGGGACTTAGAGACTCCGACGAGTTGGACGCGTCACGGGTTGCGGTAAATAAACGCGGAGGAAGACGTTCGAGGCTGCTTACGCGACGATTCGGTCAGTATAATTGTGAATATTGACCACGGCAGTTTTACACTAGAGTTGGTAATCAGTATTCAGTTTGGCTCTTTTGATGTCTCTGGATTGGTCAATACGTGCAGTCGGTAGATATGTACGTGTGTAAAATAACAGATGGCTATGCCGGTTAGGTCCTCTGAAGCGAAGTGGCGTGGCGGTGTCCGAAGCGGGGAAGGAGAGATGTCGCTCGGGAGCGGCGCGTGGCGCGGCGGCTACTCCTTCCGGTCACGGTTTGGGGACGAAGAGCCGAAACAGAGCAACCCCGAGGAACTGATCGCCGCGGGACACGCGGGCTGTTTCTCGCTGGCGCTCGCAAATATGCTTGAACAAGATGGGTACGAGCCCTCCGAAATACAAACGAAGGCTGACTGTCATCTGGAGATGCGCGATGACGAGGGACCGACGATCAGTAAGATCGAACTCACCACTGAGGCGACCGTTCCGAACATCGACGACGAGGCGTTCCAGCAGTACGCGGAGGAGGCGAAGTCAGGGTGTCCCGTCTCCCGGGCGCTGTCGAGCGTCGAGATTTCGCTTGACGCGACACGACAGTCGTAGCCCGGTTCTGCGACGACGCGCCGTCGTTCCGGTGCCAAGATTATATTGTGTCGTATGAGAAAGGAATTCCCAATCAAAAGATGAGCGATGAGTCACGAGCTCCCGATCTCCGGGAGTCGGAGGGGGGATTCGTTCTCGATGAGATCGACTCGGGAGTGACAGAACGGGCGATGGACGCCGCCATCGAAGGCGGACGCGGGGAGGTTGAGACCATCCCACGCCAAGCGTTCGAAGAAGCTGTCCTCAACGACGTGATCGAACACTTCGAGACGAGATACGACCCAGCAGAGCTTGGTGTTCCGGCGCCGGACGCGACGGAGATACGGGGACAGTGGTTCGACTTCTCGCACTTCGACGGGGTCGAGGTCGTCTCGTGGCGGTGGTCGATCCGACCCTACTCGTACACGTCGATCGTCTACGATCCGGACGAGAACGAACATCGCTACCACGTCGAGACGCCCGCACTCTCCGAGTTCGAACAGTACGTCCGGGAGGACCTGACACGCACGCTTCGACAGGACCTGATGTACATCGACCTCGACGCCGACGAACGACGCGGTGACGTGTTCGCCGACGAGATCGGACGGGTGCTCGACGAGCACGCGGCCGCCGTGCCGCCGTCCACGCTCCTACGGGTCGTGTACTACCTCCGGCGCGACTTCGTCAGATACGGCAAGATCGACCCGCTGATGCACGACCCGGCCATCGAGGACATCTCCTGCGATGGGGCGGACGTGCCGCTGTTCGTCTACCACGGCGCGTACCAGGACCTCGAGACGAACCTTGCGTTCTCCGAGGACAGATTGGACACGTTCGTGACGCGGCTGGCACAGCGGTCAGGGAAGTCGCTGACGGCTGCCGACCCGCTTCTGGATGCCGGTCTCCCGGACGGCTCGCGGGCACAGTTCACCCTCGGAAACGACATCAGCCTCCGCGGGTCGACGTTCACCATTCGACTGTTCACCGAGGACCCAATAACCCCGCCCAACCTGATCGAGTATGGGACCTTCGGGCTCGACCAGATGGCGTATCTCTGGCTTCTCGTCGAGAACGGGAAATCGATCCTGTTCGCCGGCGGGACCGGCTCGGGTAAGACGACGAGCCTGAACGCGATCTCCTACTTTATTCCGCCGGGGAACAAGATCGTCTCCATCGAGGACACGCCGGAGCTCCGGCTGCCCCACCAGAACTGGGTCCGCAACGTGACCCGGTCGTCGTCGATCGCGGAGGGGCAGGGAGCCATCACGATGTTCGACCTGCTCGAGTCCGCGCTCCGCCAGCGGCCGGAGTTCCTCCTCGTCGGCGAGGTTCGGTCGAACCCGCAGGTTGCCTTTACCTTCTTCCAGGCGATCTCGACCGGCCACACGGCGTACACGACGTTTCACGCCGACTCCGCCGAGAGCGCGATGCGCCGGCTCGAGAACGAGCCGCTCAACATCCCGGGACAGATGATCGGTAGCCTCGACCTGATCTCGATCCAGCGACAGGTCAGGACGGGCGGTGAACGGCTCCGACGCAACCACCGGCTGGTTGAGCTAACGCCCGACGAGGAAGGCAGCGGCGTCCGGACGAACGACGTGTTCGGCCGGGACCCCGCGACGGACAGCTTCGAACAGCTGGCGCCGTCGCTACTGCTCGATGAAATCAAGTACGAGCGCGGCTGGGACGACGAGCGGCTGCGGCAGGAGCTGTCGCTTCGTCGTGAGGTGCTACGGTACATGCAGCGTGAGGGTATCGACCACCACGACGACGTCGGTCGAGTCATCCACACGTTCCAGCGCAACCGTCAGGTAGTGCTCAGTCAGATACGGAACGACACGCTCGACCCCCAGGAGCTGTATCCGTGGGATGAGTGACTGATGGACGACGACCGCCGCTCCGCGGATGAGGACGCCGCTCCCCGCGACGGAGCCCCCCGGGCATCGGACGAGACTGAGGATGCAACCGAGCAGCCCGACGGCGGCGGATCGGGGCACGAAGACTCGGGCGTGAGTGAGAGCACCGATCCCCTGTTCGAAACGAGTGATACCGAGGAGGCGACGGACGTGGACGCCGACGACTCGACGTCCGAAGACGACGACGCGTTCTGGGCGCGGTACGGACAGCGACGACCTGCTGTGGATGACGACGAAGAAGACTTCTGGATCGGCTACGGAGGGCGGCGGCGAACCGAAGCGGTGATCCAGGGCAAGGACGTGACGACGTCCCGGCTCCAGAACATCTCTCGGTCGGAGCTCCGGGAACAGTACGGGCCGCTCCGAACGCTGTTCAAGCGGCGCGAGGCGCTGTACGACTCGTTCCAGCGGCAACTCGGGCAGGCTCGGATACGCACGACGTACGATCAGTTCCTCGCCCGCGTCGTCGCGCGGATGTTTGCCATCGCTGCTGCGCTGCTGCTGGTCGGTGTGGTCGCCGCCGGGGCGCTCCTCGCTGGCGCGGAGTACGGGTATCTCCCAGCGTTCGTCCGACAGGCCGGTCCACCGATACCGCGACTCGCTGCGATCACGGTCGCTGTCTTTGCCGTCCTCGGGGGGATCGTGGGTGGAAGCTACTGGGTCTGGCGACGGATTCTCGACATCCGGAACCGGATCGCAACCCGACGGCGCGACATCAACTACAACCTCCCCTACGCGCTCACGTTCGCGTTCGCGCTGTCCCGGGCTGGGGTCGGGTTCGACCGCATCATCATCCGGCTGTCCGAATCCACGGACACCTACGGCGCGGTCGCCGAGGAGTTCGACAGGGTCGCACGCGATGTTGAGATGTTCGGAAACAATCTGTACGTCGGTCTCGAGAACCTCCGCGATATCACCCCGAGCGCTGAACTTCGCCGCGTCGTCGACGACGTTATCGTGATCCTCGAGACGGGGGGAGATCTCACGGACTACCTCCACGACGAGATCGAGACGCAACTCGAGACGGCCGTCGCCGAGCAGGAGTCGTTCATCGAGCAGTTGGAGCTGTTGAGCGAGGTGTTCGTCGTCGGTTTCGTCGCCGCACCGCTGTTCGTGCTGGTCGTGCTGATGGTAATCACCTTCCTCGGAGCTGAGACGCTGTCCGTGATGGCACTACTTGTCTACGTCGTCATCCCGCTGTCGCTCATCGCGTTCGTCGTGTTGATCGACGCCATCAGCGGTCCGTTCGTCGAGCGTGCGGTGGCGGGAACGTCGACGAGGGACGGGCCGACGCCGCCTCCAACGGACGTCGACGATCCGGAGTGGCGGACGGCATACCACCGGTCCAAACGTCGCGCGAGCATCGAACAGCGAATCGAACGGCAGATCGCCGGAATTAGTGACCAGCCATCCCGAGCGTTCCTCTTCTCGATCCCGATCGCGGTTGCCCTCGTTCTCGCCGGCGTGCTATCCGGCACCGTACCGACCAGCTTCTCGGCGTTGCTCGCGGACCCAGTCCAACTGACAACCCAACTCGCGGTCGTTCCGCTCGTCGTCGCGGCGACTCCGGTCGCGATCATCTACGAGTACCGTCGCCGGCAGGAGCTTTCGATTCGGGAGCGGTTCCCGGAGCTGCTCGAGCTGCTCGCGACGAGCAATCGGCGTGGGCTCTCGTTGACTCGCGGGCTCGACATCGTGGGCGAGTCGGCGTCGGGGCGACTCGCCGCTGAGCTCCGGCAGCTTCGAAACGATATCCGGTGGAACGCCGACCTCTCGGCCGCGTTCGACGCGTTCGGCGACAGACTCAATTCACCGACCCTGACGCGGACCGCCAAGCTCATTGCGGAAGGAAGCCGCGCGACGAGCGACCTCTATCTCGTTTTGGAGGTGGCCGCCAACGACGTCGCCGAACGAACCCGCCTCGACCGGGAGCGACGGCAGACGCTTCAGTCGTATCTCGTCATCGTCGTCATCGGGTTCCTGGTGTATCTCCTCGTCGTCGTTCTGTTGGCGTCGAACTTCCTTGACCCCATCGAGCGGCTCAGCGCGAGCGTCGCGACCAGTAGTGTCGACGGGGGTCCGGTCTCGCTCGCGGAGGTCCCCGTCACCGACCTCCGGGTCATCCTATTCCACTCGGCGCTGATTCAGGGATTCGGTAGCGGGATGCTCGCCGGGAAGCTGGCAGAGAACAGCCTCTACAGTGGGCTCAAGTACGGGATCGCGCTCGTCGTACTCACCGTCGTCGTGTTCACGGTGGTGTAAGATGAAGGACACAGACACAACCCACTCGCACCGTCGATTCCGGTCGGACTCGCGCGGCGTCTCGCCCGTCATCGGCGCGGTGTTGATGCTCGCGGTGTTGATGCTGCTCATCACGGTGCTTCAGACGACGGCGATTCCCGCGTTGAACGCCCAGGGAGAGTTCCAGCACAACCAGGAGGCGCAGACCGACATCGTTCGACTCGACGCGACGGCCGACCGGATCGCGGCGGTCGGCACCGGCGAGACGGCCACGGTGGCCGTCGGCTATCGGTATCCGCCCCGGATGGTGTTCGTGAACCCGCCGCCCGTCGCGGGAGTGCTCCGGACGACCGAAGCAAGACAGGTGACGATATCCAATGCCCGAGCGCGCGGCGAGACCGGCGACTTCTGGAACGGGACGACGCGGACGTACGAGACGACGACACTCGTGTATGAACCCGCGTACAACGAGTACGAGGACGCGCCCGAGACCGTGTACGAACCGTGGGCCGTCTACAATCGGGACGACGAGCAGACGGTCGCGCTGACGCCCACCGACCTCGTCGACGGCCGTCGCATCTCGCTGGTCGCGCTCGACGGGGAGCTCCTGGCATCCAACTCGGACACGGCCAGTGTGAACCTCGTGCCGAACAGCGCGCCCGTCCGGACGGTCACCATCCGGAACGACACGACACCGATCACGATCTCCGTGCCGACGGCGCTCCGCCGGGACACGTGGCTTCGCCTGTTGGATGACGAACTCGACGAGGCCGGAACCGACGATGACGCTTACGTGACGAACGTCACCTGCCGGCAGGCGCCGCCGGCACCGTGTGGCGAGTTGACGCTCACGCTCGAACCTGGATCGTACGCGCTCGCGCTCGGTGAACTCGCCGTCGGCAGCGACGCGAGCCGCGAGTCGGCAGCGTATCTCACCGACGTCGAGGGGAACACCACGTCGGTCCCCGAGGGGGGTCGCCAGCGGCTCGTCGTCGAGGCTCGCGACCGGTACGACAACCCCGTCTTCGGCGTCTCGGTCGAAGCCACCATCGAGCGCGGCGACGGTGTGCTGGTCCGTGTTTCACCGACGACGGAAGGTGACGGGCGGGCAACGTTCGTTTACGAGGCGCCCGAGGACGTCAACGGTTCACAGTCCGTCGTCGTCGCCGCTCGGTTCGGGACGGGGGACCGACAGCGGACCGTCACGTTCAACCTCCGATCCATCGATCTTGACGGCTCGTCCACCGAGGAGACAACCGCGTCGAGCGCCTCGACGGTAACCGGCGTCGACGGAACGGTCGACAGCCGGAATATCCGCGGAAGCGACCGCGGCCGGGAGGCGTCGTTCAACATCACCACGGCCGCACCGGTGACGATAACCGGCTTCTCCGTGACGACGCGAAACGAACTGGAGGGGCGGCCGTTCGTGGACCGTGGAACGACGTTCGGCGGAACTGAGCTTCCGGTTCGGTTCGCCGGAGAACTGCAAATCGCACTCCGGGACATCGACGCGAGCCGGGATCTTCCGATCAGCGAGTTCGTCGATCCGACAGACGACACCGCCGACATCGTCGTCGTCCTCGAGTTCGAGGACGGCAGCACCCGGGCGTTCGGTCTCGCGTGACGGCGTGAAGCCGAGACGGTTCGTCGTACATGTACGCCGCGGGACGAGTCCCTCCCTCGCCGCCGCGGTCGGTCATCCACCAGAGGCCGAGCAGTGTGAATCTCCTGAGCTTCTCAGAAACGCGGCCACCCGCTCGATCTCTTTCGCCTCAGCCCCACGAGCACCTCTCGCGCTGCTACCCCGCGACTGGACGCAAGTTGGCGTGCGCTGGGGGGTGGGCAGTATAGTGCTAAAGTAACACCGAAATTGCATTTTGACATACAGTTATATTGTTACAAACCTAAAGTGAGGCGTGAAACGGGGGACTTGCTGTTGACCGAACTTCGTCACAGGCTGATTGATGATTGAGGTTGGGGACAACGCACCCGACTTCTCGCTTCGTGGTGTCCATGATGGTGAAATCCAAGAATACCGGTTGAGTGATTACACCGAACAGGGGCCGGTCCTGCTTGGGGTTTACGTCTACGACTTTTCGCCGGTATGTACGACACAAATGTGTCAACTAGTAGATATGGATTGGTACCAATACAAAAACGATCTGTCAATTTTTGGTATAGCGACTGACGGTCCCTACTCACATGCGGAGTTTGCAGAACAGGAGAATATCGGATTCCCTCTGCTATGTGATACAAGCGGCGCAGTGCTCAAACAGTACGGTGTATTGAACGATGAAAAAGACGGTATGAAAAACGTCCCGCAGCGATCGCTGTTTCTCATCAACGAGGAGCAGCAAGTCTCCTATCGTTGGGTCGCCGACGATAATTGGAACGAGACGGACTTTGGGACGAATCCGGTCGAAGACGCACTTAAACAACTCTAATAATGGCAGTTAACACAGGCTCACCGACGCTCGATCAGGCATTAAACGGGGGACTTCCCGAAGGACGAACAACGCTGTTCATGGGGACGCCGGGGACGGGGAAATCGACCCTTGCGATGCAGTTCCTGCAGCAGGGTATCGAAGAGGGTGACAGATGTGTCTACCTCACGACTGAGCAAACACTCGCTGAAATCGAAGATTCGTTTGCTCCATTCGACTTTACACTCGACAGCAAGAAGCTCAAAATCGTCTCCCTCCACGTCCGGCCCGGCAGGGGCCATGAGAACATCAGTGAGTACGGGTTCAACAGAACCCACTCCGCAGGCGGAAGCGACAGCAAGGACGCTGAGGGGTTCGTCCTCCGAACCATGGAGGGTGATCGGAAGATCGACGAACACAACGTCCGTTTCACGCCGGAGAATCTGATTCAGTATCTTCGGTCTGGATTTTCCACCGACATCGATCGCGTCGTCGTCGACAGCATCAGCGGGTTGCGGCCGGTCTCTCCGAGTCAAACCGCCTATCGACGGGTTGCTATTGATCTCATTCAACTGTTCAATCAGGAGGTCGGCGCCACGACGGTGTTCACCTCGGAGTCGACAGGGTTTATGAACCCGAGTGGTGGTGTCGAAGAACTCGGGAGCGAGGACACGATGCAGTTCAACGTCCACGGGGTCGTCCGACTCTGGCGGGAACAGGTCCGTGGCTCGTTCCGCCGGTATCTTGATATCATGAAGATGCGCGGCGTCGATCACGCTACCCGGCGGTTCGAAATCTCCTTCGATACAGGTGGCGTCCGGATCGTACCGCAGAACCGAACGCGTCAAAAGACGTTCTTCGATTTCGAACATCTCCCGACCGAAATCGATGGGCTCGACGAAATGCTCGGCGGTGGGTTCGTCCGCGGACGGAGTTCACTACTCCAACATGATGGACAAGCGGATATCGAATCGTTCCTGTACTCGATTATATCGAATGCATTAGACCAGCGGATGTCGATTGCAATCGTCCCCCGTGTCGATACACCTCGAAAGTATCTTGTGAGCCTGTTTGACGAACTCGGAGCCTCGATGGATTCGTTGCTTGAGAACAACCAGCTGTTCGTGTTAGATGCATTAAACGCCTGGGGGGAACACGAGAATATCTACGATGTGAACGAGGAGACGATCGAAGATATCCTTCCCAAGATCAAAGAGAAATCTCGGGGACAGGGGATGTTGTTCTCGGTGAACACCGAGGCGCTAGTTCATACCCTCGGAGAAGAGATGAGCCGAGAACTCCGATATTGGATCGAATCGCAGTTCATCGCTGAACAGGATATCCTGATCGACGTTCACAACCCGAGTGTGATTGACCCAGAATTGTCTGCGTTCTATCTTGATGCAGCAGGGCAGGTGTTAGATACCTGGCTCACGGTCCAAGGACTCCAATACGTTCAGATGCGAAAGGGCCGGAGTGGCGATGTCGGGTCGGTCCGAGTTCTCGAGTATATTGATGAACCTCCCTTCGTACGAACGGTGAAATGAGCTCTCAGATAGAATCACCAGACCGGAGCGTAGTTCGAGAGAGATCGACCGTCGATCAGTAAGCATGGGAATGCTTGAAAGGATCCAACAGCGGCTGTCGGGGGCGAGGCTCCGGTCTTCTAACTTCGAGCAATGCGTTAGTGAAACTGCTGGCTGTCAAATAATTCATAAGTCCCAGAAGTCGGAGAGGGTTCGCTACCAAATCCACGTGGCTGACAATGTTCGAGTAGAGCAGACCCTCATCCGCATGCTCGATACATCGAATGTAATACTCGATGCTATTGAGACAGAGAATGGTGCGACGTATCTCGAAGTCGTTGTCAGGTAGTGGCTGGTCGATTCTCTACCCAAACGAATATGGGTGTGTGGCGTGGGTGAAGAGGGCGTTCCGAATGAATATTACCGTACCATGCTTGTATAACTTCGTCTAATCTCGCTGGTATAGTAATCAGTCCTCTTGGGAGCGGACGTTTATGCAGGAGGCCGCTAAGCGTGATATATGCCGGTGACGACGGGTGTCGAAACCCTCGATCAGATTCTTGATGGAGGCCTCCCCGAGAACCGAACGGTACTCGCAACGGGGACGCCAGGTGCCGGAAAGTCAACGTTGGCGATGTCGTTCCTCCAAGCCGGAATCGATGCTGGAGAAGAGTGTCTGTACGTGAGTACGGAGCAGACCGCCGAGGAACTCCGAGACTCGTTCGAACCGTTCTCCTACGATATCAGCGCCGATCGCCTGACCGTCCGCTCGATCCACGCCGGGGCCGGGGGCGGCGATGCCGACTTCAAGCAGGGGAGCGTCCTCCGTCGTTACCGGTCAGGGTCCGAGAGCCGAGCCAAGTACAGCCTTCAGACGCTGGGCGACGGCGAACCCATCTCCGAGTCAATTGCGCTCACCCCTGAGAACCTCCGGGAGTTCCTATTCTATCAGCAGTCGTACGATCGCATCGTGCTCGACAGCGCGTCCGGACTTCGCACGCTGGCGGATGATGACGACATGTTCCGGCGCATCCTGTTGGACATGATTCAGGTCATCAACGCCGATCTCGAAGCAACGGCGATTTTCACCGCTGAAACCTCAACCGTTCAGGCCCGCGGTGGAGTCTCCCAACTCGCCGTCGATGACCTCATACAGTACACCGTCCACGGCGTCATCAGACTCTGGCGCCAAGAGGTGCGGGGCAACTACCGTCGCTATCTCGACATCATGAAGATGCGTGGGGTGGACCACGACACGAGACGGTTCGAGGTAACGTTCACCGACGACGGGTTCGATGTCGTGCCCCGGGACGACGAGTTGACCGAGTTCTTCATCGACAACAGGCTCCCGACGTGGATTGACGGGATCGATGAGATGCTTGGTGGTGGTCTGCTTGTCGGTACGGGTGTGCTGTTTCAACACGACGGTCAGGCCGGAATCGAAAACCTGCTTTTCGGGGTGATATCGAGCGCACTCGACCAGCAGCTGTCGATCGCAATCATACCGCGAGTGAGCACACCCCCCCGATTCTTGGAGACGCTATTCGAGAGCTTGGGGGTGTCGATGAGCCAACTGCTCGACGCCAATCAGCTGTTCGTCCTCGATCCCCTCGGCTCGTGGTACGAGCATCAGAACGTGTTCGATATCTCAGCAGATAGCGACGCTGCGAAGGCGGCAATGGAGACGCTCACGGATCGAGCTCGTGGGCGCGGCACGATGATGGTGTTCAACACCGAAGCGTTCGTTCACACGATAGGTGACAACAAGACCCGCGAGTTCCGCTATTGGGTCCAAGCCAACGCGCTCGAAGACACCGACCTCGTCCTTGACGTTCACAACCCGATGACGATGAACGATACTCTTTCGGCGTTCTATCTCGACGCTGCCTCCCAAGTCATCGACACGTGGCTCGACGAGACCGGACTTCAGTACGTGCAACTCCGGAAGGCCCTCTCGGGCGAGATCGGAACGGTTCGTCACATCAGGCCCACGAAAGAACCCCCCTACGTCCGTACTGTAAAGTGACCCTCGTATCCAAGGTCGGGGCTGGTTGCCGCGTGAGCTCCCCGACGACAGCCCCGTCAAGGAAAGCCCGCTCAAATCAGCATCAAGGACATAAAGAGGTTATTTACGTATTCAGTGCCGTCACGGACGTATGGATGGCGGCACCGGGAAAACAGACCCGGAGCCTCAACAGTCATCGGCTGATGCCCCCCCAAACATGACCGACGACGGCGATTCTATCGGCGTGCCCGAAGAGGATGCCGTCCTGAAGACGGCCCCCGGTCACAAGCCGGACGGGAAAGCGGAATTCGAAGAAGCAGTTCAAACCGCAATAGAAGACCACTTCGTTGCGCGAGAGGATACGTATCCCCCGGTCCCGGAGCCGGACGAACTCGCGGACTTCTTCGAGTTCGACGTGCCCGAGTCCTGGGAGGTCACGGAATGGAAATGGGCTGTCGAACCCTTCTCGCTGTTGGCCATTCTGTACGAGCCCTCAGCCAACGAGCATCACTACCACGTCATCGAACCCAACTTGGACGAGTTCGAGCTGTACGTCCGGAGCGAGCTGACGCGAGCGATGCGGAGCAATCTGATGTACGCAGACCTTGACCCGACCGACGATCAGCGGGAGGTGTTCGACAGGCAGCTTCGGGAGGTGATGCGCGACCACGCTGCATCGGCACCTGCCGTGACCCTGTGGAAGCTCCTCTACTACCTTCGACGTGATTTCATCGACTACGGCAAGGTGGAACCGCTGATGCGCGACAGGGAGATTGAGGACATCTCATGTGACGGGAACAACATCCCGGTATACGTGTACCACCGTCGGTATCGGGACCTCCGAACGAATCTCGTGTTCGCTTCGGAGCGACTAAGCGAATACACGCGGCGGTTGGCTCAGCGGTCCGGTAAGCAACTCTCGGCTGCGCAGCCGCTGATGGACGCGTCGTTGCCGGATGGGTCCCGAATCCAGCTGACGCTGGGCGGAGAAGTGACCAAGCGAGGGGCGAACTTCCCCATCCGCAAGTTCGCGGAAGTCCCGTTCACGCCGGTCGATCTCATCAACTGGGGGACGTTCTCGGTCGAGCAGATGGCGTATCTGTGGCTTGCCATCGAAAACAACCTCTCGCTGGCGGTCGTCGGCGGTACGGGTTCGGGGAAGACGACGGCGCTGAACGCCATGTCGTTCTTCATTTCGCCGCGAAGCAAGATCGTCTCCATTGAGGACACCCCGGAGATAACGCTGCCGCACGAGAACTGGATCCAAAGTATCGCCCGCCGCGGAACCGCGGGCGACGGTGCCGGCGAGGTCAACACCTATCAGCTGCTGGAGTCGTCGCTCCGACAACGGCCGGAGTACATCATCGTCGGCGAAATCCGGACCGAGCCGGAGGTCGCATTCACGTTCTTCCAAGCCATCTCGACTGGCCACACCGCCTACACGACGTTCCACGCAGACACCGTCCCCGGCCTCCTCAGTCGGCTCGAGAACGAGCCACTGAACATTCCCATGCAGATGATCACCAACCTAGACCTGGTCGCCATCCAACAACAGGTTCAGGTCGGCAGTGAACGGGTCCGTCGGAATCGTCGTATCACCGAAATCATCCCAGACGATCAGGATCCGGACGACATCCGGATGCAGGACGTGTTCGCCTGGGATCCGACGACCGACGAGTTCGAACAGGCAGCACAGTCGGAGGCGTTCCGTCGCTTGGAGAGCGAGCGCGGCTGGGAACAGCAACGAACTCGACAGGAACTCGACCGGCGCGAGGAGGTTCTCCGGTATCTCGTGGACCACGATGTCACCGGGTACGACGATGTCGCCCGGACGATACACGTGTTCAGCCGAAATCAGGACCTCGTTCTCGAGCAGATACGGAACGAGCAGCTCGCGCCGGCATCGCTTCCGGACGTCGGAACGCGCGGTGGTGAAGAGTCCCCGTGAGCGACGACATCGAGAACCCCGATGTCACGGACCTCTCGGAACGAGTGCCGTCTCCGTCCCGTGAGGAGGCTCGAGATGACCCGCGGATCGGCGATGACCTCGATGCCAGAGCCAGTTCTGCCGAGGAGTCGGACGACGAGCAGTTCGAGCCAGATTCCGAAGCTGCGTTGACCAGCCCGGTTGCCGCGGAACTCGCAGCCAACCGGTTCGAGTCCACCCTGATCGGGACCGGATACAGTCCAATTCGGACTCTGTTCAAACGTAACCCCGAACGGTACTACCGACTCCAGCGTCGGCTCAATCAAGCGAGGATTTCGCTGACCTACGACCAGTACTTGGCACGCTGTGTCCGACCCGCCGTGCTGGCTGGCGTCGTCGGGCTCCTGGTCGGGATTGTGATTGACCTGCTCGTGCTCGATGCCGTTCAGGTGACCGTTCCGGCGCCGAACCTTGCGAGGCTGGTCCCCCTCACGACGCGAAACCTGCTTGAGGTCGTCGGGGTTCCGGTCGCGATAGCGACGACGGCGGCGACCGCGACATGGCTCTGGCTGACCCGATTTCGACCTCGGCAGTTGGCTGCCAGCCGACGGCGTGAAATCAACCTCGTATTACCGCATACGGTGACGTTTATGTACGCGCTAACCGACGCGGGCTCCGACCTGCTGGTGGCGATACGGACGGTTGCCGATGCACAGGACGTCTACGGTGAGGCGGCTTTGGAGTTCGACCGTGTCGTCCGAGAGATGGAACTGTTCGGCAACGACCTCCAAACGGCGCTCAGGAACACCGCCCAGCTCTCACCCAGTGACGAGTTCCAGAACTTCGTCGATGAGCTGTTGAGCGTGCTGTCAGCGGGGGGTGAGGTCGACCGCTTTCTCGGTGAGGAGGTCGACGACCGGCTCGAGACCGCGGTCGAAGAGCAGGAGTCGTACGTCGAAACGCTCGCCCTGCTCAGCGAGGCGTTCGTCGTTGGATTCGTCGCGGCGCCGCTTTTCATCATCGTCACGTTGACCGTAGTGAGTTTCTTGGGCGCGGAGACGCTTCGGCCGCTCGGCGCCGTCGTGTACGTCGTGTTCCCCGTGGGTATCGTCGCGTTCATCGTGCTAATCGACCTGATTTCTGCGCCGTTCGTTCAGCCGCCAGTCGACTTAGACGGTGAGCAGACGCCGGCGTGGGCGACAGGCGCGTCCGGGCTGAAGAACGACTCCCGCTTCCGTGCGTTCCGACGCAATGCGTGGCGGCGACAGGTACGCGAAATCGTTTCGCAGGGAGCAGACGGTGTTCGAGAGAACCCACTGTTGTCGCTAATCGTGTCCGTGCCGGCCGGCATCGCCATCGCGGTAGCAGCGATGCTGACCGGGGTGGCAGAGCCATCGGTCGCCGGACTGTTGGCCGACCCGTTCAGAGTGACTGTCGCGTTCGCCGTCGTGCCCGTCCTCGTGGCGACGATCCCGGTGAGTCTGTTACACGAGCGTCGCACGCGGCAGCGTCGACGCCTGCTCGATCGGTTTCCGGATCTGTTGGAGCTGCTGGCGAACACGAACCGCATGGGCGTCGAGATCACTGAGTCGGTCAGGACGGTCGCGCAGTGGGCCGGTGGTGAGTTCGGGCGGGAGCTGAAGAAGGTGGAAAACGATATCCGATGGAACGCAGACACCCCGGGAGCACTCCTCCGATTCGCCGACCGAATCGCGGTCCCACAGCTTTCACGGACGATGACACTCGTTACGGAGGGGTCGCGGATGACGAGCAACCTGTATGAAGTTCTTGATATCGCGGCACGGGACACTCGGGCACACATCAGAATGGAGCAGAACCGGCAACGAGAGCTGAGCACGTATCTCGCCATCGTCATCATCGGGTTTTTGGTGTACCTGTTCGTCATCGCCATCATCTCGCAGGCGTTCCTTGATCCCATCTCCGAGCTGAGCACGCAGGCGGCGGCAAGTGGTTCGGCGGCCAGAAGTGCGATCACACCGACCGTCCCGGCGGACGCGTTCCGGGTCATCTTCTTCCACTCCGCATTGTTGCAAGGAGTAGGCGCAGGAATCCTTGCGGGAAAACTTACACAGAACAGTACGCTGTCCGGGCTGAAGTACGGAATCGGGTTGGTCGTCCTTTCGACGATCGGATTCGCGGTGATCCTCCCGTGATGGAGGACGGTACACCGAGCACGAGCCGTCGGGAGCGGGGGGTCTCTGAGGTCATCGGAACCGTTCTGATGTTCGCGCTCATCGTGTCGTTGGTGGGCGTCGTGCAGGTAACGGCGGTGCCGGAGCTGACCGCGGACGCGGAGTTTGAACACAACCAACGGCTGCAGGGACAGCTCGTAGACTTCTCGAGTGCCGTCTCGCGGACGGCAGGAAGCGGCACCGGTGAGACAGTCTCCATCCAACTCGGCGTTCGGTACCCGCAGCGGGTCGTCCTCGTGAATCCCCCACCAGCGTCGGGAACCCTCGCGACGACACCACCGGCACCGGTCACGATCGAACACGCTGTCGCCGGTGGCGAGGCCCGCGACGTGTGGAACGGGAGCGTTCGGACGTTCCAGAGCCGAGCGATTACCTACGACCCTGCGTACAACGAATACGATACTGCACCGTTGACGGCCTATCGGACGAGCATCGTCTCGAACCGGTTCGACGGTGCCACGCGGGTGGTCGCCGCCAAAGGGTTCATCAACGGCCGCCAGCTCTCGCTGACGCTGCTCGCGGGAGAGTTGCGGCAGTCCGGAATCGACCGCACAAGTATTGACACCCGCCCGCTGAGCACCCCCGCACGAACGGTGACGGTGATGGATGACAATGAGCCGATCACGGTGACCGTTCCGACCGAACTGTCCGAAGAGCAGTGGGCGACGCTGCTCGCTACTGAACGCGTCGAGAACGGAGGCCACGTCGTCAGTCACGAGTGTGCAAACCCACCCCCGGAGCCGTGCGGTCGACTCACCGTCGTCTTGGAGCCAGGCGTAAGCTACGAGCTACAGTTAGCGCAAGTCGGCGTCGGGAACAATGCGTCCGCACCGGAGCCGCGCTACCTAATCGACACCGCGGGGGACAACGCATCCTTGGCCGCCGGCACCCGTCAGCGGCTGGCCGCAACCGTTCTAGATCGATTTGACAATCCCGTTAGTGGCGTGGAAACGACTGTCACCGTCATTGATGGCCCGGGGGAGGTGTTCACTTTGACCGACCGATCGGGGGCTGACGGAGAGGTGGCTGCCCTCTACCGTGCGCCCTCGACCGTCGAGGGCGTAGTGAACGTTACGGTGGAGCTGTCATTCGGCACTGGCCCCGCACGGACCGTCACCTACGATCTCCAGGTTTTCGGTCGCGGTCCGGCGTCAGGTGGTGGGGGCGGAAGCAGCTCCGTGACGGCCAGCATCACCGACGCGACCGGGTCGTCGGAGCGAGGCACGGACCGGTTCGATGTGACTGCGACCGCAGCAGACTCGAACGGGTCACTGACCCGGATGACCTTCGAACTAATCGACCCAGAGGACGGAACCGTTATTGATACGGCCGAACGGTTGGTCAGCGGCGGAAGCGCCGAACAGGCGGTGACGTTGCGAGCGAGGGGCGCCGCTCGCAGAAGTAGCTACCTCGTTCGGGTTACCGCGGTCGCCGACGACGGGGACACGGCCGTCGACGAACGGACTGTCACGGCGGGATGAACGGGCGTTACCCCGCCTGACCGAGTCTCAGATCGACCGAATGGCCTCCTGAATCGGGCTTTTCGACGGTGACTCCCAGTTGTCGTCGGTCTGCCACGCGTAGGCGACCGTCTGGTCAGGGCGGACGAGAAACACGGATCGGCGTGGCATCCCCGGGACGCCGTTCACTTCGTCCTCACGAGAGGAGAGCCCCTCGACCGACGTACTGGCATCGAGTGCGTCGTACGCCTCACAGGCTTTCCCCTCCACGTCCGATAACAGCGGGTACGAGAGGTCGTTCGTCTCTGCGAACTGCTTGTGGGAGTACGGGCCGTCTCGGCTAATACCGAAGATGGTGAGATTCGTCTTGTACTGGAACCAGTTGGCGTCGCTGTAATCACACATCTGTCGTGTACACACCGGCGAGAAATCCGCGTAGTAGAACGTCAACAGCACGTGCTTGTCGTCCTCGAGTGCGTCGGACAGCCGAAACGTGTCGAACGTGCCATCGTGATAGCCTCGAAGTGCGAAGTCGGGGGCCGTATCACCGGTGTCAATCATCGTCCCTAAATTGGTCGAGAAACCGTTTATAGTTATGCCTCGCGGCGTGTAATCTTTCCAATCGGCGGTGAAACCGGAGGAGTCTTATAAGACGCGGGGTATTCGACAGAGAGCCCCCCAGAACACATGAGCGACCGATTCGAAACACGGAGCCAGGGACTCAACGACCTGCTCGGCGGTGGCTTCATCAAAGGTGAAGGGACGCTGTTTCGATACGAAACCGAGGGAATCGCCGACGAGGTGTTCCTTACCGTCGGTATCGACGTCGTGGACAACATGTTGAGTGCGGTTCTGGTCCCACGACCGTCCCTCTCTGATGCGGATGTGGAGGCGTATCTCGAGCTCCTGAACGTGTCGCTCGAGTCGCTTCTCGACAACGACCAGCTGGTGGTGATCGACACCTACGGCAGCTGGGACGGCCACGAACACAGGAACATCGTCCGTGCACGAACGCCCGCCGACGTCCGGACCGCCACCGAAGCTGGACTCGAGCGGTTCCGGTCGCGAGGAACCGTTCACATGGTCGACATCGGGGCGCTCGTCTCAGCGTTCGGGCAGTCCGAAACACGGCAGCTCCGGAAGTGGTACACGAGTGACGCGCTCCGAGGCAGTCGGGATTTCCTCCTCGAAGCCGCCCACGTTCCACCACTCTCAGAGGAGTTGGTCGAGTTCTACGAGTCGATGGACGACCGAGTACTCCGCTTCTACGAGGAGGACGACACAGTTCGAATACGCGTCGACAGCGGCCCGGAGGAACGGCGCGGTGAGGTGAAAACCGTCGAGTTCCTGCAGAAACCACCGTTCCTCCAGATTACCTGACCGGGGCGAGCTGGCCGCTGTGTCGCGAGTACCCGATGCCGCCGGCTACGCTTCAGATAGCCTGTGTTGATGGTGAAAGCCACGGCTACACTGTCGATGAGCCGACGCTCGGCGCCCACTTCTCGTCGAGAACGTTCCGCACTCCCTGTTCGAAGACAGGCGACAACACTTCGGTCCCCCGTGGTATCACGACGAACGTCTCCTCGGTCGGAGCGTACACGAATCGGTACACGAGATACGACCCGATGGAAGTCGTCTGGATGACCGGGAGCTCGATGCCGAACTAACTCGTCAGACCGGCTGCAACGCTCGGAAAGGCAGCGATGCCATCCGACCAGGCGCGTGGCCTCTAGTGCCCCCTCGTACGCCTCGTAGATCGGCGTGAGCCCGTCAGCCTCGCGGTGAGCCGCCACCAACAACTGCCCGTCGAGCTCGGACTCGAGGAGATTGACGAGAAGCTCATCGGAGTCGCCGACCGTCTCGGCAAACGCGTCCGTCACGGCGACCGAATCAAGCAGCTGTTCTGCGGTCTCGTGGTTCGCCGTCGGCCGCTGTGTCGCCTCTGCCATGTCGGCCGGGACCGATTCACGCTTTCGCTCGAACTGCTCCATGAATCGGGTAGCCGTCGTGAGTGCCTCCTCAGCAGTACGGGCTCGAGCGGCGGTTTCATGATCGCCGAGCGTTCTCTTCGCGAATCAGTCTTGCCGAAGCTGGATTCGGAAATGCACCGGTGCCTTGTTGAGTAACCGCGCCCGCCCACCGAACACGGCCTGAATCTCGATGAACAGTCCTCGTCGCTCGTTGACGAACCGCGCCGTCTTCGCCGTGCGTTTCTCCTCGGTCCAGCCGGCTGGAATCGACACGTCTCTATTCGAAAGTCCCCACTCTGGCATGCGTACGTGGTATCCCCACTCCACAAGTCAGTTTGTGAAGCGGCCAGACGGTTGACACTCCATCTCCGGACCACCCTATAGAAGGAGCCGCAGTCAGCGACTGCGACGGGAGGGGCCGAGAGCCCGTCGGTATCACGCCGACATGTCGGGGCAAGCCGGCTCGTCTCCGGCCGGTCTCGTCTGGAGCGCTTGAGGGTTCCGATTGCGTGAGACCAGTTGGGCTTGGAGGGACGTAGTCTCTCGAGGCGAGGGTGTCTTTGTGTGTCCGTTTCCGGAGTCTGGTCGCGCGCGGTAAACTGTTAAGCGTTCGCTGCTCAATAAGACCCTACCCTCGATGCCATCTCCCTTAGAATCGCTCTCCCCGGACCGGCGCCTGCTCGTCGTCGCACCGCCGATGCTCGGGACCCGCCGGCTCACCGACCGGTATCTCCTCACCGGACTCGAGCGGGGAGCCACGTGCGTGCTCGTGACGACGGACACCGCCGCCGACCGGGTAATCGACCGGTTGACGGCCGCGGCCGGGACCGACGAGGCCGTCACCCGGTTGGGGGTCGTCGATGCCACCGGACAATCGACCATCGACGATGCCGACGCGAACGTCGAGTCGGTCGGCTCACCGGCAGATCTCACGGGCATCGGTATCGCGTTCCAGCGACTCTTCGAGCGGCTCGGCACGGGAACCGGCACGCCGCGGGTCGTCCTCGATTCGCTCTCGTCGCTCGTCGTCTACAACAACATCGAGACTGTGTATCGGTTCACGAACACGATGACCAACCTACCGGACCAGGTCGACGCCGGTGGCCGCTTCCTGATGCAGCCGGACGTGGAGGACGCGGAGATCGACCGGCTCCAAGCGCTGTTCGACGGCCGACTCGACGTCCGTGAGTCCGACACCGGGGACCGCACGGAGTACCGATTGACCGGCATTGGCACCGACCGCGACTGGCATCCCCTCGAGATCCCCAGCGCCGGGACGCACGTCGCCACCACCGACGAGTCGGGCAGCGCACCCGCTGTGATGCCGGTCGAGACACCGATCGAGTCGCTGCACGCGCTCATCAAGGCGATGGACGAGGCCGGCTGTACGCTCGTCATCTGCAACCACACCGGGGAGGACGCGGCGCTGGAACCGCTTCGGGAGTACTTCGAGCGCCTGAACGTTGACCTCCAGACGGCGACGCTGTCGGTTGCCTACCCGACGGACGCGGCCATCCTCACGCGAGGGAGCGAACCGCTGGCCGTAAGCAGCGTGCCGGACCTCGCCAGCTACATCCGGCTGACCGACCTCGAGGACATCGACCCGGACGACCTCGAGATCACCCGGCCGGACGTGCTCACGCAGGCCCAACGCCAGCAGTACACGGTCGAGAACGGCGGCAAGCTGGCGATGATCCGCATCAGCCGGCTGGTCGAGACGCGCGCACTGGACGCCGGCGCCGGGGAGCTCCACGCCGGCTTCCAGCGGCTCGACCGCGTCGAAGACGAACAGGGGACCAGACAGCTGTACGAACGACTCGCGAGCGCGGGCGTCGACGTCCACGTATACGGTACGCCCGGTGCGATTCCCTGCGAGGAGCTGTACACCGTTCACGCGGATTCGAACGAGGAGCTCGCCGGCTCGTGGTTCGTCGTCTTCGTACCCGACACCGCGGACGGGCGTTCGGGGACACTCGTCAGCGAGGAGACGGCGCCGGAGCAGTACAACGGCTTTTGGACGTTTCAACGCGGCGTCGTCGACGCGACCGTCGAGTACCTGCGTCGGACCTATCCGGCGGACGGATAGCCGGCGAGAGGGAACATCTGAGGTAGTAAGACTGCGCTCTGCCACTGACAGCCTCTGTAGTGACCTGCACGCCGGCTCCAGCGTGAGAACTGTTTTGTAATCTCCTCTCACGTAGGGTGCCTTGGTTGGCCGTTTAGGCTGTGGTTGACCAGATCGAGACTCCGAGCGGGAGTGAGACGCTGGTATTCGGAGAGATTCAGAACGACGGCGTGGCCGTCGACGCGGAAGCAGACGTATTCGACGGGGTCGTCGCGACGGTGAGCGAGTGCTCGCACTCGCGGCCCCGGCGGGTCGGGACCCGACGTACATCGGCTTTCGCGCTTGGCTCCGCTCGGTGACGACCTCCCGATGGAGCATCGGAGATCCATGACGCTCTCGGCGAGAGCGAATTCCGCTGCTCGCGACTAGAGGTCGTGTTGGCTGAAGAGGCTCGTCCCATCGGCCCGGTCGACCCGAACCAGCCAGTCCGAGGGGTGCTGGACGTGGCAAAGAACGGAATTCGAGAAGTCGTAGACGAACACCAAATGTTCGTCGTCTATTCGGCATTGCAACCACCAGTGGTCAGGGGTGACCTCAGTGTCGTTCGCAGAACTCATCGGTGACCCGGGACGGTTATGACGTCCCGCACCCCTCTCGGGACGGTGAACAACCTGTAGGTGGACGACACCGTTCTTGAGCGCCAGTAGCGGAGTCTCCCCCGACCCCTAGTTACGCAGGCTCAGTGAGGAAGTCCTCGAGCGCGTCCTCAAGCGACCCGTGGAACTGCCAGCTGGCTCGCTTGAAGGCCTCGTCGGTCGCCCCGTCCCAGCGCGGGAACCCAGTGTGCTCGCTCACCTTGACGGTCCACTCGGCCGGCTCGTCGAACGGGCTCTCAGTCGGGAGTTCGACGACCACGAACGCCGCGGCCGTGTAGCCCGGCCCGCGTTCGGCCCGGGTCGCATCGAGGAGTTCCTTCAGCTGTGCGAGCTCCCGGAGGGCGCTCCCCGGATAGCCGTCCGAATGCCGGTACACCTGCGCGACGCGGTCGGCACTGTCGTCTGTCTCACCGGGCTGTTCGACTCGGTGAACGAATCGGAGTTGACTTCGTGTCGACATCGATACTGCCCGGCGCGTGAGCGTCGGCACCCCTCGCCGGCGAAAAAACACCTTGACACGAAGCGTCCCCCGTGGGGGCCACACGATGTCGATGTCGCTTACTACCGTATTTCTGATAGAGCGGGATTGGTGGAGACAGATGGTGTATCTCCCTGTCGATGACCAACCCGACACAGGAGGCGACCAGAAGCCTGTGAGGGAACAGGAGTCCGACGGCGGACAGATAGATGCAACTCCCGGACAGGTGCGCCGAACCATCCGAGAGTACGGAGCCAGCAGTCGCACCTCCGTCGACGGAGGTGTGATCCTCCGACTATGGGACGGGCGTGATGCTGGCTACAGCGGAGACACCTCACGGGCTGATATGGCCTTCGTCAAGCACCTCTACTTCTGGTGTAAGGGCGACGAGCAGTTGATAGACGAGTGCTTCCGAGCCTCTGGTCAGATGCGACCGAAGTGGGACGAGACATAGTACTCGGCGGAGATACCTATCAAGAGCGGCTCACCTACAAATTTAGTCGAGGTAGCACCTTCGACGGAGACTACCTCTGATAGAGGCGAAGGCAGAAAGCTAGGGTCTCTTCCGTGTCCTTCTGGTGGTCACTCCTCTGATTACTTCTCTCATCTTACCCTATGACAATCGGGTCAGTGTCAGGTGGGATAGGAGCGTTACGGCCACAGAAACAAACAAATGCCGAGTGCCAACATTCCGGTTGCAAGTCCATACCCCGACTTACCGCCACCGTATCGCTTTGCAAGTTCGCCTAAGCCGATGCCGGTCACTAGGCACAGAACGGCCAACAGGTCGGTTGTCGTCGGAAACGGTGGTGGTACCATATCGGATGGAGCGCACTGAGAGTTGTGGCTCTTTTGTCCGCTCCTCAATACAGAGTTGCTATACGACAAAAACGGAGAGCCGAAGCGTGAACACTACCAGACACCCATTTGTTAATAATCTATCCAATCGATGGCATTCGATACAGAGCAGCGAGTGACCGCTCCGAGACGTGTTCTACCGACACCCTGTCAGTAACCGCGTGCTGAATATAGAGGATTAATTCAGCAGAGGAACTGCGCTCTCCGCCAGGATGCATCAGTCATCCTCATCGTGACCTTGTTTGAAGCGATTATGCTCAGAGACGTTGTTCAAGGTAGCTGTTGATATCGCTGACGCGGTCGCTTTGGAATGTCCAGTGGCCGGTCCAACCCCCTTCCCCGTGTTCGTGGGCGGTGAATGCGGCTCTCATCGTCTCGTTTGCTGATCGAAACACGACAAACCAGTTCTGCAGGAAGTCCTCGGTATAACCGGCGTGGATAGTCATCGATAGCGATTCCGGGGGGAACCAGTCCGGTCGCCCGTAAACGTGGACATCAACGTCGGTCTCAGCGAGGCGCTTGTAGACGCTACGGGTGTGATCTTCCTCATTTGCTTGGAGCCGAGACAGTCTCTGGAAGCCGACCCGCAACTGGCCCTCACCCACGGCAACCGCTGTAGCCTCAATATGTCGACTGATCGTGGTGAACAATAGCGCCAAATCTGAGTTATCCGGTCCTACGGCGGCAAAGGGAATCTCGTCCAATTTGGTAAGAACCCGAGGAAGTTCCAGTGAATTGAGTGATTCGGCGGATCCAGTCTGGATCATCGTATTAATATCAGCGATGGCCTCGGTCAGCGCCCAAACAGGTGAAGAGGTGACTATCTCCCCATTCTGGAAGAGGTAGAGCATTTCCTGTTCAACATCGGGGATTACGAGGTGCGAGACATTGACGGATGTACTATCGAACAGCCTGTTGAAGTCCGGTGTCGATATCCACTGATTGGTGGGGTGTGCAACGACAAGTTCGTGTTCAAGCCATTGTATTGGAATGAAATCCGCTATCGCTTCAAATTGAGTTCTCATCGTTGCAAATAGACAATATACCCTCTTACTTTTTTAATCATTTTCTCTCGCAAGTATCATTGGCATTCGATTGACCAAGCGGATGTTCTCCCAACTACTGTTCCCTCTGTTCGAGATATGCCACTCGTATCGACCGAACAGACGCACCTTGCAGGACGCGTGGAGCGGAGGAACTCGATTTGACTGATCCCTCTCGAGCTGACGTGCATTCACGTGCCTGATCATTCGACTGACAGTATGGCTTTCTGCCTTTCATTTGGTCATATAAACAAATTGGGTAGTGGTCGGAGTGGCCATTCCGCTGGGGAGCCCCCCGATGCTGGTCCACTCACGACTGGGCGGCCGGCACTCGTTCCGACGGCCCGGAGCAGCCAGTCGCTGTGGCGCCAGGCGAGCACCGGGTGCGCCAGTCACTCCGGCCGATGTAGGCTAGCCGCTTAACGAACCCCTCCGAGGTCCAGCCCAGCGGGGGTTGTCAACCCTCAGGATCTGACTGCCGACCGCTCTCACTGGTTGCTTCGGATCAAATACGATCAGATCCCCTTTCTGGGTGTCCGTTCAGCGGCCTCAGTGCTTCGTCATTCCGGCGACGATGGCACCGTCCGCCTCGACGCCTGATGCTGGCCGGCAGGTTTTCGGTGGCTCTGCGCGTCACTGTGGGTCAATGCCGGGGTTTCGACACGGGGCGAAGCGAGGGGTAACTCTCGTGCTCATCGGGTTTCTTTTTGCCGTTATCGGCAGCACGATGCTTCCGTATCTCCGCCGCACCGGGCTGGTGCCTTGGTGGCTGCTACCCCTCGCCGCCGGGCTCGCCGTGATCTCGCTGGCACTCACGGTACGTGTCTCGAAATACTGGTCCTACCGGTATCTCGGTGGGTTCGTCCTCGAGATCTTAGTCACGCTACCGTTTTTGCTGCAGACTGCGTTTCTCAATCTACGGGAACTGCTCCTCTACGGCGGCCTGGTAGTGGCAACGGTTCTGCTACGTGCTCGCCTTCGGTTCTAACCGGGCAGCTCGATCCTCCGTGCGTGCTTGCTTCGAGAGCCGCACCAACCACACCGGGTCGGTGTGCAGCGGCCTGCCCGCCTCGCGGCATGCCTGCTTGCCGGGCTTCGGTGCTGCGGAGTTGGGGTGCGGCTGCGGCGCTCGTCGGCGCTATGAGCGGTTGCTTCGCGCCTCCCGAACGCTACTGCCGTCGCGGACGAGGTTCTCACAGTTCGGACACACCCGCACCCGGTCGGCGTCGGACGGCGCAAACACGTTCTCGTACCGCTGGGTAACGAACCCGCCGCAATTGCCACATGTCGGCATATGCCATGCTGGCCAGCCACACGGGATAGGTGTTCCGGCGGCCATGGCAATGGCCCCGTTTAGCTGTCGCGGTCGTAACTGTCGTCGGGTTCAGCTGTCGCGGGGCCCTGCTGATGCGGCGAGCAGCTCATGGAGTTCATCGTACGGAATCGCGGCTTCCATGCGCTCGTAGGTGCCGTCGGCTCGCAGTTCTTCGCTGATTGCCCGAAGGAGGCCGAGCGTGGCGCGCATCGGCCCGGAGCCGACGCTGACACGGGCGACTCCGAGCTCCGCAAGTGTTGGCACTGACGGGGCCTCGGGGCCACCAAGTACGTTCACCGGGCCGTGAATCCCATCAACGAGCGCTTCGATCGTCGTGGGGTCGGTCACGCCGGGGACGAATGCGCAGTCACTCCCGGCGGCGAGATACGCGTTGGCGCGGTCGACAGCCCGCTCGACACGAGTCGCGGCCGGTCCTATGTCGCGCCAGAACACGTCAGTGCGGCCATTAATCACAACCGGGACGCCCGCTTCAGTCGCTGCGTCGCGAGCGGCCCGAATCCGCTCGACATGGCGGTCGCGCTCGACAAGCCCGCTACCCGGAATGGCGCCGTCTTCGAGATTCACCCCGACAGCGCCCGCATCGATCGTCCGTCGCACCGTTTCGGCGACGGTCTGTGGCGTCGCCCCATAGCCGGCTTCGATGTCGGCACTCACGGGGATGGCGACGCTGTGAGCGATCCGGTCGACGACGGTGAGCATCTCCTCGCGGGACAGGTGTTCTCCGTCAGGCGCACCGAGCGCGGCGGCGATGCCGGCGCTGGAGGTGCCGACAGCGTCGAACCCGGCGGCTTCATAGATGATGGTGCTGGCTGCATCCCAGGAATTGGGGAGCACCAGTGGCCCCGACTCCGACTTGGTATGCCGGTCGCGAAACGTCCCGGCGAGCGTTCGTTGGGTGTCAGTGTCCATCGGTTGGGAACGGGGCGGCGACGGGCAGTCTACAGGCCATTGTGCTGGATGAGACGTGTATCGATATTAATCATTTGTCGCCTCCCCCTGGGGCGGTCCCGTTGGTGGGCTCAATAGGAGGGCGGCGGTCTCAGCTGATACCTCATGGGTAGGCTGGCGCAGTTCGCCCCGTTCACGCCAGCGTCGACTTTTGTGCTAGTGGTCAACAGAGTAAGCAACCGCGGATTTTTTCACCACCCGATATCATCCCGTGTTTATGGCCCGGGGGGAGCCAGCAATCGGGTGGTGGGCGTCTGAGCTGCTGACTGGACCGCGTAACGCGCAAGGACTGTGAGCGGCTGGTGAGTAGCCCCCGTCCAGGCGTGTTGACAATATTATCGAACAGCGGTGTTCGACGGGGATTTTTGCCCGTCGGACTCTCGGCCTCGCGACTGTTTTTGCGTCGGTTGTAAGGAGCGCGGCACGCCAACTAGGCGTCGGCCCTCCGACAGTGATTGTGGCTCCCGGTGACGACACGAGCCTAAAGGGGGGTGTCGTCGCGGCGGTGCGCAAAGCGTCTGGAGCGCCGGGGCCCGATCACCACGGATAACGATGTCCAAGGGTTAACTCAGTGCCCGTCGACGGTCGGCTCATGGATGTGTTCCTGATCGGGAGTGGGCTCCTCATCGTCGGAGGGCTCATCGGGCTCTGGCTCCTCGTGCGGCGCTTGCGGGGCGGCGGCAGTGCGTCGAAACGCGCCCACGAAGAGGCTCAAGACCGTGCCCCGCCGGTCGAGATCGGCGAATCCTACCAGTTCGGAATTACGGAGTTCACGGACCACCATTCGGGTGAGCAGGTTGCGGTTGGGAAAGTCGAAGGCTTCGTGATTTTCGCCGAGGGGGTCCCTGAGGACGCGGCTGTCGGCGATGTTGTTGACGCGACGGTGGTCTCGTTCAACCGCGGGCGTACATCCGCTGATGCGACCGTTAACCACATCAAGTGACTGATGGACCGCAGCCGGCAGGGCGGCTCGCGGCCCAACTCTGTTACAGGGGCTTCCACGCCGGACGACAGTCATGTGAGCGGCCGAGTACCGGCGCGAGGCCGATGTTGAGGGCGGACGCGGGCTGCTGCCCCCCGTCGGGTGGGGATCGGCGTCGCGAGGGCCCCTGTGCAGTACGTTCTTGAGGGGGCTGCATTCCACCTGCATGGAGCAGGAGAGCTCGGTGCGACAGGCAACTGTCTCGTGTGAGCGCCCCCGATATTTTAACCAACAACATCGGTGGTACTGCTCCGGTGTTGGTTAATCACCAGGACTCCGGAGGCTCGAAGAGGAGGGACAGATCACCGTCGACCGTAACGGTCGGCTCAATACGTACCAGCAAGCTGTATCAACTGACCCTTAATTCTGCACTACGAGTATACGCTATGGGCGAGTCGACGACATATGGACCTGGAGAAGGCCGTCGATTATATCGCCGAAGAACTCGATCTGGAGCGGACCGACGACATCGGTAAAGTCGGTCAGTTCGTGGCTGGTCTCCCAGACTATCGACAGGCTAGCGCTCCTTTTTGTCTGCCACTCACTTCTAATTCGAACGGGGAGCGTTCTCGTACTTGACCATCTTCTCGGGCTTGTCGGAAATGGTGTCGTAGATCTGCTGGAGCGTCTCTTCAGCGGCGAGCAGGTTGTGTTCATCGAGGAATTCCCACCCTTCCTCCGTGAGGCGGTAGAACTTCCAGAGGTAGCCCTGCCGGGGCTTGTCGTCGCCCAGGGCGACCTCTTTGACGATGCCGGCGTCGATGAGCTTCTGAATGTGCTTGTCGACGGTTGCATCGCTCACACTGGGATTGAGCTCCTCGAATTCGTATACCGATGGGAGCTGTTGGGGTGAGCGAGAATATCGCTGATAAGCGAAAACCGTGTCCGCTCTGTAATGAAGTGGATGACGTTCCATGGTGTCGTGTCGTCGCCGACACCCGAACCATCCTCCATAACGATGTATCTGATCGGGCGGAGGAAGGTAGTTTACCTGAGAGTAAATTTCCGTTCTGAGCCACTCTGATGAGTGTACCGCCGAGCGAGTAGGATACTTTACTGTTCTCCACGCTCTTCCCATTCCGGACGTGGTGTCGGGGGTGGGAGTTCGTCAACCGCCGTTCGGAGTTGGTCCTCTGTCGTCCACGGAAAGCACCGACCGTGAAGTTCGAATTTACGAAACTTGTTGCGATGGACCCAACTGTATGTTGCCGGCGCTTCGCCCTCATCTGCTCGGTCGTCGATCACATCCCACACCTCCTGGTCGTCGATGTCGAGACCGCTCTCTTGGGCGCGATCAACGAGCGACTCGACGTTTGCTTGGACTTCATCCGCCGCCAAATCGTCTGCGAACGCAATCTCGAGAGCGGCCTGAACGACGTGCTGTGTCGAGTCAAGATTCTCGTCAGTCACCCACGCGTAATCACGCGGGAACACGTACGACTTGTCGAAATACGGCGGGTCATCGATTTCGCCCAATTCAGGCGCCTCTCCACCACTCTCCTTCTCGAAGACCCCGACGATGTAGTCGCTGTATGTTGCGAGCAACGAAAACATGATATCGAACGTATTGAGCCGGTCAGTTGGGAGTTCGAGGAGATCACCCATGATGAACGGATAGGCACCAAGCTGCTTCGTGAGTTCGTTCTGGACGGCGCGCAGCCGGCGGAGATAGGGGTCCCGATAGCTCCCCAGGATGAAATACGATGTCCGCTGACTCCAGAGATACGGCAATTCACGCTGGGTGAACCGCCAGATCTCCCGTTTCTCTGCAGGCTCAAGTTCGATGCCCCCGACGGCCTCGTGAACAACGGCCATAATCTCCCCAGCGTCCGGCGGCGGGCTTGGGTCGGTCATTAGCTGCGTATTCAAACCACACCACCTTATGCCTCCTGAATTACTTTGGTGTTTTTTAAATTAACCAACTTGGATAACCCTAACTGTTATAGCGGCCTCCCTCGTACCAGCACGTATGAGCGAAACCGACACTGGAGCGGCCGATGCAGGGCCGTTTGCGGAACAGCAGCGGCTGTTCAAGCTGCTGTCCCAGGATACGCGCCATCTCATCATCCAGGAGCTGCTGGGCCACCCCACTCATCTGATGTCGCTCGCCGAACTCGAGTACATGACCGGGAAGAGCCAAGCAGCTATCAAAGACCAGCTGGAGACGTTGATCGACGCCGGGCTCCTCGCACGCTACACGTACGAAGCGAGCGAGGGGAAACGTGATCTCCCGGCCCAGTTCTACGGATTCACGGCGCGGGGCGTCGAGGTCCTCCACGACTACAAGTATCTCCGTGGGCTTCCGGTCGCACGCGCCCTCTACGAGAACACGCGCAAGACCGAGAAAATCGAGCGGCACGAATCGGCCCCTCGTCCGGAGCTGCCGGCTGCCGTCGCGGACGCCCTCGAGTTCGACGAGCCCGATCTCGACACCGTCGATGGTGGCACCACTGGATAGTTCGTCGTCGAACAGCACCGAGCTCAACGCCAGAGATTGAAAATAAACCGTCTTCGTACCTTGGGCAGAACGCGCTTCCGCCCCTCCCCGGGCGCAAAACCCGTACCCAACAGAGCGGAAGGAATGCATCACCTTGTCGGTTAACTGAGTTAGGTCGCGGATGCGTTCTCGAGCACGTCGATAAGCTCTTTTGCTGTGGAACTGATCCGGCCGAGGCGCTCACGAACAACAGCGCCCCGAACAGCGCGTATTCGGGGATGAACGCCACGGTGCTCCAACGGTAGCCTGGTATGAGCCGGCCGAGCGGCCGCCACCAATCAGCCTGCAGGTACGCGAGTTCGTCGTCCGTGACGCCGAGTTCCCGAACTGATGCAGGTGTGATGCCACCGCGGCGGGTGCCCCCCGCGAGAACGCCCTCAAGCAACGTTTGGGCGCGCTGATGGGCGGCCAGCTTGGCGAGCGCAGCCGTGTCAACGGGGATGGCGACGTCGTCCGCGCGTTCGGCGAGACGGGCGAGCGCCCGGACGGAGGCGGCCTGCTCGAAACCCTCCCAGAGGAAGGGGTGGTTCCAAGTCGGCGAGTCGAACCGGTGTTGGTAAGCGTGACACAGCTCCTAGGCGAGCGTTGCGACCGCCGGTGGCACGGGCTGCTGGCTCGGACTTACGCCAATGTGGCCGGTGCTGGGGACGTATCGCCCACCGATGAACACGAGCGTCAGTGATGTCGGCAGGTCGCTCGCTAGCAGGGCAAGTCGCTCCCTGCGCGAGCAGTCGTACACGAGGTGGTCACGCCAGGTATCGCGATACGGCGTCGAGTCGACGGCGAGCAGGTCGTCGTAGATGTCTGTCAGCGTCGTGAACGCCTCGTGAACATCCGCCGTGGAGGCGGTCGGCGCGTCAAGGTCCGGGGTAGGAGATGCCGACAGCGGTGGGCCATCGGGATACTCGCTGTGGTAGCGGGCGATCGCCTCCGCACAGTTGTCGTGCAACCGGTCGATGAACGCGGCGCCGGGCATGCCCGGGCTATGGGACTCACGGCGACTCATCGACGACGCTGGCGAACGCGACGTTCTCGCGGACCGTCTCGATGCGGACCGTCGGCTGGGCCCCGGCTCGACCTCGGGGACGATCACGACGTAGCCGCGGTCGACCTTGGCGATACCATCGCCCTGTCGCCGACCGTCTCGATGGTGACTGATCGTAGCTCGCCTTCCTCCACCGGCGGTTCGGGTGGGGTTTGCGGCGCCGGTCTGGCCTCTGCGGTCTGGGTGGCGGGCTCGTCGTCGGGGGAGCCAGGCCCGTCAAGGATGACCACGCGGTACGTTGTGTCGGGCTGGAGCGCATCGTGAGCGATCTCGCTGGCGGGAATCTTGACGGTGTAGCGGCCGTCCTCTGCGCGGAGTTCGGCGGTGAACAGTGATCGGGGCCCGTCGGGAATCGTGGGCATCGGTGTTCAGAGGATTGGACGTCGGGCGGGTTAGTTCTGCGGTAGCCGTGGTACTCTCTTGCCATCCACCCCCTGGCATGATAAATCCACATCGGCATTCCCCTCTACAACGGAGTGGGTTTGGATCCAGATGAGTGGATTATGGGTTACGCTTGCCCTCTAAATACTCAATTGCACGTCCTACAGAGTGGGTGGGAATGATGAGATTTCCAGACTGTCGATCCTTGTCGATGAACGGTTTATCACTAGCATGGTGCCGGACTGTTCCACCAGAGACCTCTGCCCAGTCAGCTAATTCGCTCGTTGACATCCCGTACTCGGATTCATCGATCGCGTCAAGTAATAGAGCCGCTCGTTGAGCAAGCAGAAACGCCGTGATTCGTCCAGCTGTATCCAAGTCTCTGAACCCTTCTAGCGGCACCACTTCGCCCGATTCATCAATTCCCACAACTGGAGCTAAAGCCTTCGCGAGCCGCTCTTTATTGATTTGGTTCTTGTCAACGACTAGTCGCTCAAGTGGGTCCCCTTCGTCACTGTTCATAGAAGTTCTATACACCCCGTGGTACAAATAGCACTCCCAGTACTATACATCGGGACTCACCATATTTTCCTCAGGCCCATCCCCACGAGTGTTCAGCAGTAAGTACTCCAGATCCATATCGGCCTCAACATCTACCAATCCTTTATAAACGACCTCGGTGTCCGAATATCGTCGGACAAAGTCGTATTTCACCACCACCTCATACCGCAATGTCTTGACTCCACCAAGCGAGAGCGCGTACATCACTGTCGAGAGATCTGCACTAAGCTCCCGGTTTGTTGAGCCCGAAAGGATATCTGTGGGGGTTATGCTGTTCTTACCACCAGACTGCCAAGTGAGCTTGATAGACGGGTTCGCACTGAACGTCACAGGTTCAACCCGGTTCGCTTCTAGTACTCTTGCACTAATATCCGTCCGGGTCAGCGGCGTCTCTTTGGTCTTTACTGAAATTTGCGGCGGTTCCTGACTATCCCGAAGACCGAATTCGGCCCGCAGCTCCACACTGATGTTCTTTGCAACACCACTACCAAGATTCGAGAGTGAAAACTGGGCTTCGTTACCGTTCGCAGTCCAAGAATTAACCGTAATGGCTGGAGTGTGTTCTGCCTCCATCCATACTTCCTGATTTCGTTGAATACGTGTCTGCTCTCTGTAGAGTACCACCAATCCAATCGTGAAAATCACCGACCCAAGCGCCCCTGCTATCTCTGCGGCGCTTGTTATTGGGAGTGGTAACTGTGTTATCTCTATCCAGTCGCGAACTCCAGTAGCATCGATCGCCATCACCAGCAGAATTCCAACTGCGAAAGCGACGACGACGCTTAATAGTAAATACTCTACCCATACTCCTTTGTTCCAAAAGCGCTCAATATCACCCTTCTGTGAACTCATTATTAGATTATTCAGCTCTAAACTACAGTCCAGTTACTGAACCATAATATATTATGATTCACCAAAATCATCAAACAGAATGTTCCTCCGTAGGAACGACTTAGCCGAGTTGGGACTATCCCAGAAGCTTGGACGCCTCATCACGTCGTCGGGCACGCTGTCGGATTTCTCCGATGTTGTCGATGGCGAGGTCGACGTGTGTCCGCCCGTTCCGGCGCGCTTTCCGAACGACGCCTTCGTGTGCAAGCGCATTGACGGCTGTCGCAACATGGCTGGTGGTAGAGATGTCGAGATGGTCGGCGATATCGGTATACGACACCGGACCCCCGGCTTCGATGATGCATTCGAGCGTGCCATCGACGTAGCGTGGTGATGACGCATCGTCCTTCGCGGCTTGGATTGCCTCTGCCACACGATCATCCGTAATGAATTCTCGGTACGTGGTGATTTCATCATCCTCGTCCGAGGTATCTTCAGGGGAGTGTTGACGCGCGGCTTGCAGCTCCGCCTCCAGAGCATCGATTCGGTCGCGGAGCCGGTCGGCTTTATTTTCGTCTTGAGCCAGCCCGAGCGCCTCTCCAAGACGTGCATACGCTTCAGCTGCCTCGTCAAAGTGCTGTTCGAGCTGGGCAGCATGGTCGCTTGCCTCGACGCGCTCCTCGAGCTCTATAATTCGTTCTCGGAGCTCGTTATTCTTCTCACGAAGCGTCGCATTCGTCTCGCGCAGCTCCCGAATTTCTTCGTTTTTTTCTTCGCGAAGTTCGGAAAGGGTCTCTTCGATCTCTTCGGCATTCTCTCCAGTAGTGTCCACGCGGGCAAGCGCCTCAGTAAACTGATCGGCGAGCTGAGTAACGTCCTGAGCTTGCTCAAGCTCTACTCGAAGCTCCTCAATCGTCTCCTCTCGTTGGTCAAGGCGCTGTTCTAACTGGGTAATTTCGTCCTGTCGTTCTTGCTGGCGCTCAGTAATCTCCTCAAGCTCGTCAACGATATTGCCACTGACGGATTTGAGGCTTGGCCGCTCGACATCCTCAAGCCCGGGTGTCGCCCCAGCATCGAACGTTGATTTGCGCTTAAACTGGATGCGTTTGATCTCGCCGTTCCAGTCGGTCATCAGGTATGCTTCGCCGTCGTCCAGCGTTTGGACTCCATCCGCGTAGTCGCTCCCAAGGACGCGCCGGACCACTGCCGTGTCGTTGTCCCAGGTGAGGCGGTGCCACACAAGCCAGTCACATTGCGTGATGAAGTCTTTCTTCACGTCTGCTGGTCGCTGACTGACACCGCAGAGCCCGAGCCCGTGCTTGCGGCCTCGCTTGGCGACCTTGATGAGCATTTGCCCGCAATCATCCAACGATCCGCCTTCTGGGATATACTCGTGAATCTCCTCAACCAGGAGGAGGAACGGCCGCTTCCGCTTCTTTTCGAGCGCGAAGAGTCGCTGTGCGACTCCCCGAATCAGATCGCGAGCAACTGACTCATCGAGGTAGCCCGAAACGTCCAAGATAATCGGTACCCCCTCGTCTAGGGCGAGCTCGGCAATCTTGTCGGCATGCTCCTCTCCGACTTGTAAATCACACTCGCTATCGGCACCGACGTGAAGCAGCTCATACCGCTCCTTGAGGCCGTAGTACTCTCCGTCGACGTCAACAATCAATAGCGGAAAGCCTTGTTCAAGTAGTTCTTCGGCGACGACGCTCGCTGAATTGGACTTGCCCGCGCCCGACTTCCCAGTAATGAACCCGCGCCCTGTGAGGACCTCGACAACAGGGAGGGGCGTGCCGTCAGTTGCGATCGGCAGCGTTCGCTCGACGCTCCCAGACGACGCCCCTGTTTCGGGATCCGTACTCATGTCTCACAATGTAACTCTCGCCCCAGCATCAAAAAGATATCGTATATCCGATATATTATACGTTCGGTGGCGCATTGGATCGGTATCTCTGCGTGGCACGCTTCTGATATTGCTCCACGGTGAGGTTGCGAACAATCGCGAGGCGAGGGCAGGTGATAACCCGCCCTCGCGAGTATTAGGGAAGCGCCAGCTCAGTGGCGATGGTGGCGTGGCTCGTAAGCTATGTTGCTTGGTCGATGGGTTTGCAATCCGACATACGCCACCCGTTCTCAAGCGGATATCTGCAGAAGAAGTCAAGGCAAAATTATTTCTCGATAGGTTGACCATACGTTAGTAGAAATGGAGGCTCCAGACGACGGCGGCGACGATTCGAAGAGCCCACTAGATGATGTTTTTATCGATGATACGAAAGTCGATGAAGAGCGCATCGCTTCGATCCTTCGAGTTTACGCGAATGTAGGCCAGAGTAGTGGGCGACTGCAGCCTACGGATGCCTATGACGAGCTCAACGCCGATGTAAGGTCCTCGTCACCCTCGTTGCGCAACAGGCGCGGGTGTTACGTGGGGATATCGAGTCGGCAGCGATTGGGCCAAAGCGGACCGCAGAGCTATCTGGTGTAAAGGAAGGCACGGTCAAGCCGAGCGTTCGGCAGCTTGATGAGGAGGGACTGATTGATGACGTCGAGGACGGATATGTCATCTCTCCGGCGACGCTACCGCACGTGATGGAGGAGCTCAATATCGATGAGTGATACCCCCGAAGATGACCGAATCGAGGCGCTCGAGGCGGCGGTTGCGGAGCTCGAAGAGCGGGTTGTGACACTTGAGTCGCGGGCCGATGCTGGCGAGCTTGGTGATGAGCTAGGAATGCGTGAGTTTGTCGAGGCGGTCAGCCCAGAGAACCATGTCCATCGTGCGGTAGCAGTCGGAGCCTATCTCGACCAACATTCTGGTGTTGATGGGTTCACGACCAACGACATCGCGGACGGCTATCGCAAGATCCGAACCCCGGAGCCAAGTAATTTGAGTGACGTGCTTCGGCGGGCAGAAAATCAGGGTTACGTCATGCCGCTTGATTCGGATGGGCAGGCAAAGCAGTGGCAGCTGGCTGTCGGTGGCGAGGAACTACTGGCGGCACGGCAGGACGTAGACGAGAAGTAAGCAGTTACAGGTGTAAGGCGGTTGCCTCAACGCATAAAATATGGCTAGCCGAATCGGTTGAGGCCTTTCGGTTCGGGGTCATTATCTGAGTCGTCGTCTGTCTGTGTCTCGGCAGTGTCCGTCGAGGTCGGCTCTTCAGGCGGCCCATCGATGGATTGGCTCGTTGCAGTTGCGTCCTCATCAGTCGGGTGACCCGTCTCGGAGTCGGCAGTCGCTGTGCCCGGCTCAACCTCGACGGATTCCTTGGCTGGGCCAGCATCGGACTGAGGCGTCGTGTTCTCGCTAGGTGAAGGCGGCTCCGTTGTCTCTGCGGCTACTGGCTCGTCGGTTGGAGCGGGGGGCTCCGGTTCATTGGTTACTCCTTCTGGAGGCGCGGTGAGTCCTCGTTGGACCGCCGCGACGAGTCGCTCTATTCGTTGTGGATCCTCGGTGCCATCCAGTGAGAGCTTGATGTCGAAGTTCGTCTCCTTCGAGTGGGCCGGCGGAGTAGCACCACGGGTCAAGGGGCTTGGAGTAGGTGGTGTCGGTGAACCAGCCCCAGCCGCTGGTACGGACTCGCTCCCATCGGTGGGTGTCTCTGGTGACGTGTCGTCGGCAGCCGGCTCCTCGGAACCGGCCGCTCTTGCGGCATCCGCCCCTGTGTCGGTAGGATTAAAATGCTTATCTTGAATTTGAGAGCGCAATTCTGTCAGACGCTCCTCGTCGTTGATCTCGAGGCGCTCGGGATAGTCCCCCCATGACTTCTTGTATTCGCCAATCCCGGCCATTTCAAGCGTTTTAAGAAAGGCTGTCGAAGCTGCCCCCCGTGACTCCTTCCCAAGCTCATTTCCACGGTCGCGGACTATACGATCGACATCCACCGCGAGAATTTGGTCGTCTTCTGATGATGAGACTACCCTCTCGAAGATTAGCGGGTAGATTGGATGCCCTACGATGAGCTGTTGAACTGCATCCTTTCGTCGGTCACTCCCTTCGGGTGCCTGAGCAGCATTAAGCCCCGGGTTTGTTGCCCGCACACCCGAGTCGGACTCGTCGAGGAGACCAAGTCGCAGGCCAGTGCGAATATCTCTCTTGACAGTCTCCGAGGAGTCATCGCGCTTATTTATTATCTCTTCCCGTGTCTTTCCTGTCCGATCGACATATTCGCAGATCTCCAACGCACGCGAAAGGCTCCCACGCGTCGGAAGTGAGTCCTCAGTCATCCCGACCCCTCTTGTTTGAGCACCTCCTCCAGATACGCGATCGCACCACCGGTGTAGTGATCACGGATGACGTACCCTCCCTGTTCGTCATCGTTCTCGACGAAATCGAGCTCGCTAGCATAGTTCTGCACCGAGCTGTGACCGATGTCAAGCATCTCGGCGAAGTCATGACTGTCGCCGCCGAGCTCTTCTGCCTCTCGCTCCCCGAGAAGTCGTTGTGTTTCCCGGGCAAGCAGCTGCACGACGAACCGCGGTTTGCCATCCAGCTCGAAGTAGCCGGACTCGTAGATGATTCCCCCATCCTTGTCGTCGATACTCACGAGACCATTGAGGACCGTGTATAAACGGCCGCGATCGACATCATCCCGGTTCTTGTAGAGGTTCTCGAGAGGATTCTCATCGATGTCACTCACGTGTCGATCAGCTCCTCGACCCCGAAGTCCTCTTCAACGTAGTTCTCACCCGTGCGCGTGAGGTAGTAGGTCGACTCGCCGTTCCGCTCTCCGACCTCGGAGAGATAGCCCTTGTTGATGAGCTTGCTTAGGTCACGCGAGAGGTTCTTACCGAGCTCAATCTTAGCTTGTATTGCCCGCTCTTCGATCTCACTCTTCGTGAAGTCGTCCTGTCCCTCAAACTGTTCAAGGAAATACCCCACGAGGAGCGCCGCGTCCCGCTTGTACGAGATGGACGTGCTCGTATAGACTTCACTGAGTGTGAGGCCCTTTCCCCGGCTTGTTTGTGGGGAAGTGTCTGCGGTTGCTGTGTCCGCCTCCGTTGTCCCTTTCAGGTAGGTCGCTTCAAGATCGTCGAATTTTGCATCGACGAACTCCTTGCTTCCAGATACCTCAATAGTTACCTCACCTCGGCTCACATGGAGTGTGTATTCGGATTCGGTCATTGTAGCTGACGCGGGATACCGCGTCGCTAGGCGCCTAGTGGGGTTTCTACATAAGTCTTTATACGAGTAGAATACTGTATAGTTGTTTCCTGAGCAGCGTTCAACCTGTTCGCAGACCAACACTGCTGACCGATCATTATTGATTCTATTGACTGCGAATATTGGAGATTGAGGGCCAAATTTGGGATTTCACGGTTCTCAAGTCCCTTTCGAGGATCAGCGGAGCACTGTTCCTACGCCGTTGTTCGAATCAGTACTCACCATCTACCCTAAACTACGTACATAGATAAGCAAGATCGATAGGCATAGATACTATTCAGATATACTGTATGAGTACGTAAAGATTCGATACTCTCAGTGAGTCGGTGGGGGCTGCCGAGTACGATAAATAGAAGCAGAGGTATGAGCTGTTCGGCACAGGGCGAGCCTTAACTCGCCAGTATCAATGAACACGGTCTTCGCGCTTGAAACACAACTACACCTGTTCAGTAGCCAGTACCCTTGAGCAACACTTCGTGACGAGAGATATCAACAATAATCGGGGGACTGGACACTAGTTGTAACGTTGCGTAGTGCAGTGATATTCAGCGTTACCGGTTCGTAGAACGGCGTAGCTGGTTTGATGGTTTCACGAACTGGTGGCTGGCCCTGTCGCATGTCACGGTCATATCGACTATGCATGGAAAATGCTGGATTGAATCGGGACCAGAGGAATATCTCTGAAAGACCCACTCCAGCGTTAGAACCAAACTCACACACAGATGACACGCGCTCACAGCCGACGTTGTTCTCGTAATGATGACTGACGGCTGCTTACGTGCATTCAGCTGGTCCTCTTCATACCGCAGATGACTTGCGATTTTATCGACTGGCCATCGCGGTTCCCATAGCCTCACCCGTAGCGCTCTGTACAGGCGACAACGAACGCAATGCAATACGAGATGTCCTGTCAGCATAATTCCCACCAATAGATTAACAGATTTCGAAAGGAGCAAATAAAACTGTATCTTCAGCAGACGGGCTCTCTGATTATCCGGTTTGTCATCAGCGCTGACGTCCACCAAAGTGATTGAGGAAACGAATACAATCTGTGGTTGATAGCAAGGTCTACCCATTGCAGAAGGTGTTCGGTCGCCAGCTTGAGGCTAAAGTCGGCGATCACAGCTGGCTCGTGAGCCCGTTCCAGGCAGGTTTATTGGCAGATAACAAGGTCGCGGTCGTGGCTGCGCGCGCAGCGTGAGCGAGCGCGGAGCGGTGGGTGGGGCGGCGGGTGCGGAGTGGCGGCAAATAAAAAATGTGAGCCTGCTCGCGTCAGTCGGCGGCGACCACCTCGGCGACCGCGTCACCGGGGGTGCTGCGTCCCGCCGCCGCGTCGTACAGCTGCCGTGAGTAGCTGGCCACCTTGTGCTCCGAGGAGGGCACCGCCGCCTCGACCGCCTCGACCACGTTGGCTTGGGTGAGTGCTTTCCCGTCGGTCAGCCGGTCTGCTGCATAGACGGCTGCCCCGGCCACGGTCATCCGCGCCGTTCCGGGACCAATGGGTTCGGTGTCGGCGACCTGCATCAGTCGGTCCGCGACGCGCACCAGCTCGAGGCCCGTCGCGACGTCCACCTGGTCGTCGAGTTCGGCGACGACCCGGTCGACCGCACGCTGGCGCACCGGCGGTGCCCCCACGTTTGTCTGCACGCGGATCTTCCGTGCGGCCGCACAGACGCGTTCTGCGTCCGTCTTCGCGTAGGTGGCGACCTGGTCGGGCGCCCGTTCGACGCCCGTTGCACGGCCGGCGAGCAGCACGGCGCCGGCCGCCAGCGACTCCCAGGCCATCCGCCCGCCCGGCAGCCGCTCCCGTTTGGCTTCTTCGAGGTAGCGCGCTGCCTGGGTCGTCACGAACTCAGGGAGTTCGAGGTTGGCACCGAGCATGCCGATGTCCCGGAACCCCTCATTGAGTCGCTGGTTCCGCTTGTCCGCCATCGTAAACCGTTTGTGTCGCTGCTTCAGCCGCTCCATCTTTGCCTTCCGTTCCGGGGAGAGGGTGTTCCCCTTTCCGTCCGTCGTCGGGACGAACGTCGTGTGCAGGCCCTTGTCGACCCGGAGGTCGTTCACCGGCTCGACGGCCCATTCGCCGTCGCGCTTCGTGCCGTCCGGCGCGTGCGCCTTCAGCCCCGGCTCACGCGCTAACGCGTCTATCGATACCACGAGGCCGCACTCGGCACACACCGCTTCGGTGTCCTCGGAGATCACACGGCCCTCGCACTCGGGACACGACGGCTGCCAGCCGACGTTCCGTGCGTCGACGACGCTGTTTTGACTCGATTCATCCGAACCTTCTTTACCGAAAATCGTGCTAGCCTGCATCGGAGTTCATTGCTCCAGAAGGCGCTCACCACAGCGCCCGACTGCCCGCCACCACCGCGGGCTTCTCGTCTCAGCACAACTGTGAGCAGCTGCAGTGCGCCGTCGTACGCGCCTCCGCCCATCGGGGGCGCAAGCAACACTAGCCGCGGCGTTCCGCCGGGATGGGTTGCCACCGGGCACGGACGACCGCCCGCAGCCGGCCGGCAACGGGTTTACCTCTCGAGGCCCAAGCGCCGGAGCGCACGCGGAGTGCTTCCGGCCGACTTAACCAACACTCGGTGATAATCTCCGCCGAGTGTTGGTTAAACTCCCGGCGAACCGATTCTTCGTCGTTAGTGACGGCAACGCCGCCGAGATGATGTATCCGCTCACGGGCGAGCCGCAGGGGTATGCGCGGGCGTCGGTGCGCGCCCCCCGGTCGTCGCCACCACAGCTCGCCCCAGAGGTCCCTGATGGTGAGGTTCTCGGCGACGTATTTGACAGTCGCCTCAGATGTCCACGAACATCGAGATGTCGGTCCTGGATGCGCTCTCGGAATTCGAGTTTGCGGACCCTGATTGACGTCGTGTTTTGCCCCCTCGGCTACGAGTACATACGGCAGGCTAACCGGCCCGCCGACGAGGGCCGGAACGTCCTCATGGAAGAGGGTGTCAACGACACCTGTCGCACTTCATCGTCGAGTGCAACACGCGGCAACGGTCGGCCGGCCGGTCGTCCTGAAGCTCCACTCGGCGCTCGCCTGCGACAGCCACAGCAAGATCGAGCCACCCGAAGGCGAACCGGGCTGTGCGGGTTTGGCGGTGACCGGCCGGTTCGCGATCAAGCTCAAGTACTTCTACGACGAGGAGAACCGCGACACGTTCTGCGAGGCGCACGCCGACATGCCGCTCCAGAAGGAGGCGGTGGAGAACACATGGCTGGCCGGCGGCAGCGCGGTCACGACGTTGCTGCCTCATTGGGTATCCTCGTCATCGGCGGTATCCTCTGAGCGGCCACGATGTTCACGCCTGCTCAGCGAACACCTTTAGGGGGGATTACTTTTCGACAGTCGCCGTTCTTCGGCGCATTGATGCCGCCTCTTTTAGCGGGCTCGCGGGTTGTTCGTTAGTACGATTACTGTAGGTATTACTATAATTATCAATACACCCAACCTTTCTTATAGTTATTGACAGGGGAAACTGTGCAGCCTTGTCGCACCGGGTGTTGACCAGATTTAAGATCGACTGTCGCTGAAATTCATGCCAATTAGTTAGCTCGGCTTGCGAGACCCCGCTCTAGTAGAGTGGTTGTTAACACTCCTTCGTCGGGTTTTCTCTCTAGGGTGTTGAGTGCAACGGACAGGATCGGATGATTTTCTCAATCAGATTTATCGCCACGGCAATACCCTCGTAGAAAAAATTAGTTATGAAGACCACTATCACACAACTATGCCACCTCAAACCTTGTATATCACGAAATTAAAGCATATAATATCGCAAATTATAGAAGTTATGGCTAACTATTTCAAATAGATGTGATTTCCTGGGTGAATTTTTGGCCTGCGGATAGCTATTGGAAAAGGGGCGTCTTATTAAAAAATTCGACAATACTACAATATTGATATATTACTCTCCGCAAGCTGGGTTCCCTCTCGTCCCGTGCTGCACAGTGCCCCATGATCGTCGGCCCCGTTTTGTAACACAATTTCGACGACCCGGTCTCGAGACGGCGCTGTTAACCCCGAAACTACGACGCAAGAAGGGTAGTTGTATTGGTATTGGCAAACACTTATACTGGGTGCGTACGCGCCGCTTCATCATGAGCACCTTTGTCCTAGTTCATGGAGCTGGCCATGGACGCTGGTGTTGGCACAAGCTGATCCCGCAACTCGAACGGGATGGTCACCGCGTAATTGCAGTAGACCTCCCAGGACTCGGACAGGACAATACACCTCCCTCAGAGGTCGGATTGGACGACTTCGCTAATCGCATCGAAAACGCCATCCATGATGTCGACGACGATGTCGTCCTAGTCGGGCACAGTCTCGGAGGGATTGCGCTGTCGGCCGTTGCGGAGCGATCACCGGAACGGATCAGTCACCTCGTCTACTTAACCGCGTATTTAGTGCCCGCAAACAAATCCCTCTCGGAATTCCAGTCCGAGGACGAGCGACTCGCGTCGCTAGGAGACGAAAAACGAACAAAAGATCTCGACCGCGGAGTTGTCGTCATGAACGATAGCGCCATCCGAGAGTACTACTACAACGAGTGTGCTGAGGAGGATATTTCCCTGGCGAAACTACTGATGCGTCCGACTCCGATTGGACCGACGACCGATCCGATCGTGACTACCGAGAAGAACTTCGGAAGCATTCCTCGAACCTACATCAAGTGTTCGAAGGACAAAGCCATCCCTCCGTTTTTCCAGTCGAAGATGTGTAGAATGACGACCTGTGAAGAGGTCCATACCCTGGACGCGGACCACTCACCATTCTACTCCGCAACGGACGAGCTGGCCGGGATCCTCACCGAAAAATAGCAGCCGGCACCGAACAGCAAGCTCTCGCCGATCATTCGAAACTGTCCGGCGTCGATTCGTCCAACTCCAACCAGATTGTCTTTGTTTCCAGATACTCTTCGATCGCTTCAGTCCCGTTTTCTCTCCCCCAACCACTCTCTTTGTATCCACCCTGTGGGGCAGTGTAGCTAGAGTTCCCATAGTTGTTAATCCAGATCCGACCTGCCCGTATGGAGGAACTCACTCGGTGGGCCCGCCGCATATCCTCCGTCCACACACCGGCAGCCAACCCGAACGAAATGTCGTTGGCAATTCGAACTGCTTCCTCCTCTGTACCGAAGGGAATAACGGCCAGTACCGGCCCGAAAACTTCCTCTTGAGCTATCGTATCGTTATTATCAACGTCAGTAAAGATCGTGGGTTCGAAGAACCTCTCCGAACCGTGGTCGCTGTCTGGGGGGCCGCCGCCTGTGACGAGCGTTGCGCCCTCCTCCTGGGCAACGTCGACATAGCCTGCAACCCTGTCAAACTGCTCGTCGGACGCCAGGGGACCCATTTCGGTGGCCGGGTCCCGTGGATCGCCGAAGCGAATCTCCTGTGCCCGAGTGGCCAGTTCTGAGACTACTTCGTCATGGATATCGTCGTGGAGTAGCAGCCTGGAGCCAGCGGAACAAGACTGTCCTGCAGCAGTGAATATCCCGGCTAACGCTCCATTGATTGCGTTCGCTATATTAGCATCACTGAAGACAATGTTTGGACTTTTGCCTCCAAGTTCCATCGATGTCCGTTTGAACGTTTTCGATGCTTGGCTGGCGACGACACTTCCCGTGTCGGTTCCGCCGGTGAAACTGATTTTGTCGACGTCCTCGTGTGTGACGATCTCCTCGCCGACGTCACCGAATCCGGTAACCACGTTGACGACACCATCGGGGAAGCCGACATCGTCTACGGCTTCGGCAAACGCCAACGCGGATGTCGAGGTATGGGGATCCGGTTTCAAGACGACCGCGTTGCCGGCCGCGAGAGCGGGAGCAAGCTTCCACGTCGCTAACATCAGTGGTGAGTTCCACGGTGTTATGGCTCCGACAACCCCTACTGGCTCTTTCAGGGTGTAGACGTGTTTGTTCGGTTTGTGCACAGGAATCGTGTCCCCTCGGATTTTATCTGCCAAGCCGGCATAGTAACGGTACCAGTCCGGAATCGCTTCGTGTTGCGACTCCATTTCGCGTATTGGCTTCCCGTTATCTCTGACTTCCAGCTCTGCGTGCGTCTCTACACGGTCTTCGAGGGCGTCTGCGAGGTCGTACAGGTACTCTCCCCGCTCGGTTTGTGTCAGGTCCGCCCATTCATTTTCGAACACTGCACGAGCGGCTGAATTGACTGCTTCGTCGACGTCCGTACTCGTGGCGTCAGGAATCTCCACCCAGTTTTCTCCCGTGTACGGATCGGTGCTCGGGAACCACTCGCCGGACGCCGGTTCTACGAACTCACCATCAACGTATAATAATCTACGGTCCTTACTACTCATAATGCATACCGGTTGCCATTAGGTCTGCCATGAATATCGATTCTCGATGTGGCACTATTACGTTTTTGTATGTCAACAGGTAGTAATATATTTAGTTGGGCTCCGAATTCAGTCTGTCTCCTCTCAGTTCCCCCTCAACGCCTCCCCCTGGGGAAAGAATATATACCCGGGAAAGGAGGTCTCCTGTATGGAAATCTCCTCATTCGACGAGGCCATGTCATACGAGCCGGCAGAGGGATGGAAGCGAGTGGCTCTCTCCGACCACGAGGCGTTCAACTGTGAATGGTTTGAAAAGCCCCCGGGCCACTCGTCTCCGATGCAAGAACACGAACACGAACAGGTCTCAATCGTGATCCACGGTGAACTGACCATGTACACCGGCGAGGACGAGTATGTGCTCGGCCCTTACGACTCCGTGCTGCTCGAACCACATGACCCCCATAGCTTTGAGAATACAGGGGAAACGACCGCCATGGGCATCGACATTTTCACGCCCCCCAGATCGAAGGACTACTGGATGGACTGACCCACGGTTACCGGACCTCTTCCCGGATTGTGGCGTGTTCGCCGTCGAGCGTTCTACCGAGGCTCTGTGGGCCGATTGCGACGACCCACTTTTGGGTACGCGGCGGACACGTAGGGTGTATTCAGTAGTGATGGAAGACGACGTCCGCAGCTGAGCGTAGTCGTAGGAGTAGGGCGGTAAATGGAGGATAATACCCGGTTCGTCGTACAAATAACGTGTACAGCGGGCGGGAAGCAGTCCATGTGAGTACCTTTGCTGGCCACGGGATTAGCAAGGGGTTTTTTATATGTCGCTTACCAAGCAGGGACCACTTGCCAACACCGAGTGTGGAGCCATCTCCATAGTCGGTGGGTAAACGAAATGACGGTACGCGACCCATGATTCAGGAACATCACGATATCGTAATCGTTGGATGCGGAATGGCTGGTCTTGCTGCAGGACTTCGTGCGACGGATTACGGTAAATCCGTCGTGATACTTGAGAAATCCCCAAAAGAACACCGTGGAGGGCACACACGGTTCACAGAGTCTTTCCGGATCCCCACAGCGGACGTAGATGTCGAGGCGGATTTCAACGTCGAGGATTACTCGACGAGCGACTTCTACTCTGACATCATGAAGCTGACCAACTTCCAGGCCGACGACGACCTCGTCGAGAGGGTGACAGAAGGCGCTGTGGAACTGTTCGAGTGGTTGACAGACTTCGGCATCGATTGGGAGTATCAGGCCCCACATCCGGGATACACTGCCGGGCGAGTGTGGCTGGACGGTGAGCAGTTCGTCACCGAGCTCTTGGACATACTGGAGGAGCGGGACGCTGAAGTCCATTACAAGACCGAGGCGTCAGGGATTATCCGCGATGACGAGGGACGAACCACTGGTGTCACAGCTCGGTCGGACGGCGAGGCAGTCGAGTATCGTGGCGACGCAGTTGTCCTTGCCGCGGGTGATTACGGCTCAAGCAAGGAGAAACGCACGCGATATTACGGTCCGGGATACGGGAAAATGAAGGTTCGGGGGAGCCGGTACAATACGGGCGAGGCGATCGATGCAGCTATCGACGCCGGGGCGAAAACCGATGGTGAGTGGGGTGACGCCCATATGGCGATTATCGATACGGAGTCCCCGGACGTCGAGGGGGGTATTACTCGTATCGACGGCTACCAGTACGGTGTAATACTGAACCACGACGGCGAGCGGTTCGTCGACGAAGGCGAGGACTCGAGGGCCCACACGTACGCGAAGTTTGGACAGCGCATCTTCGAACAGCCGTACCATGAGGCGTTCATTATCGTCGATTCGAAGACCAACGACGATGTTGCCCACATGGGTCCTGGGAGATCGATAACCGGAGACACTATCGAATCGCTTCTCAACCGTCTAGGGGTCGAGGATGTCGACCGAGCGGTCGAATCCATCGAGGAGTATAACGCTGCTTGTGACCCCGGTGAGTACGACCCGAACTCGTTGGACGGGAACGCCGCTGAATCAATTGACCCTCCGAAATCCAACTGGGCGCTTCCCATCGAAGAGCCACCGTTCGTCGGGTATCCGGTTACGGGAGGTATGACATTCGCTTTCGGTGGCGTTGCGATCTCGCCGGATGCCGAAGTTCTCGACACAAGAGACGAGCCGATTCCCGGACTCTTTGGGGCAGGAAACGCCACTGGGGGGCTCTTCTACGAGAACTATCCGGGCGGAACTGGTCTGACGAACGCCGCGGTGTTCGGAAAAGTAGCAGCCGAAACCGCAGTGGAGTTCGTCGACTCCGAGGTTCCAGAACCCGAACCGTAACCTCCGGTTCGATCGTTGCTATCCGCCCATCTTGAGTTTTGAAGAATCTTAGTCCTGTGCCGTTCCGTGGTCTTCCCCGGTATACATGAGTCCTTTCGGTGGCCAGTTGGTATACTATAGCAACGGGATCGAAATTCGAAGTGGGGATGAGAGACGTTTGATTCATCTCTACCCCTCGGGTGGTGTGTCCCGGTTACGGTTTTGCAAAGAGTTGACAGGGAATCAGAAACTGCACAGTAGAATTTCGCCGACATGACTCTTATCGGTGGACGAGTAAGGTCTTTCACATATGGGGAACTTTATATAGGCCTGGCCAAATAACCATGTTATGATGGACGAAAGAGGCGGTCGGAAATTGCAAACGGTTGAGACTGCAGTAGAGGTGGTGGAGGCAGTTCAACGACTGGACGATACTCGGGTATCGAAGGTTGCCGAGTATTTGGAGCTCGCTCCGAGTACAGCACATGGGTACCTATCCACGTTGACCGAAACCCGATTTCTCGTCCAGGAAGGCGATCAGTATAATTTGGGGCTCCGATTCCTGACGATGGGCGGCCATGCGTGTAATAATATCAAGGGATACAATTACATCAAACAGAAAACGAAGGAATTGGCAGAGACCACCGGCGAGCGAGCGCAGTTCATCACCGAGGAGAATGGGATCGGTGTATATGTCTTTACCATCACGGAGGACTCCGCTGTAGAAATCGGTGCTCGAGTCGGTAAAGAACGCCACTTGCATGCGAGTGCGGCTGGGAAAGCCATCCTTGCTCATCTTCCGGAGCACAGAGTTCAGACGATCGTGGAAGAATGGGGGTTACCGGAAATCACCGAGAACACGATCACCGACTTTGACAACCTCACGATGGAACTAAACGAGGTCAAAGACGACGGGTTCAGTCGGAACAACGAGGAATCAGTAGATGGCCTACGGGCAGTCGGAGCTCCAATCTGTGGCGCTGGGGGCGAAGTAATCGGTGCACTGAGCGTGTCTGCGCCGGCAAAACGGATGCATGGTGAGCGGTTCACTGACGAGGTGCCGATGGACCTTCTCGGAACCGCGAACGAAATCGAGCTTCACATAGCACATATGGATTAATACCGGTTCAATTGATCATCGATGCTATGCTGGTCTGCGTCCCGATTGCGAACGAATTGATGGTTCGTGATATGTGAATACATGGCTTGATTCGGGATAGTAGAATTATGACTGTAAATTTCAAAAAGGAATACTAATCGGTAGGTTGGTGCGGATATCCTGAGAAATATGCGGAACTCCCGACGTTTCTATTCTATTTCTCGACACAGGCTGTGGTTTCGAAACGGTGTTTCAGAATAACGACTGTAATGGTGTTAGTATTAGTTGTCGGCCCCTATGTCACACAGAATGTAGGTCTGGGAGAAGTTAAAACAAAAATAGTATTGAATTACGAAAAATTAATTTGATATTTGCCACTGTTCAGATCAGCCAAAGGCCGAGGTAGTTACAATTTAAACCGGTTTCACATATTGTGAATGCACCTCGCGAGGGCGACTCTCGCACACCATTGGGTGTAACTCTTGATCGACGAGGTACCTATGCAGTGTCGGCATGAACGGCAATCAATGCTGATTATCGAGTGACGCACCTCGTGTACACCTTCGTACTAATGGAACTCTCTTTTCGATCAGGATTAGTTCATGTGGCCGCCGGATCAATAACGGCAGGTTCCCCACGGAGGTGATAATGTCAAAACGAACCTTATTGACAGTTTCAAAACGATTTACAATCGGGACCGGAACGCCACTTCTCCTCGGCTACTCCGCCAGAGTCAATTCATCAATCAACGGTGAGATGTCATCCAGATTTTCGAGGTCCGAGACCAAATAGAGTGAGGCAGAGATCTGTGGTTCTGGCAACACCCGGGTAGCACACTCACGATACTTGGCGTGCAACTCGTCTTGGGCCAATGGGTTCTCCCCCGACCCACGCGGGTTATCAACTCGTCTGGTGTACCTCTCGTTGGCTCCTCCTGTAATCTGTACCGTGGCCCCGTACTCTGCTCCGTCGAATAGCTCTGCGTCTTTCCGAATCGATACCTTGTCGATATGTCGCCGAAACTCCCGGCTAGTTATTGCAGTACCGTCGAAGTGACCCAATCGGACATCACCCGCTTCGAGGGCGACACTGAGTAGATACTGGATGCTGAACTTAGCATCCAAGACGTCCTGAGGGTTCGGTCTGTCCGTGTGATCCAATCGACTCGGGTGTTGGGTGACGGTCATCGATTCAATGTCCCCCGGAGCCAATTGGTGCTGTTCACGCAGGTGCAGGACAGCATCGATCGCTGCATGTGACGCTCGACAGCATGGATACGGTTTGAACCCGACCGGCGGGGACAGTATCCCCCAGGGTGACCCGAGTCGTTCGAGGTGGTTATCGAAGCTGTGCGGGTGGTCCCCTTCGAACAGCCCGCAGAATCCCCCGAAATCAGCTTCGAGAACGCTCTCGTTCGCTGTGTAGCCCTGTGACGCTAATTCCGCAGCCTCGATCCCTCCTCGCGCTGCGTTGCCGACATGATATGGCTTTGTCATGGTTCCGAAGTTCGCTTTGATCCCCGACGCATGCGACGCAGCGATCCCGACGGCTCGTCGTAACTCGGATCGGTCGAGGTCGAGTAGTTTTCCAGCCGCGAGTGACGCACCTATCGTTCCGAGAACGCTTGTCGGGTGCCACCCCGCTTCATAGTGACCCGGGTTCATCACATCCGCGAGCGTGATTTCGGCTTCGGCTCCCAAAATTAGTGCAGAAAGTATCTCTTCCCCCGTTGCCCCGATTTCTTCCCCGAGGGGGATAATCGTCGATAGGATCGGAACGGACGGGTGTCCTCCCATCCCGTGATGGACGTCGTCGTAATCCAGTACGTGCGAAGCGATACCGAATACGAACGCAGCGTCTTTCGCCCTCGTACTTCGAGACGTTCCAACGATGCGGCACTTATCCTCTTCTTGATAGTTCAACGCGGCCGTATTCAACGCAGTGGTCGCTGCATCCGACTCGATACCACCCAGAGCACATCCCAGCGTGTCGAGTATCATCCGCTTGCCCGTTTCGATCGCATCCTGAGGAAGGTCGTCGTAACCCGTTCGCTCTACGAATTCGCAGAGTTGTTCGGTCTGATGCATGGTGCCAACTCACCTACTGCGACAATAAATATTGGGTGCCCGGCCTGTCAGCGTGCCGTATCAGACTCCGTCGCCGGTCGATACTCTTCCGTCTGTGCTTTCGGTGGACGGCTACTGCGGAGGCGAGAAAAGCATAAACCCTGGAAGACCGATGGATGACAGAGAGATGCTTGAAATAACCTTCTTCGGTAATTCGTCGTTTGAGATCTCCTCCAGCGAGACGACGATTTTGGTCGACCCGTACATCTCAGGGAACGACGAATGTCCATACGAAATCGATGAAATAATCAATCGAGCAGCAGGGTACGATGCCATTGCTGTAACACACCTTGCGCAGGATCACATGGGTGATTGCCTGCTACTGGCGACTGAGACCGATACGCCGGTTATCACCGAGCCAGCTACGGCGTACTATCTCGGGGAGAACGGAGTGCCAGAGGAAAACCTCACGTCGATAGTGTGGGGACAGACAGCGACCATCGGTAATCTCGACGTGAGAGGGCTCGAATCGCACCACATCTCGGGGAAAGAACTTGATGACGGATATCTCACCGGACTCCCGCTGGCGTTTCTTATCTCCGACGAGGAGAAAACCCTGATCCACACCGGTGATACCTCCATATTTAGCGACTTACAGCTCTTCGGCGAACTGTACCAGCCCGACGCGGCACTTATCGGAATCGGACAGGCGTATCCGCACGAGGGGACGAACATCGAGAAGAACATCGCGGAATTGACAATCCGAGAGGCCGTATTAGTGGCCGAGTGGCTCGACAGCGACACCGTCGTCCCAATGCACTATCTCCCATCGGAGAGAGCAGAATTCGTAGCGCGCATGAACGAAGCCGAACATCAGACCAACGTTCGGCCGTTGCGGCCGGGGGAGAGCCTCCAGATATAGAGCCGTCCAAGATTGTAGACTAGGTCGTGGTTCAGATATTCGGGATGACTTCGTCCCCAATCAGTTCGATACACTCCTGAGCACGGTCGTAGGACATCCCTGGCCAATGGACGCGTGCGATCACATGTCCGACATCAAGTTCTTCCTCATATTTCTCCAATTCTTCGCAGACCTCTGCAGGCGTTCCCAACAAAAACCGATCCTCTTTCAGGTTTTCAAACGCCTGCGTGAGTTCTTCCGGGTCCTCCATCTCTTCGTTTTGGCCCCATTCCACGTATCGTTTGTACTTCTCCGCAAGGTACTTTTTTCCGACTTCCATGGCCTCCTCTGTCGTAGGGGCGACAAACATCTCCCGACGCATGGGAACCTTGGTGTGCATATCCCTATTCTCTCGAATCCTGTTGTACGGCCCCTTATGCGTCTTGATCTCGGAGATGGTTGAGTGCGGATTAATGTACCACGCGTCGCCGTGTCTCGCTGCCCGCCCGATTGCTGACTTCGAGTTGCCACCGTACCAGATCGAGGGTTTTTCGGTCGGTCTTGGGTTTATCGTCACGTCCTTGATCGAGTAGTACTCTCCGTCGTATGATACGTTCTTTTCCGTCCACAGGCGTTTCATGATATCGACGCCCTCTTTCAGACGGCCCCCTCGCTCATCTTTCGAGACGCCGAAGTTATGATACTCCGCGTCCCGATATCCCGCTGCGACACCGGCGATAACCCGTCTTTCAGTCATCGCGTCCAGCGTGGCGATGTTCTCGGCGATATCGATCGGGTGGTGTAGCGGGAGAATAATGACCCCGGTAGCTACACGCATGTCTCCCGCTTCGGCCGAAACACGGCCGAGGAGGGGAAACGGTTGAAACTGAAGGTAGTCCGTAACGTAGTGTTGCCCCGAGAGGATGACATCGAAATCTGCATCCCTTGCTTTTCGGGTTTGCGCCACTAAATTCTCGAACATCGCTTCCTGGTCCTCATCGACCGGATCCTGTGTGTTCAGGAATAATCCCAGCTCCATGATTTAAGCAACCGAGTCTACAGTATTATAGTTTGGGAACCCCCCACAAGATGGTGATTGTCGAGGGCAGATCCCACCGGCAGTCACAACGAGTTTCGTCGACCACCGTTGGTGGCTCACGTTGGCGGACACTATGCATCAGCACAGCCGGGGTAACTCAAGCTATAAGTGGATCTGCCGTAATGAGGTCGTATGGAATGGGAGTACAGCGTCATTGAGGCGCTACAACGAACTGATATCGACCTGGTAGCGTATCTACCGGATTCTGCGCTTTCCGATCTGATTGATCGGGTGGAGGAACTGGACGGCATCGACACGGTGCTGCTCTCTCGAGAAGAGGAGGCGGTTGGGATCCTCTCGGGGGCCTGGCTCACCGGTCGACGGGGGGCGCTGATCTGTCAATCCAGTGGCTTGGCGAACACGTTCAACGCACTCGGGTCACTGAGTAAGCCAACCAGGCTCCCTTTCCTCGGTATCGTCACGCATCGAGGTGATCTGGGGGATCACAACCTCGCACACACCGCCGCGGAGTATCCGATGCCAGAGCTCCTGAATACGATTGGAATACGGAACCACTGCCTCCACGACGGAGTGGATGTCGAGCAAAGAGTCACCATGGCCGCCAAAACGGCGTTTTCACAGGAGGAACCGTACGTGATGCTTCTCGAACCGACGCTATTGGAGGGTGACGAATGAGCTCTCCTGATGAGTCTCGGATTCCGACACAGTACGAGTGCACCGAGCAGTTGGTCCAAACGACACCGGCCGACGGGCTGATAGTCTCGAATCTCGGAGTTTCCTCGTGGATTTTGTCGAAAGTCGAGGACAGGGACAGGAATTACTATATGAAAGGTGCGATGGGCTCGACGACGCCGATGGGCCTTGGGATGGCACTCGGGACGAATGCACCGGTGACCGTGATCGACGGCGACGGGTCGATGTTGATGTCGCTAGGCGCGCTCGCAACCGTCGCCCGGGAGTCACCGGAGAACCTGACGATCGTCGTCATGGACAACAGCGAGTTCAAAACGACCGGCGGCCAGCCTACGCTGGCGGCCGACGCGAGCTTCCATGATGTGGCTCGGAGCTGTGGCTTGAGGAGTCACTCCGTTTCCTCCCGCGACGAATTCGAGACGGCATACGAATCGGCGATTGATTCGACGGAGACTGTGTTGATTAGTTGTGCTGTGACCTCCTCCGTCCCCGAGGAGTACCCCCGCCCGGACTACTCCCACTCTTATCTCAAACACCGCTTCAGGTCCGCTATTGTGGAAGGCGAATAACCTGGGTGATAGCCCGCCGCCCCCGGGAACGCCGGTTCCCTACAGAGTTCTACACGAATTTGGCTCCGGCGTTTTCGAGCCGTTCGTTGTATCGGGCGATGTTTATTAGTAGCACTGTCAGGGATTCGACCTCCGGGGCGTTCGCCAGCGGCCCGGCGTCAACCGGAGTGATCCCGTCGAGTGACTCTACGATGCTCGCGACGACGGCTTTTGACTCATCGTCGTCGCCGACGATTAAGGTGTCCTGAGCGACCGTGTCGTCGAGGTCTGTGAGTCTGGCTGCTGAAAGGTTGGTAAACGCACAGACGACAGGGTTCGAAGGGGGTGCCACCTCCGCAACCATCTGCCCAACACTTCCGGTTTCGGGAGGCTTGTAGTGGAGCCCGTCGTCGTCCCCGTTCATCCCGACGGCCGGACTAATCAGAATGGCATCGGACCCCAAATGTGGCTCGAGTTCTCGGATCGTCTCCTTGAGATAATACGGCGGCACAGTGAAGACAACAACATCGGCTCCTCGAACGGCAGTCGCGTTCGCCGCGCTGTCAAGACGCGTCGAACAGCCACGATTCCTGAGGGTATCGGAGTACTCTTCTGCTCGGGATACGGCTCTGGCTTTCTCCCTTGAGCCGATTGTGATATCGTGATCCGTATCACGGGCGAGGCGAAGAGCTAACCCTTCACCGATGTCTCCTGTTCCGCCGACTAATGCGATGTCCACACCGGTGAATTGCAGCTGAAAGCCATATAAAATTTGATGCACGGCTGCCGGTCTCCCCATGGAGTGGGGTCATGATTTATCGCCCGGTGAGGACGGAGAACCCTCCGGCGGAGTACTCGATTGCGTCGCCGTGCTTCGTTTCGGTCGCAGTCCCCGACAGCTCTCCAGCAAGTATCTCTCCCAACACGTCGGCAATGGACTCGAATATCGCCATCTCAGTTCCCTTGATGGGGGGCAGATGCCCCGTCACGACTTTCTCGACGGCTCCGGCGCTGTACAGATCACGAACCAGCTTTGCTGAGGCCAAATATTCAGCGAGATCCGACTGTTCGAACAGAGCGAGTAGTTGAAACCCCCCGCCGATGATATCTGCTCCGTATAGAACCCCCGTCTGCCTATCGAGGGCTCCAAGTTGTCCCGGTGAATGCCCTGGGAGGGGAAGCAGCTCGATGACTGTGTTTCCGAGGTCGATAACCTCCCCTGCGTATACGCTCGTGACGTCACTCACGCTTTCGATGTGATAGCTGCCAGGATCAAATCCCGGGGGGAATCGAATGTCGTTTTCGGCCCAGTTGGAGAGTGCCTGCTCCGGGCGATTGACAAACTCGTCCGTGACACCGTCGATCGCGACCGCTCCCTCGTCGGAACGCTCCTTCGGGTGGGCGAGTACGCGTTCGAACTGATGCGCGTTTCCGATGTGATCCCAGTGTGAATGCGTTAGCAGAACGTCAATCGGCTTGTTGGTCAGGTCCTTGACCAATCGCTGCAGGTCCCCGACACCACAGCCCGTATCGATCAGTAATGCCCTTTCGGTCCCCTCCACTAAATAACAGACGTACCGATCGAGTTCCCAGATAGCATAACTCGATTCCCCGATCCGCTTTACGTCGTACCAGTCTGTGGTCATCCTGTATTTGGATCAGGAGGCAGCGCATTAATGGTTCCCCACAAGTCAAGCCCCGTCTTTGGAAAATTCTCCTTGAGAATGCCGGTCGTACTCGCGGAAGTATTTGCTAGATGTTCCGCTTCTAGTTCGACCGCTCCATATCGAGTGGGTCCGTTCCCGTGTAGTATGGCCCACCCAGCCGGCCGACCGTCGCCAGTTTTAGCGCATCGATTTCTCCCTCGGTTTTTATTCGGTCGTCGACGTGGAAGCACCTCACCTCGCCAAACACCATGACCTTCTCGTAGACATCTTTTGTGTCGTAGAGCTCACATTCCATGCTCACCGCGGCGTTCGCCACCCGAGGCGGGGACACCAGGTCGCTCTCTGCTCTCTCGACGTCCGCATAGTCGAACTCGCTTTCCCCAGCAGGTATCGAGCGAGCGGTTCGATCCATTTGCTCGGCCAGCTCCTCTGTCACAATGTTGACGACAAATTCCTCTGTCTCACGGATGTTCGCGACGGTGTCCTTCGGTTCCCCCGATGCTTTCTCGCCGATGTTCATGACGAGGACAGGGTCCGCCGAGGTGACGTAGTTGTACGAACTGAAGGGTGCCAGATTGTCGGCGCCGGACTTATTTTTCGTGCTCACCCAGGCGATCGGTCGAGGTGCAACTGCGGTTTTGACGATGCGGGCCCGGTCACGCCGGGACAAGTCGTCCGCATGTTCGTTCGTCATCGGAAGTATCGGAGACGGCCGGAACCTTAATTCCCCGCTTCCAGGACGCGCACTCCCGGACTTGATAGCCGCGAGGGTCGGTAAACGCCCCTGCCGTTCGGTTCGGCTGGCTGTCACCTGTCGTAGCCCCGATAGACCTTGTACTTGCTGATGGTCTCAGATCTGGTGTCGAACCCGAACTCACAGATGACCTCTCCCTCGTACTCGGCCCCTGTTAACTCGCCCGAGACGACGACCTTACAGTACGACTCGTTGCCGATATGCCTGACCCACTCGGTCTGATGAGTCGTGTTCGATGACCGCCGCTCGTGCTCGAAGAACGACCGTATCTCGTCGAGTCCACGTAACACGTCCTGACCGGGTCTAATGTGACGAGAATCCGCTGTGAATAGCTCGGTAAAGGGATGGTACGACTCACTATCGATCGCGTCGAAATACCGGCCCATCAGCACCTCTCGTGTTGATTCGTCCATGACGGGACAATATTCCCCCTGGCAATGAATCTGTCCACGGCTTTCATCCACGGCCGCCAAGAGCCCCGAGGTAAAGGTTAATACGACCTGGTATGGACACTATTGGCATGCAGATCGAACGATTCGAGAACAATCCGATGGTGACGCCCGACATGGTCGCCCACACTGCCGAGTTACCGGACGAGGTCAAGGACTTGGAGACCGACTCGATAACGACCGACCTCTCCGGTCTGGAAGGAAACATAAATGGCCCGTCGTTGATCGAGGTTCCGCCGTGGGTCGAGGAACCTCTCGGGAACTACTACCTCTACTTCGCAAACCACCAGGGGCGATTTATTTATCTCGCATACGCTGATTCGCTGTCAGGTCCGTGGGAACTCCACGCCCCCGGCACCCTGCATATCGACGAGACGCCGTTCTGTCACCACATCGCGTCGCCGGATGTCCACGTCCTCCCAGAACAGGAGCGGATTAGGATGTACTATCACGGAGCAACCGACTACGATTCGTACATGGAACTGACGAACAGAGATGGACAAGCGTCCAGCGTCGCTCATTCTAAGAACGGTATTGAATTCGATTCATCGACCACAACATTCGGCACCCCGTATCTCAGGCGATTTAGTGTCGGAGAGTGGGAGTACTTCCTCAGTGGCCAGGGGCTGCTTTACCGGGCTTCAGACGGCGTTTCGGCGTTTGAACTCGGCCCACAGCTCCTCGGCGAGGGGTTACGTCACCCAGGTGTAAACGTGGTAGGGGACACGTTGCATGTCTATTACTCCAGACGCGATAACCCGCCTGAGAGTATCTTCCACGGGATTGTGGACGTCTCCCGCGATTGGCACGACTGGACACTCGAGAACTCCGAGATGGTGTTGAGTCCGGAACGAGAGTACGAGGGCGCGGATCTACCCGTCACCGAGTCCGAAGTCGGGTTCGCCCGGTCAAGACTTCGTCAGGTGCGTGACCCGTACGTATACACCGAGGACGGACACACGTACCTTCTCTATGCCGTCGCTGGGGAACGCGGAATCGCTATCGCCGAAATCGTCCCGTAGCGACACAACACCCACCTGCGCTCTTCGCAAGCGGATAGGGAGACATAAAAAGCCGCTCCCGGTTAATAGCTCCTGACACGAACTCTAGAGCCACTGTCGGTGATTTTCTCGCAGGAGAGGCTATAGAAGACGGCGCCGATTACATCAACACGCTATCATCAGCGCCAGATTCCTCCACCCCGTAGCCTCTCCTCGCGAGGTACTGCTGTAGGTAGAGGAATCCGAAGTTGATGATTAGCGAGAGAACGAACAGGAACAAAATAGTGGCGTACATCCGTGCTGTTTGCAGGTTGCTGAAGAAGAACCCAACTCTGTTGCCGAGTCCGCCCTGTGAGGCGAACAGTTCGGCGAGAACGATCGTCAGCAACGATCCTGCGACGCCGAGCCGAAGCCCGTTTATAATGTGGGTGATCGTCGAAGGGATGTAGACGAATTTTAACAACTGCCATCTGGAGACACGATATATCTCACCGACCCTGACTAGCTGCTCTTTCACGCTCAGGGCCCCGGTGATGCAGTTCACTGTAATCGGAAACAGCGCGGAAAGGAATCCGGCGACGACTCTGGATTCGATACCGACTCCCAACGCAACGAGGAATAACGGGTAAAGCGTTATCTTGGGGAGACTGGAGAAGTAGTACAGGAGCGGTTCGACTGCATCGGCAGCGAACTTGTTCGCACCGAGGCTGAGGCCCCCGATAATCCCGACAACTGCCGCGAGCGTACTGGCGATCAGGACGGTCTGCATGGTCACGACGAAATGAGGATATACCGTCTGGCTTTGGAACAACCAGACGAACTCCTCTGCGACCTCGATGACAGAGGGGAAGATGATGTCTAATCCGGGGAACCCAAATCGGGCAATCACTTCGTAGATGATGACCGCCAGTAGGAGCGTCCCTACGGTGACGGCGTTGTGTGCTTCGACCGGAAGCTTGCCCAGCCGTGTTAGTGATCCATCGGGCTGTTGATCGGATTGATGTTGGCTTTCAGTTTTCATCTTGTCGGATCCGGCCTTCGATATTTCTGAACAGAGCGATCGATAATACCACCAGCAGCAAGACGAGCACGATGCTCACAAACATCTCAGTCGTGGAGAACCGCAGATAGGCGTTTGAAATCCGCCCACCCAATCCTTCGGTGGCGAGCAGGAATTCGACCGCGATTACCGAGGTGACGATATACGCGAACCCGATTCGAATTCCTGCAAAGATATCCGGAGCGGCATCAGGGATAATCACCTTCGTGATCATCTGTCTAGGTGACACGTTCATACTTCGCCCCACTTTCACCAGTGTCTGATCGACGTTCACCAGACCGCCTGTGGCGTTAATCGCGATGGGGATTATCCCCACGACGAGGCTGATTGCGATAATTGCGGCACTTCCGCGACCGAGGATGACCACAAATATCGGATAGATGAGCACGATCGGGGTCGCGAACAGTGCTCCGAGAAACGGAAGGTACGCTTTCCTTAACAGATCGCTTCGCCAGAAAACGATACTCATCGTCATCCCGACTAAAATGCTGACGACTGTTGTGATTAGTATCCTCTCGATTGTCAGGCGTATGTCGGCGATCATTGAGGGGGTCTGCACGATAGCGACTAGCTCAACGAAGACATCGGTTGGTCGTCGCAATAGCAACGAACTGATCGTACCTGTTGCAACGCCAACTTCGGCGACGATGAGCGCTCCGACAACGATGAGAAAAGTCACTGCTTCCGGTCGCTTGACCTCGGCTGGCAGAAGATCCGATATCTTAGTTTGCATTGCCCTCGACGACGTTCTCCTCGACATCGGTTTTGATCTGATCCCAGATCCGGGACTGCGCCTCGTTGAATTTCTCGGATTGGACGATATCCGTGTCCCGGGGCCGCTCGAGATCAATATCTACGATGTCCCGAATCTGGCCGGGACGGTCGGACAGAACCACCACCCGATCCGAGAGCAGAACTGACTCCTGCAAACTGTGCGTGATGAATATCACTGTTTTCTGGGTTTCTCCCCAGATGCGGAGTAGTTCCTCGCCCATGTACATGCGCGTCTGCTCGTCCAGCGCCCCGAACGGTTCGTCCATGAGCAGAATATCGGGGTCCCCTGACAGCGTTCTCGCTATCGCCACACGCTGTTGCATTCCTCCTGAGAGTTCGTTCGGATAGGCGTCTTCGAAGCCCTCTAGCCCGACTAAGTCGATGAACTCCTGGGCTGTCTCTCTCCGCTTCTTCTTCCCGACTCCGTCGACTTCCAGGCCAAACTCCGTGTTCTCCATAACGGTGCGCCAGGGGAACAGCGAGTACTCCTGAAACACAACACCGATGTCGGACCTCGGCCCGGTCACTTCCTCGTCCCCGATCTTCACCGATCCTTCCGACTTTGATACAAGGCCGGACAGGATTTCGAGGAGGGTGCTCTTACCACATCCAGACGGACCTACGATGGTGAGAAACTCCCCGTCACGGACGGTGAGGTTGATGTCTCGCAATGCTTCGACCGCTTCTTTCGTTCCCTCCTCGTACGTTTTGCCGACTCCATCGATCGTAATCTCAGCTTCACTATCGGGATGTGTGTTTGAGTTGTTCGCTGTCATGGAACCAATATAACAAAGGGTGTACTTATTCTTACGTGTCGCCCTGGGTCTACGGGAGATAGCTGGTGTCGTAGAGAGAGTTCAGTTCATCCTGAGACAGCTTGCTGTCCAGGAAGTCGTACTCCACAGCGAAATCGTTGATTGCGTCCCTGCCCTTGATCGCCGAGAGTTCGAGGCACTCTCGGGGGTACGTGGTTTCAACGACGTTGCGGAGGAACTCGGTATCGTCGACATCGACGATGTTACCCCAGATCTCGACGGCTTCATCCAAATTGGAGTACGCCCAGTCGGCGGCCTTCTTATGAGCTCTGTAGAGCGCCTTCGCTGTCTCTGGGTTCTCCGATAACCAGCTATTTGTCGAGAAGTCGACCCGAACGCTAAGACTCGAGAACGGGTCGACATCCGCACCCCGCCAGCCGAGCTGGTAATCGCTACCGCCATATTCCTCGAAGGAGCTTAGGAAGAACGGTGGGGCTGTCCAAGCGAAGTCGACTTCGCCACTTTGGAGCGCCGCATTCGCGTCTGCTGGACCACCGGTCTGTATGACCTCCGCATCTCCGAGGTTGTTGTTCTCGAGGGCTGTCTGTGCCATCAAGTGTGTTGAGCTCCCGGGGTTACTGAACGCGACACGGGCCCCGTTTGCGTCGTCTAATCCGGAGTATTCGGAGTCTGCTGTCGTGTACCAGATCAGGTCCCGCGACATGTTCTGGTGGTTCGCGAGAATACGAACGTCCAGTCCTTCCGCGAATGCGGCGTATAGTCCGAGTGCACCGACCGGGATCCCCATATGTACGTCTCCCCCCGACGCTACAGTCCGAATCAGGTCTCCGCCGCCACTTGCCGCGTCGACCTTCGTTACGTTGAGACCTTCCTCCTCGTAGAACCCCTTCTCCGTTCCGAACATGTACTGGAGGGAGTTGTCCCAAACACCGTATACCGCGACTACAACGTTCACATCGGTGAGGCTGTCGGTCGCTGTGCCAACTGTCGTGCCTCCTCCCGACCCCTCAGTGGGAGTTCCAGATCCGCCGTTCCCCCCTAACCCTGAACAACCAGCCAATGCGGCTGCCCCGGTTCCCGCGCAGATGGTCTTCAGCACCTTTCTTCGGCCGACGTTCGCCTGAGCGGAGTCTTGTCGCCGCCCCCCACTATCCGACGATGTAATTATCGAAGTCTGGACATCCGAGTCTGACCGCCTGTTGTCGGTGCTTTTCATTGTCATTTTGCACCACGGTATCGTGGTGCATGCTAACCTGTGGATACCAGTCCACCTTAAATCTTTGTGTGTTGTATAAGGCTTGGTTCACGGTAGCTATCCCCACTACGACGGTAAATGGCACCGGTTCACAGCCGTGGACTTCAAGCCCGGATCACCAATATATAGGCAGGAGGGTAGAGTTGCCATTAATCACGATGCCGTCGGTGGAGGTCAGGCCCTTCATCTTTCTCACAGCCCCCGATATCGGAAGCATCTCCGGGATGGCTCCCTTACCGAGGGTTGGCCCTATCGGTCGCGGCTCATCTGTGCGGAGTGAATTGTCAAGCGCGAGGTTTCCCCGACGGTGGGCCAAAGAAAGTAAAAACTGGTAAGTTGGGTGGGTCCCTGGTATCTCTCATGCCAGCGTACCAAGCTATCGTGGATCGCGATATTCAGCCCCGACACAGGCTGCTGGAAAACCTCAAACCGGACCTGCAGCTCACCGTTGGCGGTCCGGACGAGGAGGGAGAACTCGTCGACGCGCTCGACGAGACGGACGTCCTGATCACCACCTCGCGTCTTCGGTTGTCTGCTCGGGTGTTCGAAGCGACTGACCTCGAACTAATTGGAAAAATCGGAACAGGTGTCGACAACATCGATACCGCTGCTGCTCGGTCTAACGGGGTCACCGTCACGTACACGCCGGGGCTGAACGCCCAATCGGTGGCCGAACACACGGTCGGGCTGTTGCTTTCGGTCTCTCACAGAATCGGAGCAGCACAGGACCTACTCCTGTCCGGACGCTGGCGTGACGAGGCAGAACTCGGATCGACAGTGTCAGGGAAAACTGTCGGCCTCGTCGGGTACGGCAACGTCGGACGTCGAATAGCGAAATTACTCTCCGGTTTTGAGGTTGACGTGCTGGCGTACGATCCCTATGTACGAGATATTGATGGAGAGATTACAGGAGCGGAGATTGTCGAGTTCGATCGGATATTAACGGAGAGCGATATCGTTTGTGTCACCGCCGAACTAACCGATGAGACGCGGGGACTGCTCGGAGCCTCGGAACTAGCGACGATGAAACAATCGGCACTCCTCGTCAACACTGCTCGAGGTGAAATAGTGGACACCGACGCGGTCGTCGACGCACTGCACTCAGATGAACTTGGCGGCGCCGGGCTGGACGTCTTCGAGACCGAACCACTTCCACCTGACGCGCCGATTCTTGACTGTGAGAACGTCGTTGCGACACCTCACACCGCGGCGATGACACAGGAGTATCGTGTCCAGGCTGTCGACGTACTATCCGAGAACGTTCTGAGCCTCCTCGGGGGAAAACCAGTCGGCGACGAATACATGCTCGTCTGGCCAGATTCGTAGTCCGTTCGACGTGCGAGGGAGGACCGGTTCGCTCTTATTGGGCGTAGAGGTTCGGTGTACTGTGGTGTATCGGTGTGCCACCAAAGCCTAAGTGAACTTCCCTTTACTCTCACGTATGGTAAAACAGTACGACGAAGACTGCATACCGACTGTCTACAATATCGACGAGATTCCGTCCAATCAAAAGGGACCGGGGACGGCTCAAAAATACTTCCGAGGAATTGACAGCCTCATTGGCCTCACCGAGTTGACCGCGGATCGTGACCCGACAGAGCAACATGCCCACCCATGGGAACAGCTCTGTTTCGTTCTGGACGGGCAGGGCGAGTTCGAGGTCGGTGGGGAGACCGTCGAGGTTGAAGCTGGTGATCTGTTTCTCGTCCCTCCGGGCGTTCCACATGCAGCGAAGGCTCCGAAAGACGAACTCTCAATTCTCTTTTTCGGGCCACTGCGGGAGGATTACGCCGAACTCACCGGGTACCAAGCTGAGTTTTGATTCGGGAAAAAGCAATACGCAACGGACGGTTTTGCCGCGTCACAGTTCCCCGGAGTGCAAGTGACCTCCTCATATCTCACCCCACTGCTTTCCTAAACTCGGAGTCTGCGTGTAGGATACCAATATCGTCTCAGTGTACTGAACTGGAGTCTAAAGGTAGCCATCGGTCAAAGCTATGAATGCTGACTGACGGTCGGCTCGGGAATCCCCGGGTGGATGAGGGTGCCCCGGTTTTCGATCCCGCGAGATCCTACAGTCCCAGAATCTCTCTTGCGTCGGCGGGGGACGCGATAGGGCGTCCTAGTTCCTCAGCGATGGTTGCCGATCGACGAACCAATTGTGCGTTGCTCTCGGCGAGCTCGCCCTGCCGAAAGTATACGTTATCTTCGAGCCCGACCCGAATATGCCCGCCGAGCGTCATCGCTATTGTTGTCAGGGGTAGCTGGTATTTACCCACGGCCACACACTGCCACTCCGTTCCGTCCGGGAGATTGTCGACTAGGTTGATGAGGTTTCGAGGTCGGGGAAGGGTCCCCGTCTGCATCCCGAAAATTAAGGAGGCCCAGTACGGCTCTTCTACATAGTCGTGTTCAACGAGATGGTTGAACTCGGTGAGATGGCCGGGTGAGAATACCTCGAGTTCAGGTTTGACACCGACTTCAGCCATCTTCTCAGCGAATTCTTCGTTCTGAGCTCTGCAGTACTCTCGAACAGTATCTTGGCCGAAGTTAACTGGCCCGATGTCGATAGTCGCGACCTCTGGTCGTGGTTCGACCTCTAACACCGGTCGGAGACGTTCCTCTCGGGGATATGCGCCACCTGTGGTGAAGTTGATAATGATGTTGTCGCACTTCTCCTCGATGGCGTCGCGGAGCATCTGGAATCGTCTCACAGATTTAGTGTCCCGATCAGCCTCATCACGGGCATGCAGGTGTACGATGGAGGCGCCAGCAGATTCACACGCGGCGACATCCGCGGCGACCTCTTGCGGTTGTGTCGGAAGATTTTGGTTCGCTTCTTTGCCGTGAAGCCCCCCAGTGGTCGCCACACTAATTATTACCTTCTTGGTAAAGTGGTCCTCAAATCCCTCGTAGGGCATTATCCTGTAAGGCGTTTTCTCGAACCTATAAAAGCCTTTGCCAGAGGCCACGGTGGTCTTTCGTTGAGTATCACTAGTGAAGCGGTTCGAGTGTGGCCAGGTTCGACACTATAACTGCTGTTTCAACAATGGCTGCGACAAAGAGAGCGTTTGTGGAATAGGAACCGACATCCGAGGCAGGTGATGGAGAACGCTATCCAGATACACATGGTTTATTTTTCACTTTTACACACTAACTATGATTTTGATAATTTCGCCTCGATAGTCTCGCGAGGTGGGTCACGACTGATACTGAAAGGTGATTTAACGCCACTGAGTGGCAAACCTCCGAATCACATTCTGGTCGAGGATACTCTGATCTGATCGCATTACCAGCAATTTAGATAACACGCCCTAATAATGAAAATAGATTGTGTAATTAGATATTTTACAGTTACATTTTGAATTGCTGTTTTCAATATTATCTTTGGATAAAACACGGCCTCGACTACTTCATATTCTCCTTTTCGTGGGAAATGTCGCCAAGACGCGCCTCTACGGGCAGGGCGGCGATGTCAGTATGAACGCTACAGAAGATCAGAAGTAAGACCAAACATATAGTTTTACATATAATAAAAGTAAATTATTTGCCATCTGACTATTATGAACCGTCTGGTATTTTAATAGAAAGCTATCCCTAGATTTCCACCCGTCGGCACAATTCCATCGATGTCAGGGCTGGCATCATCCTGCTGGGCTTGGTAATCTGGGGGCTCGTCGCCGTGTACAAGTTAGCTGCAGGGCCGTCCCCATCCGAGACGACTACGGGCCAAGCACCATCCGGTATGGACGACTAGTGTTACAAGTCGACCACATCGGTATCGGCAGCTCTATTAAAATCCCAACTGCTGACAGCATCGGCATGGCCGATACAAAGCAGCGAGTTCCCGCTCCGAGACGTATTCTACCGACACGCTGTCAGTAACCGCGTGCTGAATATAGAGGCTGTATGCAGCACCAACTTCAGTGTGTTACTCGGTCAGATTTCGTTCGATAGGTGTGGCATATCCCTCATTTTGTCACAAAGCCTATACGAGAAAATATCGTCTCTGAGATATGCTCCGTCCTTCCCGAACTGCACCTCTGGTATTCGTTTGGGGCCTGTCTGTGCTTCTTGGGGGGTGGGTTCTCTATTATCCCGGTGATAGGATTGGTATTGCTGGTGGTTTGCGGTGGCTCACGCTCCTCACCACGGTTGTCATCGGGAGCGGCCTCCTCTGGTATAGCATCCGCCTGTGGCGGAGAGGAGATGACACTCTTCGACAGAACCACGCCCCTGCACTCATTACTGGTATCGTCGGCCTGCTGGCTATCGTCGGGAGTGTGCCAATCCTCCGTCCGTGGGCGTACGATGGGTTAGCAGGCGGATTGCGGTTGGTCGGACTCGGTGCGTTCGTTATCGGTGGCGGGCTGTTCATCGCGCTCGGCGTGTATTGCTATCGAACGCAAAACCAGCGACTCCCGCTGATGGTATTGGCAGGACTCACTGGGGCTGGCGTGTTCTACCCACTTGATGCGTCAGGTGTTACGGCTGGACTGCATCCATTCCTCTGGGTGACCGTCATCGCCCTCCTCATCGGTGGCCCAGCACTTGCCGTCTACTATTACTGGTCGCCAAGCACCGAAACTGGCACTTCCACTACTGGATAGCCACCCCGTTTCGACTACTACGTCCTCTGTATCGCTCACACCAGTCGGTGAGGAATCAATCCATCTTCAAATCCGTGCGTCGCTGTGATCGGGTTAGGCATCCATCCGATGAGTTACGCGGGGAAAGTAGGAACCTAAAGGCCTCGTGGAGGTGTGTGAAAACCGAAAAGGCGACGTGGGTGATCGAACACGGGCCCGACCTCCGAGATGCACCTACCTGACGATCAAATCGACGAATAGCACCGACGGTGAACGATTACTGATAGGTACACACTCCTTTGTCTCGTCCGCCGCGTTCTCGAGCACACACACGGTTCGGAAGAGCGTCGGGGAAGCGCACCCGTAGTACATAGGGCGTGGAATCACCCCCGGCACCAGCTCCACGTGACCGACATTGCTTCTCTATGAGACGGACACGGAGTGTATCTGCTTGGTCGTCGTACTGGAGGCGATCAACGAGAATCATATCCTCTTCGCGGACGCTCTTCGGTGTGGCACCCACGAATGTCCCCTTGATGACGATGCGTGAATTAGCTGGCTCGAATACGACTAGCGGCGGGTCAGAGGCTTCAACAGTCCGGTTTTCCTCAGAAAGAAACTGAATCGAGCGTCGTTCTGGCGGGATATTGCTGTTGGGAATTGGGGTATCCGGGCAATTCCTGAGAGCATCTCGGAGGGTAAGACACCCAGTGGCTCCACCCAGCCCAGTCGTCGCTACGAGAGCAATGATTTTACGCCGATACATATCTATATTATTGACCTCGTCATCGGACTTCAAGGCCACGGCATCGCTCACGAGCTGGTCGCGAACGGCTTCCAATCATGTCCGCTCCTTCTCAGCGTAGGAACCGAGGACGAAGTAGACATCTGAACAGCCTCGGTCACCTTCTTGCGGTACTAAATCAGCGCCCCGCTTGAGGAGTGAACCTTCAGCTCGACATTTGCTGACTACACCCTCTGTATCGAACGATTCGCTCCCCTCGATAGCTCCCCAACGAGGATGACCGACTCGCGCCCTGCATGCAGCAGCGCCGGTTCGACCTACTCACTGGCTGTCAGTGGCGCGTGACCGATACAGAGGATGCGGTCAGCAGCGAGTCAGTGTCCTCGGTCACCGACGACCCTCCCCGAGAGTGTCTGGCCACCACGCTTTCGTTGCCAACCGTGATAGCGAAATTGTGTCGGAATTCGACATCGAGCGACCGTGGCGATTTGCCGGCGTCGCCATCCTGCTCTGGACAGTCGTGTCCGTTCTCACGAGAGTCGTTCTCCCTGCAACGGTAGGCGGAACGATTTCCTCGGCGATTGCGGGAGGTGTTTCGTTTACGCTGCTGGTGCTGTTCGTCTTGCCCCGATTCTCTTCCTGACTCGCTGTCCGGGTGGCTGACGACTGCCACGAAACGTCCCGTTCGAACAGCCACGCGAGTCAGTCATTAGCGACGGCAGCGTTGGAAGTGATTGGTTCGGTCGAGACAGACGGAATCCTCCAGGTCAAGTGTTTTTCTGTTGAACGTTGGAGGGAGAAACCATCCAGCAGTTATTTCATGCGCTCTTTAGAGGGTGGGAGTATGGCTACGGGGGGAAGCCAGGCTCCGCTCGGATACCGTTGTGAGGGGGGCTAAATGACGGTCCGAGCATGTCCTGAGTGTGACCAGTTAGTAAATTCACTCGTGAACGGCCACCGGTGTCCCTACTGCCGAACAGAGCCCTTCGAACGTTCGCCAACAGGGACGACGCCTGCTAGGTGAGCAGCGATTGAATGAAGAGAAAGCCAACGCCAGCGAGTGCGATGCTGATGAATAGAAGCAGCAGCAGTATATACACCAACTCCCGCTGCAGCCCATCCTGCGGAGACTTCTTCACGCCGGCCAAAGCCGGCCGACCTATATAAATAATAACACATTCGATACAGAGGAGCGAGTTACCGCTCCAAGACGTGTTCTACCTACACGCTGTCAGTACCAGCGCGACCGATACAGAGGGTGGGGCCTTGTTTGGACGGAATGAAACCCGCCCGCTACTGCTATTATCCAAACCACGAATTCGGGTCAAGAGATGTTCACGGGTCCGATCTGTTCTCTCGGCAGAGCTACTGCCCAACGTAGCCAGGAGCGTCTAAACAAGGCCCAGAGGATCTATTCAGCACTACCGCTGAACCTATCTCCGGTGAAGGGGTTCGACAGATCTCCACCGACAAATAGCCTCTGTTAACCGGAATGGGCCCGCTACCGTTTACTGATGCTACGCTTGCTCAAACGCCTCAAGCAGGATTAGTTCGTCCTGTCGGGGCTCCCACGACACCCGCTCGGCGAGCCCGTAGATGCTGTACTGTCGGTGGAGATACAGCAGCGACGCCTCCTCGTGGGCACGACGATTGATGTCGGCGAGCAGTTCCACCCGTGCGTCCGGGTCACGCTCCGACTGCGCCGCCGCATACATGTCCGCGAACGTCCCGTCGGTGACGTGGCTCGTCGCCGCGCCGGGCAGCAGCCAAGAGTTGAACTTCTGGCTCGCGTCGCGGCTCGGATTGCTCGACCCGATGAGGAACGCCGTCGGCGAGGTCTCGAGGTCGCCATCGGTGAACTCGTTGATCAGCGAGCCGAAGTCGCGCTGCTGGACGCGGCAGGTGACATTCGGCAGCTCGTCGATGTAGCCGGCGACGGCTTGGGCCACCTCGAAGTCGGCGAGATACCGCCCCACCGGCGTGTGAATGGTAAACTCCGTGCCTGCGTAGCCGCTCTCCTCGACGAGTCGCTCGGCCTCCGCGGGGTCGTACGGATACGGGTCGACGTCGTCGGCGAAGCCGACCGAGCCCTCAAGCGTCGGCTGGCCGGTCGGGTCGCCGAACCCAGAGAGGACGTTCTCGATGATGGCATCGAGATCGATCGCGTAGTTCATCGCCCGCCGGAACGCCCGCGAGTCGAACGGCGCCCGCCCGTGGTTCAGCACGACGAACAGGTTCCGCGTGCTCGGCACCGCCGAGATTCGGGTGTCGCCGTCGCCCTGGATCGCCACCACGTCCACCGGCGGGACGTTCGTGATGACGTCCGTCTCGCCGGCCCGCAGCTGGTTGACGCGCGTGCCCGCCTCGCCAGCCGCACTAATCGTTGCCTCCGTGACCGCCGGCGCGTCGCCCCAGTAGTCGTCGAACCGCTCGACGGTGACGCTGACGTCCTGGTCGTACTCGGTGATCCGGAACGGGCCCGTCCCGTTCGCGCTGGTCGCGACCTCGTCGGGCGTGCGCGCCCCGGTCCACGACTCGCTCACGACCGGACAGTAGGAGGCGAGGCTCGCAACGAGGATGGGGTCGTAGCCATCGGAGCGGACGCGCAGCTCCGTCTCGCTCACCGCTTCGGCGTCGGTGATGCCGCCGAGCTGCCCCGATTGTGGGCTCGTGATGTGGACGTCGTCGTCGACGACCCGGCGGACAGAGTACGCGGCGTCGGCGGCGGTCAGCGACTCGCCCTCGTGGAACGTGACGCCGTCGCGGATGGTAAAGGCGACCTCGTCGGCGGCGACACGTTCCCACCCGGTCGCGAGCCGGCTCACCACTCGCCCCTCGGCGTCGCGCATCAGGATCCGCTCGTACGCCTGCAACAGCACGCTGCGCGTCGACGTCTCGCGGTGGTCGTGCGGGTCGAGTGTCGTCGCCATCGCCCCCTGGGTCACGTCGACCGCGAACGCGTCGCCGGCTCCGTTCGAGCCGTCAGTTTCGGTCGCGGTGGGTGAGGTGGTGTCCGTCCCGCCGCCCGACGTGTCGGTATCGGTAGGGTCCGAGTCCGCGCTGCTACAGCCGGCCAGCGCCGCGGCCGCGGCGGTCGTTCCAGCGAATCGTAAGAAGCTCCGTCTGTCGACGCCGTTCGTGTCGTCCATACGTACTGTTCTCGGGGGTGGGGATAAGCGGGCCGAGGCTGTGCGCGACGGGCGCCCACAGCCGAAAGGCGATGCACGGCGGCTTTGGTCTGCTCGTCGTTTTTGTTGTCTCCTCGGCTTGGACTCGGCCGCCAGCAAGCGATGCGTCCGCTTCCATCGTGTGGATCAATAGACCCAGAGCGATGGAGTGTCCGAGGCGAACCAGGAACACGGTGCAACTGCGTTACACGCCCGCGGAACTCGTAATGAGTGCCGTCTCCGATACAGGCATGAGCGACTGATGGTTCACCCGAGCAACCTCCTCGAGACAGGAGGGACAGCCGACGAAACGCGAGACGCCGGTCGGTCCCGTCCAGCCGGATCATTCAACGAGTAGCATGCCAATACCGAGACGAGCCGTCCTCGAACAACTCGCCGCCGAGAGCGACGCCACGGCAAGGGAGACGACGACCGTTGTGACGCTCGCAGCCACGCTGGAAATCGACGAACGAGCCGTCGAAGCTCACTTGCAAGGGCTGGCGGCCTGTGAGCTGGCCCGTATCGATGCCGACGGGAACACACGGGTGACGATTACCGGCGAGGAGCTCCTTGAGCTGGGCACCGACGAGGTGGTGATCGTGGACGCACTCGGCCAGGTTTCAGGCCGATGACAGGGCCGACATTTATTCGCAGTCCACGTAATCACGTACCACATGGAGCTGGATAGCTGATGTCAGAAAAAGAAACGGAGCAGTCGGCTCCCGACGATGCGGTGCAGTACGACCCCGACTCCAGCCGCTACGACCTCTACGAGTGTCCCGAATGCGACAACGTCGTCCTCGCGCTCGGGCGCGACGAGCCGCCGATGTCCTGTCACGACCGCCCGATGGAGCGCGTGACGGACGTGGAGATGCAGGTCAAGCCGCCGGACGTCAAGCAGGTGTTGCTGCAGGCGTTCGGCCTGCCGAAGGCGGGCCTCGACATCTGTCTGTGCGTCATCGGCGAGGGGCCGCTGTCGGCCAGCGAGGTCGCCAAGGAGCTGGGCTACGACCGGAGCACCGTCACCCGCTATCTCAACACGCTCGTGGAGCTTGGGCTGCTGCGCCGCTCCGAGCTGAACCGTGAGCAGGGCGGCGTCGTCAACGTGTATCACTCGGTCGACCTCGAGCGGATGCGCCGGGAGACGCTGATCGGCTTCTACGTCTGGGCCGGAGAGGCCGCCGCGCTCATCGAGGACGCGAACCTGACGAAACAGGACTACCTCGAGGAGAATCCCGACCGAGAGCTACCGAGCGTGTTCTGGGAGGAGTTCGAAGACGACTGATCCGCGGCCCTGGCCCCCATCGGCTATGCTCTCTCCGGCTCGCTGCCGGACACGGCCGTGCAACCTCGACGAACCACCGCGCGACGTTCTTATCGGTCAGTACCGTTCGACGACACGGATGACCGACTTCGACGTCACCGTCATCGGCGGCGGCACGGACAACAACGTTGCCGCAGCCGCAGCCGACGCCGGATTGGAGACCGCGCTCGTCGAGCCCGGCCCGCTCGGAGGGACCTGCCTCAATCGGGGTTGTAACCCATCGAAGATGCTCATACAGGCCGCCAACGCCGTCAACGATGTCCGCGAGGCCGGCCGATTCCACGTCGACGCAACCGTCGACGGGATCGACCATACGGCCGTCGTCGACGAGATGGACGACCTGCTCGGCGGGATTGCCGAGCGCATGGAGGCGCGTTATCGCAAGAAAGAGCACCTCACGCTGTTCAAAGAGCGGACGAAGTTCGTCGACGAGCGGACCATCGAACTCGGCGGCGAGACCGTCACCGCCGAGAAGGTCGTCGTCGCCGCGGGCAGCCGCCCGCTCGTGCCGCCGATCGATGGGCTCGACGAGGTCGACTACCTCACGAGCCGGGACGCCCTCTTCCTCCGGGAGCCGCCCGAGCGGCTCACGATAATGGGCGGCGGCTACATCGCCGTCGAGCTCGGCTACGCCTTCGAGTCGATAGGGACGGACGTGACCATCGTCGAGATGCTGGACTCGCTGGTTTCCCGCGAGGATGGCGACGTGGCCGAGACGTTCACCGAGCTCGCGGCCGACCGTCACGACGTCCACACCGGCTACCGCGTGACAGCCGTCGACGGTGTCGAGGAGGGACACCGCGTCCACGCGGGGAGCGAGGCCGGCGACGAGCTGACCGTCGAAGGAGACGAACTGCTCGTGGCCCTCGGACGCCGCCCCAACAGTGACACGCTCGACCTCGACGCGGCGGGCATCGCGGTCGACGAGAACGGGTTCATCGAGACGAACGCGTACCTCGAAACGTCCGCCGAGGGCGTCTGGGCGCAGGGGGACATCGCCGACAACGCGATGTTCAAACACTCCAGCGATTACGAGACACAACACACGATCGCGAACGTCGTCCACGGCGAGCGGCGCCCCATCGACCTCTCTGCGATGCCACACACGATCTTTACCGAGCCACAGATCGCCGGCGTCGGTGCGACCGAGGAGGAGCTCGCCGACGCGGGCACGGAGTACGTCGTCGGCCGGGCCGACTACGCCGACTCGGCGATGGGACGGGCGAAGAAGCTCGACCACGGGTTCGTGAAGGTGCTTGCCGCGCCGGACGGCGAGCTGCTCGGCGCTCACGCCATCGGCCACGAGGCCTCCACGCTGCTCCACGAGGCCGTCCTCGCGATGCGGACCGGGCTCACGGTCGACGAGGTCGCCGACACGATTCACGCCCACCCCACCCTGAGCAAGGTTGTCGAGGCTGCATTCGAAGACGTGGCGAACTGAAACCTCGCATGAGCGATCGACGATGAGTTCGGGAGAATCGTCTAGGGGGACGGACCCATTCCGGCGCCGACGATGAGCGACACGGACGTGTCGAGCCGGCTGTTCCGGCTCGTCACCGTCGGGCGACAGCTCCGCCGGAGTCTCGCCGACCTCCTCTCGCAGGAGTTCTCGTACTCGTCGGGCCACCTCGCCGCGCTCCTGCACGGCTGTCTGTTCGCGCCGTCGCTGTTCACCTTCTGGTTCATCAACGGCGTGCTTGATTTCTCGACGGCCATCGCCATCGGCGCGGTCGCTACGCCGGCCGGACTCCAAGTGCGGCTGTTCGCGTACGTCCTCCTCGTCCCGGCTTTCCTGCTCGCGAGGGTTGTCGTTCACCTCATCCACCCCGTGCATCGAGCCCAGGTCCTCTCGGGGTCGTGTCCGAACACGCAGCTGATGAGTCTCGACTGGGTGAGTCTGGGTATTCTCGCAACCGGGCTCCCTCTCGCGGTGCAGAACTTCGGGCCGTGGTTCGGGATGAACGCCGTCTTCTTCGTCGGCGTGTTCGTGCTTCCCCGCGTGCTCGCCCCGCGACACCGCCCCGGCGTCAAACTCCTCGCTGTCGTCGCTGGCGCGGTCGTGTTCCTCTACGCAACGTACGGAGCGAATCTCCCGCTGCTTCCGGCGCCGGCGTCGTTCCTCGGACCCGTCGCGACGGTGTCGCTCACGGCCGAGACCACCGAACAGCTGTTCCGGCTCGCCAACAGCGTCGGCTTCGGCCCGCCGCTCATCGCCGCTTTCGCCGTCGCGATGAACCACGTCCTGACGCGACCGGAGATCCGTGATGTGCCACTCGTCCGTCGGTCGCTACCCCACCGGGACCCGGACCCGGTCGTCGCGACGAGCGCGGCGTTCGGGACGGCCTTCTACCTTCTCGTCGTCGCCGCCGCGACCGGACAGGTCGTCGTGCTCCCCTGAGTCCTCGTACTCTGGTGGGCTGTTCGGTTACTCCGTCTTCCCCGTCGTTTCTCTCTCAAGCCGAATCGGCTGTTCGGCGCGCTTGCACGCCCTCCGTGAGCTTTCTACCGTGAGCCTACAATCGAAGATGTGTCACACAACTACACGCTTCCGTCCGAGCTCCGACGGACGCTCGACGGCTACGAGATCGGCCGCGCGTTCGACCGGTCCTGTCCGAGCTGCGGCCAGGAGTACACGCCCGGCGACCGACTGATCGTCCGGGCGGAACGGGCGGCGACTGCGATAGATTGGGACGCGATCACGGTCGTCTGTGTCGACTGTGGCGAACGGTCGCTGCCGACCGACGCCGACGAATCGACCGAACGGGCGCTCGTTGGGGCCGACCTCGTCGCGACCCCGATGACCCGCCTGCTCGACGGCGACAGCGCCGAGCTGCTCGATCACGTCCCAGCACGGGACCCCGAGGACTGACCCTGTCCGGTGTCCGGACGGGCCCGTCTGGTAGTTGCTTCCCGTCCGCCGTGTAACCGCGTTGCAGAGTCGAGACGATTACTTATGGTAACCGTAGCAACTGATAGGTATGTCACTCGATGACACTGCGGACGGAACGTACGAGACGGTCGACTGCACGACGACGTCGTCGTTCACCGAACACGGCGTGGACCGCGGCTCGGCGCTCATCCAGCGGACCTACTACCGGCTCGTGGCCGCCGGGCTCACCGAGTTCGAGTCCACCGACCGGTTCTTCAATCAGCTCGAGGCGGCGTTCACGTGGGCGTACATCGCCTCAACCGACGAGCCCGGCGTGCCGCCACACGTCGAAGCGGCCGTCGAGGACGCGCTCGCGTGGACGCGAACCCGGTTCGACGGCGACGGGGACGTTGACGTGCGCACGGAGCTGCTCCCGCGGTTCTACAGCGAGCTCGCGGCGTTCCACTGCGCCTACCGTGGCGAGGACGGCGTGTTCGAGGGGTACTGAGTCGTCGAGGACAATCGACTCCGGGATTGTGTCCCCATCGCCACCGCTCATCCTCCCGACGGGCTCCCACGCCCTGCAAGCCGTCCGACCACCCGCGTCACGCTTTTTAAACACAACCTCCTCCGTCCGTCCATGTCTCCTCCCCGTGTCGCGGGCGCCGGGTTGACCCACTTCGGCGTCCATCCGGAACAGACCGGTCGGGACCTGTTCGCCGAGGCGGCGCTGACCGCACTCGACGACGCCGGCCTCAAGGCGACCGAGATCGACGAACTCTATTACGGCAACTTCATGGGCGAGCTCGCCGAGCATCAAGGCCACCAGGGGCCGCTTGTCGCCGAGGCGATCGGCGTCCCCGAGCGCCCGGTCACCCGCTACGAGAGCGCCTGCGCCTCAAGCGGCGTCGCGCTCCACGACGCCGTCCGCGCGGTTCGGACGGGCGAGGTCGACATCGCACTCGTCGGCGGCGCAGAACGGATGAACAATCTCGGCACGGCCGGCGCGACCGAGGGGCTCGCCATCGCGGCCGACGACCTGTTCGAGGTCCGGGCCGGCGTGACGTTCCCCGGCGCGTACGCGTTGATGGCTCGCGCCTACTTCGCCGAATTCGGGGGCGACCGCTCGGAGCTGGCGCACGTCGCTGTCAAGAACCACGCCAACGCGTTGCCGAACGAGTACGCGCAGTTCCAGCGCGAGATCACCGTCAAGGAGGCGCTCGAAGCGCCGATGATCGCGGAACCGCTCGGCCTCTACGACGCCTGTCCGATCACCGACGGGGCGAGCGCGCTCGTACTCGTCAGCGAGGCGTATGCGGCCGACAACGACATCGACGCGCCCGTCGTCGTCTCGGGCGCCGGGCAGGCGGGCGACACCCTCGCGTTGCAGGACCGCCGCGACCTCTTTTATACGCCCGCGACCAGCCGGGCGGCCGAGGCGGCGTACGCCGAGGCCGGTATCGACGTCGAGGCGATCGACTTCGCCGAGGTTCACGACTGTTTCACCATCGCCGAGGTGCTCGCCATCGAGGCGCTGGGACTGTACGATCCGGGCGCCGGGCTCACGGCGGCGCGCGACGGCGGGACCACGCGCGACGGGTCGACGCCGATCAACCTCTCCGGCGGGCTGAAGGCAAAGGGGCATCCGGTCGGCGCGACCGGAACGAGCCAGGCCGTCGAGGTGACGAGGCTGCTCCGCGGCGACCATCCCAACAGCGACGCCGTTGCGGACGCGACGACCGGGGTCACGCACAACGCCGGGGGCACTGTCGCGAGTGCCACCGTTCACGTCCTGGAGGTGGCGGAATGACGGCGCCGACGAGCGCGAACGCCAGCCACGACGAGTGGCTGGACGCCATCGCGGCCGACGAGGGCTACTACCTGGAGTGTTCGAACGGCCACGGCTCGCTCCCGCCACGACGGGCCTGTCCGGTCTGTGGCGCACGAGACATCGAACAACAACCGCTCCCGGCGACCGGAACGATCGTGACGTACACGACTGTCCACGTACCGACGCCGGAGTTCGACGGCGAGACGCCCTACGTGACCGCTATCGCCGAGTTCGGCCCGGTCCGACTGACGGGACTGCTCCGGGGGACGGACCCCGACGCGGTCGCCCGCGGGCAGGCAGTCCTCCCGACCGTCGACGCGGGGGACGACGGCCGCCGGCGACTCCGGTTCGAAGTCGTCGCGGAGTGACTCGCCGCGAGCCCTCGACCGATAGCTGGGCCGTCACGCGAGCAGTTCACTCGCGACGACGAGCACGCCGACCAACGCGAACACGACGCCGAGCGCTGGCTCCATGATCTCACTCGGGACGTACTTCCCCACACGCGTCCCGACGGTGCCACCGATCAGCACGCCGGGGACGGACCACGCGATGATGTACCAGACGGGGGTCGCGGCCAACGCGTGGACGATAGCGCCCGCGAGCGCAGCGATCGCGAGAACGAACACGCTCGTCGCCACCGCGACCCGCGGCGGGAGCCGGCACCGAACGATGAGCTGGGTCGTCGTCACCTCCGGGAGGCCGGCGCTGATAAGCCCAGTAATGAACCCGCCGGCGGTCGCCAGTCCGACGCCGGGCGGCCGCCAGCAGTTGTCGTACCTGAACGTCTCGCCGTCAGTCGCTTCGATGGTCGTCTCCCCGCGGCCGGTGTTCTTCCGCTGGAGATATTCGCCCTCACACTCGCCGGGGACGCACTCCTCCGGGGGATCGTAGTAGACGAGGAAGCCGCCGAGCAAGAGGAGACCGACCCCGAAGACGAGTTTGAGCAGCGTCGTCGGGACGTAGTGGGCGGCGAACGCGCCGACCAAGACCGCCGGGACGGCCCCGAGCAGGAGCCACTTCGCGGTCGCGTAGTCGACGACTCGCTGGCGGACGTAGTTCACCAGCCCGTTCCCCATGCCGAACACCTCCGTCAGGAGACCGGCGCCGATCGCCTGCGAAGGGGAGAGGCCGACGACCAGCATGAAGAACGGGCTGAAGAACAGCGCTCCCGAGACGCCGGACGCGAGCGCGACGAGCGAGAAGAGAACCGACGCCGGAAACACCCACCAGTGCGCGAGGAACCGGTCGACCGGGAAGCCGGCCGGCACGGGAAGCGACTGCAACGCAGGAGGTTGCAGCGACAGCGCCGACCCCTCCACCGGCGCCGCCACGACGACCACGCCGACGAGGAAGACGGCACCGCCGACAAGGACGGGCCGGTGTCCGGTCATTCGGAGGTGCCCTGTGGATGTGTCCCCTTCGGAGCGTCCACCGAAACGGCGACGATTCGCTTACGCAAGGATGCCAGCCCCGAGGAACGTCCCCAAGACGAGTCCGTAAACCACGTGGACAGTCCCGAACATCACCATCATGTCACGGTCGGGCTCCATGCCGATGACCGCCCGCATCCAGAACACCATCCCGCCGATCATCAGGACGATACCGTAGACGAGTCCGAGCCCCGCCCCCACGGTGATCGACCCGAGGTTAAGACCGACCAGCGGGACGCCCACCGCGAAGACTGCACCCGCGATGACCCCGTAGACGACGTGTAACAGCATTCCGGGCATCGCGTAGTCGTCCGGTGTTCCGTCACCGAACTTGGCGACGAGCGCCGCCGTCGGCGGCGGGCCGCCGTCGCCCATCACCATCATCAGCATAGTCATGACGATCGTCGCGACGAGACCACCTGCCAGGCCAGCGATAACTGATGCCATCTCATTTTACCGGACGCGAGACGTGTATTAAGCCGCCACGCGGGTGTTGAACCGAGCCACACACTCGACCGGACGGCTGTGGCAGTCTCCGAAGAACTCCTGCATCCACGTGATTGCGTGCTGAACCTGCGGCCACAGCTATTTGCCGGCAGCTCCGTTTTTTCCACGTATGAGCGATACATCGGACAGCTACGAGTTCGAGGTCGTCGTGGTCGGCGGCGGTCCCGCAGGCATGACGGCCGCGCTGTACAGCACGCGCCTCGGCCATGACACGGCGGTCGTCAACCGCGGCGGCGGCCGCGCGGCGATGATGCAGGAGGTTCACAACCTGCTCGGCGTCACGGAGGAGACGAGCGGCGCCGAGTTCCTGGGCGTCGGCAAAGAGCAGCTCGAGGGGTACGGCTGTGACATCCACCGCGACATGGTCACGACCTGCTCGCGGCCCGACGGCGATCGGATCCGGTTGTCGGGCAACAACGCGACGTACGAGGCGGACCGGGTCGTCTTGGCGACCGGGTTCAACGACGTGCGCCCGGAGCCACCGCTCCCGCGGACCGGTCGCGGCCTCCACTACTGTCTCCACTGTGATGCCCTCATGTTCGTCGACGAGTCGGTGTACGTGATGGGTCACGCCGAGAGCGCCGCCCACGTCGCAGGAATCATGCTGAATTTCACCGACTAGGTCGATCTCCTCACGCGTGGGAACGACCCCGAGTGGAGCGCCGAAACCGCAGAGATGCTTGAGAAGCATCCGATCGGCGTTATCCAGAAGGACGTTTCGGGCGTCCAGAACGGCGAGGACGGCTGGCTGAAAGCCTTAGAATTCGAAGACAACACCATTCGGGAGTACAAGGGCGGGTTCGCGATGTACGGTGCCGAGTACAACAACGGACTCGCCAGGGAGCTCGGGTGTGAAATCAACGACGAGGGCACCATCGAGGTCAGCGACCACGGCCGGACGTCCGTCGATGACGTCTATGCCGTCGGCGACTGCACGCCCGGACACAACCAGATCCCGGTCGCGCTCGGGCAGGGTGCGAAGGCAGGCATCGACGTCCACTTCCAACTCCGGGACTTCCCGCGGGATCCCGAACTCCTCGCCGAGCAGGGATCGGTTCGGTCCGACGAGGTGCCCGGCATTCCCGACGAACTGCTCGAACAGGCGGTCGACTTCCACACTTACGGCGAGTGAGGATCCGGCACAGGGACGAAGCCGTTTTCGGGCTGGGCTCTCCGGCGTCATGCTGGCGTCGGCTCCCAACATCCACACGACACCGAGCGACCGGTTTGAGGGCTACTGCGAAAGCACGGCGAGCAGCGCGCCGAGCAGTGCACCCCACACGAGGTGCGCGACGAGCGAGACGACGTCGAGGTTCGGAACCGACGTCGGGATGCCGATCAGGGTGAGCCAGACCCCCATGACGACCCCGCCCGCGACGAGCCACAGGACCACCCCGTAGCCGAGGCCAAGCGCCACTGCCCCAGGGAGCGTTGCGGCGTACCGACGCACGCGCGGTCGCTTCCCGGCTGCTGCCCCGAGCGTCGCGAAGACGACGCTGTGGAACAGGTGGACCGGCCACCCCACGAGCGCAGACGGGACGCCGTAGAGACTACCGATGATGCCGATTCCGCTGCCGAAGACCTGCAGCACCACTCCCATCGCCACTCCCGCAATGAGGCCGGCTGTGACCGCGTTCCGGAGGCTCCGCGCGTCAACACCGGGACTCTCCGCGGTCGGTGCCCCCTCGACAGTCCGGAGGAGTTCGACGGTCACCGTCGTCTCCCCGTCCTCCTCCCTCACCGACAGCGTCCCGTCGTAGCGGGCCACGAGCTGCCGGACGATGGAGATGCCGTATTCGAGTCGGGGATCGTCGTACTCCGGCGGCCCGTCCAACAGTGCCCGCCGTTCGGTGTCGGTGAGCCAGCTCCCGGGCGCCGAGAGCCGCAGGTCGACCGTGGTGTCGTCGACATCGACCGCGGCGGCCACGGGTTCCCCGTCGGTCCGATCGTTGGCTTTCGTCACGAGCTCGACGAGAATGCGGTCGAGGTTGTCGTCGCCTCGGACGCTGACGGCCGGCATGTCCTCCGGAACGAGTAGCTCGCTTTCCGTGTCTCGGAGGCTGTCTCGGCAGCGGTGAAGTATCGACCGCAGGTCGACGGTATCCCCGTCGACCGACGTTCGCTCCGTCGTCGGGAACAGCGAGCTGACGTCCGCGATGACCCGCTCGATCCGGTCGGAGTTGTTCCGGACGGCGTCCCAGCTCCGGTCGCGATCGCCACCGTTGGCGAGCAGCTCCGCGTGCCCACGAATCGCGGTTATGCTGTTCAGAACCTCGTGGCGCAGGAGTCGATTGAGCAGCGTGGCCTGTTCGGCGTGTCGGCGGAGGTCGTGACGCTGGCGGTGGCTCCGGGCCGATTGAAGCCCGAGGAGGAGGCCGCTCCCGCCACTGGCGACGAGCGCGCTCCCGACGAGGTTGCTCCGCAAGAACGCCGCGAGTGACAGCCCGTCGGCAGCCGTGCCAATTCCGAGTAGCAGCACCATCGCGGCGATGCTGAGGAGGTAGTAGGCCGTGACGCGTCTGGCGAACGCCCGGCTGTGCGTGCTGACGCTGAGGCTGACGCCGAACACGACGATCGTGAGCCCGAGCAGCATGGGCACCATCGAAAGGCCGACCCGCAGGGCGTCCGCTCGAGACCCGGCAGAGAAGACATCGACGAGGAAGAAGCGCGTCAGCACGAACGCGACGACGGCGATGATGAGCCCGGACGGCTTCAACTCGAGTTCGTCGCCGGCCGAGGGGAACATGTGTGTGCTGCCGTCCGCAGGGGTCACTATCCTTTGCCGGTTGCCCACTGACCGTACACGATACGGGGGCGTGTCCCTGGCCGGTCTTCGCAGTCGCCGCCCGCTACGCGTTCGTCGCCGCTCGCAGCGCGTCGAGGTCGGGCTGTTCGTCCGGGCTGCGGGCCGACCATGCGAACTGTACGGTCCGGTCGGGACCGATGACGAACGTCGCGCGCCCCGGTACATCGCGGTGTCCCTCGAACTCCTCGGTCAACACACCGTACGCCCGACTCACTTGGCCGTCAGTGTCCGCCAGCAGCGGGAACTGGATGTTATGTCGGTCCGCGTACTCGCGGTGGGCGTAGGCCCCGTCCGCGCCCACGCCGAGGACAACCACGTCATCCAACAGCGTGAGCCAGTCCGCATCGCGCAGCGAACACCACTGGTCGGTACATGCCGGGTGGAAGTCGAACGGGTAGAAGACGACGATCACCGCCCAGCCGCGGTCCGTGTACTCGGAGAGCCCATGACTCTCGACAGTTCCGGCGGCCGCGCCGGGGAGCGTGAAGTCGGGTGCCTCCTGACCCACTTGAAGCATGCCAAGGTGCACCATGTCCGCCGACTTGAGAGACAGGAGGTCGTGCGATGGGGCTACACATAGGCGTGGCCGGTGTGTTACCGTTGCAGTTCGACCCAGTCGTCCGGCCCGAACGGACGGTCGTACTCGATACCGAGCCGTTCGTACACCGTGGGAGGGATGCTGATATCCGCAAGATAGAGCGAACCCGTGACCTCCTTGAGCCCGGTCTTCGGAAGTGCGAGCGTGATGGTCCGGGTTGGCGTAACCGCAACCCCGAGCCGTTCGCCGGTCGTCGCGTCGAGCCCGGACGGTACGTCGAGTGACAGAATCGGCTCCGAAAGCTCATTCAGCCGCTCTATCATCCCGCTCGCCGGGGAGCGAACCGCGCCATCGAGCCCGTACCCGATGAGCGTATCCACGATGACTCGCTGGCTCACGGAGTGCGTCAGCGCCTCCGTATCGGTGGTGGTCGGTACGCTCATCGCGTCGAGGGTGCGGTACTGCGTGGCTGCGATGCCGGACAGGTCGTCGGGCGACCTGTCGAGGATGACGTGGACGGGAATGCCGCGATTCGCGAGATGTCTCGCACAGGCCATTCCCCCACCGCCGTTTCCTCCGTTGCCGGCCACGACGAGGACAGGTGCCCCCTCCGCTCGGATATCACGAACGTGCCACGCGAGGATCTACCCCGCGTTCTCCATCATCTGGAGCAGCTGTAACCCCACCTCCTCGACCGCGACCCGGTCGACCGCCTCCATCTCAGTCGCTGTCACTGCCGTTACCGCACGACCATCCGGTGTCTGAAACGAGGTCTTCGACATGGTGGTAGCATCACTGCGGACGGACAAATACTTCTCAGGGCAGTAAGATCACAGACGGAGGCCGAAACGGACTCACCCGCGTCCACCAGCCAGTGTGGTCGCCTCGGGGAGTCGTCGGAGCCACAGCATCGCGACGGTTCCGACGACCGGACCGATAACCAGCGGGGAAAACGCCCACCGCCAGCCAACGACACCAGCGATAATCGGGGTGAGTTGAATCGATCCGACAGTGAGTAGAAATCCGATGGCAGTCTGCAGTGTCAGCGCTGACCCGACGTAACTGTCCTCGGCGAGCTCAGAGACGGCCGCCGAGAACTGCGCGGAGTCGGCGACGATGGCGAACCCCCAGATTAGTACGAACGGAACAAGAATCAGCAGGGGACCACCGAACACGACGCCGGCACCGATACAGGCAGCGCCACTGACGATCATGCTTCCGCTCGTAACGGTTGTTCGCCCGATTCGGTCCGCGAACACGCCGGCGACGAGGGCGCCGATACCCCCTACGGCAATCGTTCCGAACGCAAGCAGCGCAGTGAGTGTCGGTGCCGGGTTGCCGCTGGCAGCGAAACTCGCGGCCAGATACACGGGGATCCACGCCCAGACGGCGTACAGTTCCCACATGTGACCAAAGTAGCCGAGGTTGGCGAGCATCGTCCCACGGTCACCGAGCATCCGGCGAACCGCTCCGGGATCGAACGGTGCTGCCGGGGCTTGGTGGGGGCCTGGGCGCACGAATAGAACGAGCACACCACTGATTGCCGCGAGCCCGGCTGCACCCAGTAAGACGAGCCGCGGACGGCCGACGCCACCGATCGCCCGAAGCAGATGCGGCATCGCAGATCCGATCGTGAGCGCACCGACGAGCGTGCCGATGGCGAAGCCGCGCCCTTCCCGGAACCAGCCGGCCATGATCTTCATCCCGGTCGGGTACACACCGGCCAGCGCAACGCCCGTGAGAAACCGTAACAGGATGGCCGGGAGGAACGAGGACACGGCAAGTGCGATGAGTACCGTCGCTCCCGCGCCGACAGCAGCTGAGACGGCGAACAGGTACCGCGGCGGAACCGTATCCGCGAGGGTGAGCATCGCGGAGAGGACGGCGACGACGACGAATCCGAGCTGCACCGCGTTCGTCAACCATGCCGTCTCGGCGCTCGAAAGAGACCACGCCGTCGCGAGGTCCGGGCCGACCGCCGAGGCGCTGAACCAGAGCGTCATCGCCAGCAGTTCCGCAACAGCAAGCACGAGGAGGACACGGTAGCGACTCGTCTTCGTCGGCCCCACCCTCATGTGCGATTACCGATCGTCAGTTTCGCGTGTATCGTGGTTCTGCGTGTGGCTCCCCGTCCATCACGCTGCGTTTCAAATAACAGTGCATAAAGACACAGGAGGTAGTTCAGCCGCATTGCACACCGCAGCGCGTATTATATGTAAAGAAGGCGTCCACAGCTACACCAAGAAGATGACCGAGGACCGGGACCACGATCAGCTCCCGAGTGATCGTTCGGCGAGTACCTCTGCCGCCACGGATACGTCTCTCGAAGAACGGTATCGCAAAATATTCCGATACAACAACGACGCGGTGATGGTCGTCGACCTGGAGACCGAGTCCTTTCTCGATGTCAATCCCGCAGCCTGCGACCTGCTCGGATACGCCCGCGAGGAACTCCTCTCGATGGATCCGGAGGATATCCATCCGAACGACATCGAGCGTGTCCGAGAGGAGTTCATTTCCCAAGTCTACCAGGAAGGGTCGGGGTTCACCGACGATCTGACCTGTCTCACCAAGGACGGCGAAGAAGTCCCGACCGAGATCTCCGGGGCCGCACTCGACGCAGACGACGATGGAACCGACCCGACACAGATGATCGCGATGCTGCGTGACATCTCCGACCGTGTCGAACACCGTCGAGAACTCGAGGAGACGATCGAACGCCTGGATCGGTTCGCCAGCATCGTCTCACACGACCTGAAGAACCCGCTCTCGATTATCAAGGGACACGTGACCCTTGCCCGCGAGACTGGTAATTCAGATCACTTCGACGCCATCGAGGACGCGGCCGACCGGATGGACGAGATGTTGTCCGACCTCCTGCAACTCACTCGGGAAGGGGACCTCGTCGGTGAGCGAACGAACATCGAGTTGGAACCCCTTGCACGAGCGGTCTGGACCGACTGTGAACTCGATTCAGCGATCCTAGAAGTCGAGTCATCACGGACGATTTACGGGGATCGAGACCGCCTTCACGAACTCTTTGCAAATATCTTTGAGAACGCGTACACCCACGGCGGAGAGTCCGTGACCGCCCGAGTTGGAACGCTCAGCGAGGACGGGCAGAAGGGGTTTTACCTCGAAGACGATGGAAAGGGAATTCCAGCCGACGAACAGGCTAGCGTCTTCGAGTGGGGACATACGACGACGAGAGATGGAACGGGGTTCGGGCTCGCCATCGTCGCCGAGATCGCCGAGGCGCACGGATGGAAAATTACTGTCTGTGATGCCGAATCAGGGGGAACTCGCTTCGAGATCGAAGTCTCCTAAACCCGAGGGAGGGAGGACGGAACATCGCTCAGTAATCAGTATATAAATACTGTGGAGGATTGGAACAGAACGTAACGCCCGCGGCGTGATTAACCCCGTTCTCCACGGGTCGCAATTACATGGGCGGGTCGTACAACCCGCTCGGGAGTCCGATCGTTGAGGCGAGCGCGGGAGCTGCCGAACGCGTCGTCGACGACCGGGTCTTCCGACGGAGCGCGACCGGTGTCGGTGACGCCAAGGTGTTCCGTCACGACGGGGTGCCGACAGTTGAGTTCGGCTTCGGCACACAGACAGTCCACGGGACCGACGAGTTCACCACGACCACGGCGCTGGCGCGCAACGCCGTCAGCTACGGCACGCTCCCGGTGTTTTACGGGCGACTCAGCGGCGAGGATGGATGATCCCTGCCGCCGGGGGGCCGACCGTTGCTCTCGTGACGCTCGTCATCCTCGTCGCCGGCGCGACGAACGGCCTCGCCGGCTTCGGCTTCGCCGTCGTCGGAACGATGGCGCTGGCGACGCTTGTCGACCCGACGACCGCGGTCGTGTTCATGATCCTGCCGATCCTGTCGGTGAATCTCTCGCTGGTGCGGGATCTCTCCCGCGAGGAGCTCCGGGACTGTAGTCGACGGTTCGCCCCGCTCATCGCCGCCGCGCTGGTCGGCACCGTGGTCGGGATGGCTGTTCTCGGCAGCATCCCGAGTGGCCCGCTGCGCGTCGGGCTCGGCGTGCTGACGCTCGGATTCGTCGCGACGGCCCAGCGGCTGGTTCCGCTCCCGGAGTGGCCGTCGGGCGGGACGAGGCTCGGTCACAGCCGCGTCGGAATGGTCGGCGTCGGCGGAGTTTCGGGACTGCTCTTCGGCGGGACGAACGTCGGCGTCCAGCTCATCGCCTATCTCCGCAGCTTCGACATCTCTCATGGCGTATTCGTCGGCGTTGCCGCGCTCGTTTTTCTGGGCCTCAACGGGGTTCGTGTCGCCGTCGCGGGAATCTTCGGCCTGTACCCGAGTCGACTCGTCCTGCTCGCTTCGGTCGTCGCGGCGGTTCCGGCCGTGCTCGGTGTCTCCGTCGGGAAGCGGCTTCGCGGGGCCGTGGGCGAACGGGCTCGCAGAGCCGTCGTGTTTGGCCTGCTCACTGTTATCGGCGTCCGGCTGATCGCCGGCGGCCTCGGACTGTTTTAGTTCAGTTGTCGAATAATTCGAGCGAGTATACCCGCTTTCTGGCGTCCATGAACGAGATGCGGGAGCTCACGATCCCATTCTCCTCGAGCTGGCCGAGCGCGTACCGGACGGTTCGCTGCGGGAGCAACGTCGACTCGGCGAGCCCTGACTGCGTCTGTTCGTCCTCATACTCGAGTGTCTTCGCGACGAGCTTCGCGCTCGGATGGAGCTCTTCGAGTGGCGTAGACGAGTCCTGCATCCGGAGGGATTGCTGGTTCGGCACATTACTCATCTAAGGTGTGGAACTATCTTAACGTCCTATCGGACATGCGTTGACAACACATAGGCGGCCACAGACCGGAGAGATACAGCGGACACATAGTAGCCGTCGCTCAATCGTTGCAATCGGACGACCGAAGCGTTCCTTTCCGTGTTCGCGTCGGACGTGGAGTCCCGGTGACCGAACACGACCGGAATGAGGACGCCGGGGCAGTGCTTACCGAGATGCTCGCAGAGACTGACTCGATGTTGACGTTGGGCACCACCGTCGACGACTTTATGCGTGGTTTTGAGCTTTGAGATAGATGATTGTGCCAGCAGGCCGCTATTGAGGCGGCTGATTAACTCCTTGATGCTGTATTTCGCGTACTCGATTATTCTGGGTCCATCTCGTATCCTCTATGACTCATTCGCGCCGTCCATTCAGCACGGCTCCTGCGACATCATCTGCATCTGACAGAACTCGCCACGGTAACTACGCCAGCCCTATCGAACGAAATCTGACCGATTAGCACACCGCAGTTGGTGTTGCATACAGAGGGCGGATGCAGCAGAGTACCGGAATACAGCTGACTCCCAGCGTACTATTCGAAGCGCTTCTTATTTTTTACTCCATGCCCAAGATGTCGACTTCCTCACCCGAGTTTATTACCCCCGTCTCGATCCTGCCAGCCGCTTCGAGCTTTGCGTCGTCGGATAGCTCTCGGGCACCGGCGAGATGGACGAGCGGGGCGTCCAGGGCGGTGGTGCTCAGATAGCCAGCCCCCTCGTCGCCGTCATCGCTCGGTTTCCCCATGACCTTGACGTTCACGGCGTTGAGTCCCTTGCGCCCCTCGTCGGTCTGGAACGCTTTCGGCGAATACCCCGACGCAGCCGCTATCGATTCGATCAGTTCCGGTTTGTTCATGCCGGCAATCTGTCCCTGACCGCTCCCGACGCTCGACCCGTGCTCGCTTCGGCCGCGCGAGAACTGCTCGACGATGCGGTCGTCGATGTTTCCGCTCTCGACGTCTTCGGCGGTCATCCTCGCAACCTCGGTCGGCCCCTCCTCGAACAGCAGGGTCACCGAATCGTCGTACAGTGCGCCCTCGTCGAGTATCCACCCACCGGCGAAGATGACCTGGTCGTCGTGGATGAGCCGCCGAACGAAGAACAACCCAGGCAGCGGACACGGACAGTCCGCGGGTGTCACGGCCACGGGACAGACCAGGGTTTGGCTCACCGACGCCAGGAGGCCGTCGTCGTCCGAGTCAGGGTCCAGGGTGACCGGCGGCCACGAGTCGAGGCTCGTCGGTTCCCGGAGGGTGCCGTCGGCGGCGACGAAGACGCACTTCCCGTCGGTGTCGGCCGACGCCGGCGCGCCGCTGACGACGGCGCCGTCCTCGGTGCTGTAGCCGACGATGGCTCGGTTTGCGGTGCGGTAGGTGTCGAGCGTCGCGGAGAGGAGCTCCTGACAGGCGATCTCCCTGTGGAGTGAGACGGGCCCATCCATCTGGACACAGCCGTCGTCGTCGTACTCGATCCCCTGCGGGCGGTATCTGTTGTGAAATGGCGTGTGTCGGCCGCCCTCCTCGTGCGATGCGGCGACATAGCTGAGCACGCGCCCCGGCGTGAGTTCCCCGGCCAGCGAGCCGCGGTCGCCCGGTAGTTTGGCGTCGGGCAGACAGACGGTAAAGCGCTCGCCGATGGTCGGGTCGTCCCGCATGTACCGGATGATGTCTGCGAATTTCGGTCTCCCCGGACGGCGTTCGACGAGTTCGTCGTCGAGGCGTTCGATATCCCCGAGAACGACCTCATCGACGCCCGCGACCTCTCTCAGTGCCACGGTCCAGTTCTCCTCATCGACGGCATCGCTGGCTCGCCGAACGCCCTCCACGCGAATATCGGAGTTCTCCCGGATAGTCTCACAGACACCGGTCCCGCATTTGTCGAGGGCCGGTCGGAGCGCGTTCTCCGTGGCGTCGATGAACGCATCGAGCGCGCGCTTCGCCTCGGCCTGCTTGCGTCGCTCCACGGCGTCCCGTGCGATGGCGACGGAGGCCACTAGGTCCAGTTCGACGTTGAGAATCCCCACGAGGACATCGCCGTCCTCGTCGTCATCGTCCTCGTCGTCGGGGCCGACCCACCACTCGAATTTGTTCGAGCGTGAGGAATTGTAATCCTGAGCCTCCGATTTCCGACTGGGTTTGTTCGATCGGGAGGCGTTGTAGTCCTGGGCTTTCGTGTCGCCGCTGGTGGCCCAGCCTTCGAGGTCGATTGCTTGGCCTTCGGCACGGGCCGTCGCCGGCACCTGTCGAACGTCGCCCGAGCCGGTGCGGAAGACCTGTGGCTCGTCGCTTTCGGCGTGGCTGTCGGTAGTGGCGGCGGTGCTGAGGAACTGCAGGTCGGCGGGCATCTGGGCCCCAGAGAGACTGGCCGACGAGGCCGAGGCTGGCCGGCCGAGATAAAACGCCGCCGGTGCGGACGCCGTTGTGCCGACCACCTGCTCACCGGCGCGGTCCATTAGTCCATCGAGGGCGGCACAGCCGGCCAACCCGGTGAGTGCGACCGTGCCGCCGGCGGCCAGCACTGTTCGTCTCGTCGGGTTGAACGCGTCACTCCCACGATCCCGGCCGCTCCCGTCACTCGATGAACTATTCATATCAGCTAATATATACGCAGACCAAGTATATAAGGTAGTATGTGATAACAAAGTGAGCTTTTGACACGCCTACGGGGATTCGGGTGCGTTTGCCCGGGTCAAAAATGGCTGCCTTGGGGGCGGTGACAGCCTCTCACACGATCGCCACCATCATATCATACATGATATGTGAACCGTAGACAGCAGGCTCGCTACGAATCAGTAGCTGCTGTGGCATTCGTTAAGGAGACTACGCAAGATGTGAGACGTCGTCCGGCTCCTCGACGTCGTCGAACTCGCCACGCTCGACCGGCTGCCAGCCATCACCTGGCGCCGGACTCCACCAGTCGATCTCATAGGCACCCGGCGCGCCGAGGATTTTCACCCGTGCCGAGCCGTCAGGCAGGTCGCGTCGGAGCTTCTCGTCGACGTGAAGGTTCCACGTCGAGTCGGTGTCGAAGCACGCGAGCACGGCCTCCTCGTAGCCACGGGTTTCTCGGGACTCTCGGAGAACGACCTGCGTGTTACAGTGCTTGCAGAACACTCCCTCGAAGGGAATGTGGGTGAACACTTCCTGCCCGCAGACGGGGCACCAGAGGAACGCGAACAGTGCCTCGCTGTGTCGGTCGAGTACTTCGAGACTCATTGTTGGGCCGACCGGTTCAACCGGGTCACGCTCTCCGGCCCGGCCAAAAACACCCTGCCCGTGTACGTTCTCAGCGTTCAGGGCCGTAGACGATGCGCGAGAGGGCTTCGTACCCACAGTCCGGACAGTCGTACCAGCGCTGGACCTTCGCGCCATCAGCTGTCTTCTCGCCGACGCGGACGTCGTCGTTCGGACACTCCGGACACTTGAGGTCGGGTGCTGGTCGTTCTCGGAGTTCGTCCCGGAATGCGGTCGCGTCCTTCGTCTCGTAGCCCCGCGACCAGATCGGATAACCGTCGACGAGGATCGCCCCGCGCCACTTGTATCGGTAGGCGTCCGGCAATCGGTGCAGGACGGCTCGCGCAGCGGTTTCGGTGTTCTGATACGCAAGCGTCGGCGAGCGACTCTCTCGTGACCAGTTGGTGATTCGTGGCATCGTCGGTCAGAAGTGAACGTCTGCGGGGACGATCCAGAGCGTCTGGCTGTCCTCGTCTTCTTCGAGGACTCGGTCGAGCTGGCCTCGATGCCGAATCCCCTGAGCGTGCTGGTCGTACATCGGGATCGAGGGCCCTTCGTACGCGCCGACCTGGTGGAACGCGTGGCGGGCGAGGTCCTCGTCGCGCATGATCGCCTCGTCACTGAGCTCGTCGAGCGCCTCCTTCACCCGGTCGAGAATCAGCTGAAACTCCTCTTTGGTGGCCTTCCAAGCTCGGTCGAGGAGGTCACCGCCCTCCTCTGATTTGATGAGGGCTGCCGTCGGCAAGTCACCCCAGCGGGGCTTCCCGGCGACCGTCGTATCCTCTTCGTCGAAGGTGACGTAGTAGTCAAACACGGCGCAGCCGTGGGGATTCGCGCCGACGAGACGGTCGAAGACTGCTTTCCCCTCGACCAGGGCGTCGTGCCGTGTCGGTGCCTCGACTAACGCGTAGATGACCATATGCATCTTTGTTCACCTCGGAGCGCCGACTAACCGGGCACTGCTCAGCTTTGTCTGCTCGGTGCGCCGGCACCCATCGCCGGCGCTCGAAAAACTTGACATCAATGTCTCCTCTCCCAGAAGGGTAGAGAACAGACAAGAGGGGTTTATTTCTCTCTCAATAGATTCGGTGGGTACAGAGGATCTACAGATTGAGGCTGTGCTTTCGCGTCACACAGCAGGATGATGGGGTCCGATATTGTTCATGTGGGAGTTTATCTTACCACACTAGAAAACCAGTAGTATGTCGAATGGACTAGGGGCTGGCTTCGGCGGTCTACTGTTACTAGCGATTCTGCTGGGATTGGCTGGGCTTCTCACCCTATCGCTGGGTGCTGTGTACCTCTTCCAGAGAAGGCGAGATGCAGTACCTAGACTTCTCAAGTATCTCTCCATTGCTTTCCTAGCTGGTGTCGTCGTGGTAGCAGGGTTCGCAATAGCGGCGTTATTCGACGAGGTCTCCCTTTTACCAGCTTTGTTTACTGCAATAGCCGTAATTCCACTTCTCGTTGTAGGAGTCTACCTCTCCCGCACAACTGAACTATCCAGTGTCGATCTTCTCGCTTCGACGGGATTGGCGTGGAGTGTTCCATTTCTGCTGGGGGTGGTCGTTGTCTTCGGGTTGACGCTCGGAGTCAGCCAAGTCCTTGGGTGGACTTCGGTACAGTCACAGCAACGAGGGCTAGCACAAATCGCCACTTTTGTCGGCGGTCTCGTGGTCGTGGTGGGGACCGTCCTCCTTAGTAAAACGATCTCCCTCGCAATTACGTCCTGACCAATCGATTCTACTTCCCGGTGCCTGTTTCATGGGTAGAGATAGGTGATGTGGATAGGAGCACGTATCGAGAACAGACCTGGTACTCTGGGAGGAACAAGGGAGCATCCGGATACAGTTATGATCCTCAACGAAGAAACGGGAATCGACGTCCAAATCAACGTTATCTCTTTGGCTTACGAGATAGTCTATTCAGTCACGCAATCCCTTCGTGATACGGGTCCGTAGTCGAATTCGTGCAGGCCAGATTTTTCACGACCGCCGGTGACGTTCCGTATATGCAGGATGCCGCCCGGTTTCTCGCCGATTCCCCGGACCGGCTCGCCCTCCTCACCAGGCTCCGTAAGGGGGCCGACCGTCCCGCGATTCTCGCAGACGATCTCAATTGTGCACGGCGAAGCGTCCAGCGTAACCTTTCCGCGTTTGTCGATCGCGGTTGGGTCGAACGTGACGAGGGTGGCTATCGCCTCACTACCGTGGGAGCCCTAGCTGCGACGGCCCACGCTGACTACCTTGACCGACTAGAGCGCCTCAACCGGTTCGCCCCGTTACTACGTCATCTCGACACCGATCACGCCCCACCGCTTTCGCTGCTTGCGGACGCTGACCTCGTTGTCGCCTCGTCGGAGAATCCACAGGCACCAGTGCAGGCATACGTTGACCGGCTCAAGCAGTTCGAGTGCGACACTATCCGGATGTGCTCCCCCGTCCTCTCGCGTATTTTTCACGAGGCACACGCCTCGCTAGCGATGCGGGGGATCCATACTGATCTCGTGCTCTCGGAGGCGACCGCGAAAAAGGCCCGGGAACTCAATCCGCTAGAGTTCAAGACCATTCTCCGCGTTGGCGTCCTTGACCTGTACGCCCACCCCAACTCAGTTCCGTTCGGCCTGACAGTTGGCGAGGACCGACTATTGCTCGCAGCCTACGACGTGGACGGACATCTGGAAGCTTGTCTCGCTTCGGACACCCCCGACCTTCTCGAATGGGCCGAAGACCTTTTCGAACGCTACCGCGAGCGCTCGACAAAGGTCGACCCGTCGGGCGGCCTCCCCTTCGATCTCGGCTCGCAGTAGAACCGGTTTCGAGTCGATGGCGACCCACCCTGTCAGGGACGACAACCCCTGTCACGTCCGTCCGCAGGTGACGTAAAGCCTCCCCAGTGCGTTCGTCCGAGTATGAAGATTCTCGTTGCTGGCGGTACCGGCTTCGTCGGTACTGCCCTCGTCAGGGAACTGACCGCCCGCAATCACGGGGTTTCCGTCCTCGCGCGCTCACCAGAAGACGCGGATCTAATCGCTGGGGTCAACCGCGTCTCTCTCGACCTCACGAGCGCAGATGCTGATGCCGTCCATGAGGCGGTCGCCAGCCACGATGCTATTGTCAACCTCGTCGCGCTCTCACCGCTGTTCACTCCGAGCGGCGGGAACGAAATGCATGAGATAGTTCACATCGGGGGAACTGAAGCCCTCGTCACCGCCGCCGAGGCAGCTGGTGTCTCCCGGTTCGTGCAGATGAGCGCCCTCGGAGCCGACGTTGACGGTAACACCCACTACATCCGGGCAAAGGGGCAGGCCGAGGCGGTCGTTCGTGACTCGTCTCTTGACTGGGTCATCGTTCGTCCCTCTGTCGTGTTCGGCGACGGCGGGGAGTTCGCCGACTTCACCCGCCTGCTAACGACGCCGTACGTTTCGGGGCTTCCCGGGGGCGGAAACACCCGCTTTCAGCCTATCTGGGTCGGCGACCTCGCCCCGATGCTCGCCGACTGTGTCGACGAAGAGGACCGTAGGAGCGCGACCTACGAACTCGGTGGCCCGGAAGTATTGACCCTCGCAGACGTGGCTCGCCAGCTGTACGCCGCCGAGGGGAAGTCGCTTCGGGTACTCCCAATTCCGATGCCGTTGGCGAAACTCGGCCTCACCATCGGCGGGGTTGTTCCGGGGTTCCCGATGGGACCCGATCAGTATCGGTCACTTCGGTTTGACAACACCGTCGATAGTGGCGACACTAATGCGAACGACGTGCGCGCCTTCGGCATCGACCCGGCGGAGCTCGGGACGCTCGATGACTACCTCGCCGGCGACGATGCCAAGAATTCGGCGACTGATTCCGGGTCCGTCTTCGTCAGTGTGGAGACGCTCGGTCTGTTCGCGTTTCTCTCGCTCGCGTGGTTTCTCCCAGAAGTCGTCGACATTTACTCGATTCCGGGACTTATCCTGCTGTTCATTCCTTCATATCTGGTGAATATGGTGTTCTACGACGGCGTCGTCGGGCTCGAAGCTGTTGTCTACGCGCTCGAAGGCATCGTGGGCGAATCGCCCTATCTGTGGGACGCCGGCCTGCTGGTCACGTACTACCTGTTCTCGGTCGTCGCCGTGACTCTCGGCCGGGTCCTGAAGCGTCGGTTCGGCCCAGTCCCTGCTGACGCGAATCCCTCCAATCCCCAATGACGCTTCGCTACACCGTCGCCGCTGGCTGTCTGCTCGTTGGCTTCCTGCTTGTCGTACAGGGCCTCGCTGTCTCTCCACAGGTCACGTCCATTGAATGCACCTCGTCGTCCTCCGCGAACACCACCGGGCCGACTCCCACGCCTGACTGCGTCCGGACGACCGAACCCGCAACCGGCCAACGGCTCTACATCCTCGGGCTCGGTGTCGGCGTCGCTGGCCTTGGGGTCGCCGTCGTTGCCTTCGACCGCCGGGGTGGTCGGCGGTAGCGCGGCGCGGGCCGGCATCGGTGATCGTCCCTCAGGATGCTACTGGGGGTGGACTAGATCCCGTCACTCGGAAACAAACCTTTCTGACAGCATTGTCTACTTGGTGTTACGTTTTGATTATGAATCTTCCTCAACAGTGATGGTGAGACCCCCCGACTCGTAGTCGGCCTCGAAGTCGACGCTGAACTCGTCGGAATCGTAGGCGGCGTGGTAGGCACGGTGTAGTTCGAGCGATCCGGTCGCCTTGAAGTGGAAGAACGCGGCCGCAGTGTAGGGCTTGCTCTGTGTTTCGACCTGCGCCTCGACAGAGGCGGGAAGCGCGATCTGTGGTGTCTCCGTGTCGATGCTCGCAGCGAACGCCGTCGCTTCCTCGACGGTCGCCTGCGAATGTGCGGGCGTCTCGCCGGTGAGCACGTTCACGGGCGTCTCGGTGTCGTCGGTGAACAGGACATCGTGAAAGGTGCGTGTCCCGAGGACTGCGTCGGGACCGAACTCGCAATCGTGGAATGGGTCGCCATCTGGTTGCTCGGGCATCCAATCACGAGCCTCCGGTGGGGCTCAGCCCGTTCTGCCCCAGAGAAACCAGCATCTGCGTCGACGAAGATTGGGTGACGAATATAGAGGTGAGCCACGCCACGGAATTCTACTAACGTAGCGCTGGCTGGTTTGGATAGAGAATTGGGTTTAGATCTATCTTAGAAGAGCTTCTGGCTGAGTTGGATAGAAAATCTGGAGTATCGTTATCTATATGTGGGTTGGTGGGCGTTTTGGATAATAATGCGGCCTGAGAAATTTGCTGAGAATCCTCCCGGCGAGGTCGAGATGGTTGATGGGATCTTTGCATTCAGCCCGGATCCGCTCCCCCCTGATCTCGAGGCAACGCACGACCTTCTGACCGAGACTGGAGATGCGATGTACGCTGTGGGACAACTCTCAGATTTGGACCGGTGGCTTGATTCGCCTGAAGTCGTTCTGAGCCCGCTCATCCATCGTGAGGCTGTTGATTCCTCGAACATCGAGACGACGACCCGGCTCACGCTTTCGGATATCTATCGGCGAGAAGCCGGTGAAGAGCCTGGCCAAACTGAGACGGAACGAGCGGACATTACGGAGGCACAAAACTACGTCGAGGCGATTACAGTCGGGATTGAATCTCTCCGAAACGGAGCCGAATTGGACCAGGACTTGCTATGCCGACTCCACGAAATACTGCTGCAGGGAGCCCGTGGTGAACAAAAGAAGCCGGGGGAGTTCCGCACCAATCTCGTGGGAATTGACGAACCAGGGACACCGCTCAGTGAGGCGCGGTTCGTGCCGACGCCACCGGCAAGCATTCCGTATGCCCTCCGGAGTTTACTCCAGTACATCCGATCCGGGCCGACGTACGCCCCGCTGGTTGATTTAGCGCTCATACATTATCAGTTCGAGACGATCCATCCGTTTCAGGATGGCAACGGACGGCTCGGTCGCCTTCTCGTGATGCTGGCGCTATACAAATGGGAGCTATTGCACGGGCCGTACCTCTACCCCTCATCGTATTTCAATGCGAACCGAGATGCCTATCTTGACAAGTTACTAGCCGTGAGTCGCGACGGGGCCTGGACAGAGTGGGTGTCCTTTTTTGTACAGGCGATCGCCGAGCAGGGCCGTGAGGCCTATAGGGTCGCCCGTGAACTGCTCGCGCTGCGGGACCGGTACCGAGATCAGTACCAGGGGCAGGGTGCAGTGATTCGCGAACTTAGTAATTTCATCATCGAACAGCCCTATCTCACCGAACCACAGGCGGTCGCAGCACTCGGCCGGTCACAGCCAGCGGTCAATCAGGCAATCCGGCGTCTCTGGGACGACGACGTGTTGCGAGAGACAACTGGTCAACAGCGCAACCGCCGGTACGAAGCACCGGCCGTACTGGATGTCGTTGAACCGTATAACCCGTAACCGAATAAACCGAATTCTAGACGGTGTTGAACGTACGCAACGTCTGTCGACCCCCGACCTGCTCCGTGAGCTTTCGTTCCAGATACTGTCTTGCGGTTGACGGCGAGAACACACCCTTGTCGACCATATCACCAACGACGTCTTTCAGTGCCCGGAACTGCCCCTTCAGATGGCCGTCGCCGACCGGCTCGCCGTCGTACCAGCGCACCGTCGCGAGCGCGCCGTTCCCGACCGTCTCACCGTGGTCGATTGTCTCCGAATCGTACTGCAGGCCGAACCACAGCGTCCGGTAGGCGGTCACCTCAAAGGTCGGGGACACCACGTAGAACGCCTCGTGGTGGAGGTAGTCGAGATGGTCAGCGACGATCTCGTCGAGCCTGAGGCCGGTCGCACGAGGCTTCGGCTCGACGACCGTCGATGGCCGGTCTTCGCCGGCGAGGTAGCCGTCGACCGCATCTGCCTCGAGGCCATCGGCCAGTTCCGCCAGCAGCTGTTTCGCCCACTTGGAGTCGGTGTCGTCGCCACCGAACGGCGATTCAGCCGAGATTCGGCGCTTGAGCTTCAGGTTCGCTGCGCCCCAATGGCTGTAGTGGAGCGTGTACTGTCCGTCTGTGCGTTCGTACGCAACGAGTGCGCGGTGTCCCATCGAGCAATCACCTCACGGGGCGACCGCGACTGGATCGCCCCGCACCCCTCTCGGG